>Ga0131853_10017087_pt1 | contig 13223 bp, 9 predicted proteins | sample TergutLab28metaG_FD_92764 | JGI IMG/M metagenome (GOLD analysis project Ga0131853, IMG submission 92764) | Labiotermes labralis P1 segment gut microbial communities from Petit-Saut dam, French Guiana - Lab288 P1 (version 2) (version 2) | ecosystem: Host-associated > Arthropoda: Insects >...
GAACATAAGAGAAGAGCAGAGAAGTTTGTAAAAACAAATATTACTGCTTTAATTAACAATTTGATACTATTTGATGAATCATATTTGTTCGTTTTATTATAAGAAAATTTTCTTTGTATGCTCCTGAAACTTTGTATCTAACTTTTTGCCATGGTTGAATGCATCTCTCCTGTTTTATGTTCACCAAGTCAGTGGGAACATAAGTTAATCTGTCCATTCAAAATGTTTTCCCATACCTCCTGGTACTGATTGGAGTGTTTTTCTGCATTACAGTCCTTGTATGTATTTTCCATCAACACCAAGAGCTGGTGTTGCTTGTTGCAAACAAGTTACTTGGTGTAGATTTGGGGTGCTTTATATTAGGTCCTGTGTTTTGGTTGTATGCTGATAACCAAGAACTTAGCTGTACTGCATTGACATACTTTAACAGATAGAAAAGCATGCTTTATTATTCTCATATTTCTGTGTGTGACATTTTCAGTGATTATGAATTTTATGTGAGTATGATGTTCTAATTACTTTATTTCTCTGACAGATTTGACTGAAACTTATTTACTTAAGTCACAGTTAAGTTGTATTTCTCATGTGCTTTAAATCTCACATGTAAGAATATGTAACAATTTAATTAAAGTTTCTGTTTGTCTTTTTGATTTCATATTTGCAGGCAAAGAGAACTTTAGAGTTATTAAGTTGTTACAATTTTTCCTTTGTCAAAATCAAATACATACTTTTGGAACATTAATAATCCTTTCTTGATTGACACAAGACTAATTTTGTTATTATATAATGTTCCATTTTCATGATAGCAGTATATGTATTTTCTGTATGTTGGGTTTTGTGAAGGTGTCTAGACAAGAAGAACTTTTTCCCGGGGGAGTTTCCTATTGAGTGCTCAGTGCATAGCCGTCAGACGCCTGAGATGCAAGTTGAGTGCTGCAACGATTCAGATCTGTGCAACTTGCACCTGGTCCCATCTCTGGCCACCCCCATCACCACCACCACTACCACCACCACCACTATCACCATTCACACATCCCTGATGCCAGGTAAGGTGGGCTCCATCCCTTTACAATGCCCGCCCATCAACACCTACATCATGTGACGATTGGCTTGTTGCAACCAATTAATTTATTAATCGTCTGCTCTCTTACAGTGTGTCTTGTGGCTAGGTGTGATAAGTTTCATGTGGACATTATGCTGTGGAAATACAACTTACCCTTTACTAACCGAGTGCAGTTTTCTTGTGATTTGTGTGAATTTGTATCCTTAACATGTAGACTTAGTAAAGAGCTGAAGAAAATGTGTGGTTGTGTTTTATCACAGTTTCTGTTTACACTTGGAGAAAGGATGAAAAATGGTGCCTTGAAAATTAATCATGAAATGTGTTAGTTTAGAGAGCAGTTGTTGTCATGTCTGTTGTAGGGTGTTGCAGGTCAGAACACAAATGACATGCAACATAACAGCCTTGATGGACATTTGCTGTTTAGAAAGAGGGTTTCTTTGATGTTGTAGATTAACCAAAACTATGATTCTTTGTACAAATCTTCACCTACCCGTTAATATGGAACTAGAAAAAGTAAGCGTATTTTATGCAGAGAAGTGTGTTTTGTCCAGATTTGAAACTAAATAAAGTGAATGGCTGGACTGGCTACTCCCCTAAGACCCTGGCTGGCTGATGTGATCTTGTTCATCGCATGTTAATTTTTTTACATTTTTTTTGAACTCACGCTTTTTTTTTTTTTCCTAATCCATGTTTGTGTCTTCTGTGTGTTGTGTTGAAAAACAGGTGCCTGGAGAAAGCGTTAGTCTATCCACCTGAGAACCCCATCTTGTGTCATTACGCCAATACTCTTAACGACACTTTTGTAATAGGATGTTGCAAGGATCGTGACATGTGTAATAAAGATTTGAAACCGTCTCTTCATGTTAAAAATAAAACAGGTAGGTTTTTTAGGGCTTGCCTAGAGCTGCACTGGCCACAGCATCCAAGCTAGTTGGTGGAAGTGCATGCACCTTACACAGGCTCATTGCTCCTTGTATGTTGCTTAACATCAATTTCCCCTGTGGGTCCAACCTACTTGTAATTACATTAACCCTTTTCATACTATTTACTTCTGGATTGTATATTTATTTTCTTTGTTTTACAGGTACATGGAAGCATGCATCTATCCATTGCATCTTAGAGTGTTTCTCCTTCTGTTCAGTTTTCTTTCCCCATCATGTTTTTAGATTTCAGATGTGTGAATGTAGAGCATGTAGTGAGACACATTTTAAGACCAGATTTTCATCTTTCTTTTCAGCTGTACAATTTGTGTCCTATTTTTAAATGCTTGAGCAAGATGTTTCATGGTTGTGTTCATTTTCCAGCAGAATTACTGCAGTTTGCACAGAACTATATGCCACAACCTCAGTGTGCAGCTGTGTTTTGTGCAATCTACTACGTGTGATGGGACCTGCAGTGTGTCTTTTGTAATGCCATCTATACTGTATTTCAATCAGAGGCTGTATTCCTTCCATTGGCAACATTTTTTTAGTTTTCTTAACTATAGAAATAGTTGCAATTTGCACATACATTCTTTGGTATCTTGATTTTAAGCAGGAACTTTTTTTTTTTGTACATTTGGAGGACCGTGTATCGAGATATATTTTTATAATAAAAGCCAACGAGATGCACTATTTCTCAACTTTATTTGGTAAATAACTACATGTTTCAGACAGATTTACTGGCCATCATCAGAGTCTTAATATTGTATTCACAGCATTTGGTGTTTGTCATACTAGTTATATTGCCTGTCTGCTAGTGAGGTCAGGTCAGGATGGACCTGACCTGACCTCACTGGCAGACAGGCAATATAACTAGTATGACAAACACCTGTTGCTGTGAATACAATATTAAGATTCCTGATGATGGACAGTAAATCTGTCCAAAACATGTAGAGTTCTTTACCAAATAAAGATGAGAAACAGTGCATCTCTTTGGCTTTTATTATAAGAATCTCTAAATCTCTGCACCCTCACAAGAAATTATGCTAGTATGTCTACTTTAAGTTTCTCTGAATAAAGTATCATCAAATTCTGTGCATCTGAAACATAATGAGTTAAAATAATTCATGCTGCAGTGTTTTACAGGAACTGTATTAAAATAATATTTTTCCTCTTGAAAGAGACACCATAAAATTTGTAGGGATTGTAAATGAGGTTTTAATGTTGTTATGACTGTGGTTGGTGTACAGAATTTGTTACATTAATTGAATGAATTCTTTGTGAAACATATGGCATCGCATTAACTTCTGCTATATATATTTGTGATTATTGATGCTCTTTGATTTGTACCAAACTTGTTACAAATATAAAATATTTTAACCCTTTGACGCTGGAATTAAATCCCCCCCGTCCACTTTAGTGGCCATTCGGCTATTTAAAGGGCTCACTGCATGACATATATATATATATGTGTGTGTGTGTGTCGTTAGGCGGCTAAGGGTTAAATAATTTTGTTGCGAAGGTGTTCTGAATCGTAAATCAATTTAAAATGTGAAGAGATTTATTTGTACATTTTCAAGGCACTTGAATGAATTGAATTGAATTGAATGGTATTTGGGTTTGAGCCCTTCTGGGCCCAATGCACCTAGGCCTTAGGACAGGCCCTTTGTGCCCCATGTTCTGTTACTAAATTAGAGGAGCCCTATTCCTTTAGCAAATTTCCAGATGGCCCCTTATTTAGTTTCCTAATATCCTCAGGGTTCAAAAAGAAGGAGCCCAGATATGAGTGTCTGAGTGAAGCCAGGGCCTCACACGCACATAAAACATGAACGGAGGTTTCCTCCTCAGTACCACACTTCCTACAAATGGGGTTATTGCTCAGCCCCATTACATATAAATGTCCCCTCAGGGTGTTGTGTCCAGTTAGAAGGCCAATGACAATCCTGGATTGTGGCCTATTAAAAGACAATAATCGTGCCTTTGTAGCCAAATCAGGTCCAGAGATCTGTTCTTGAGCCTGCCTTTGTGTGCTGCAAGGACCACGCCACATTACCAAATGCTGGTTATCTATCCAGCGTTTAATCTTTCTTCTTATATTCTGCCTTGAGACCCCCAAGAAGGGCTCTGGTCCCACAAACTTCTGAACAGAAGAGCTTGTCAGCGATTTCATTTCCTCACAACCTGGCATGCCCAGGGACTCAGTACAGCCCCGCAGTGTGCTGGGTAGAGATGTCGTTCAGTGTCTTCTGGCACTGTCGTACCAAGGGACACTTGTTTTGGCAGGCTGAAGAGATTTCAGAGCCGCCTGACTATCAGAGCATGTACTAACATATTTCTATGGCCTGTCCTGAGTTTCAGTTTCATGAACACTGGCTAATATTGCATATACCTCAGTCTGAAAGACTGTAGCATGTTTTTCTAGAGACATGCTGAGCCTTCTGTCTACAGATTGCCCATAGACCCCAGCCCCAGTCCCCTCCACAGTCTGGACCCATCCGTAAACCAGATGAGCCCTTTAACAGCAGGAGGAGTCCCAGGTCCTCTGGTCTATTCCTCTCTAGTTAACATAGTGACCCTATATTTGGGTATCAGGTTGAAGACTGCCTTCATAACGTTGATTCCAATATTAAATATGGGCTCAGACTTCTGAAGTTGCGTCTGCATGTAACTATGTCCTTGATTGGGGTGAAGGTAAGACCCAACACCTCAAACTCCAGAGGTGATGTGCCACTGACCTCGCCTCTCCCTGAATTGCTAGATCCAGCGGATGGAGGCCAGTGAGTGTCTCCATAGCACCAATAGGAGTGGTACGAATCGCTCCTGTTATCCCTAAGCATACCAATATTTGTACTTTGCTTAGCCTCTTCTTGGCGCCAGCCATCTGACAGCCAGGGCACTGTACTAAGGATGCAAAAGAGATGGACGGCCGAACAATGGCAGTGTAGGGCCAGTGGACCAACTTGGGTTTCAGGCCCCACCTCACCACGCATGCCCTCCTACAGGCCCACAGCAAATTATGTGCCTTCCTCATCTTAACATCCACATGCTCTCTCCAGGTCAACCGAGAATCCAGGATAGCCCCTAGATACTTGACTGACCCCGAGAGACTTAATTTAACCCCAAAGAATTGTGGTTCAAAGAAACCCAGAAGTTTCCTTTTCCTTGTGAATGCTACAAACCCAGTGTTATCAGGATTAACTGACAGTTCGACCTTGTTGCACCATGTCTCTACGGTCAAAAGGGCCCACTTCATGAGTCCTGATAACGTGTTTGGGAATTTACCCATTGCGAGGAGATCTGTGTCATCTGTGTACCCTTGAATAGATACCCCATTTCCACTGAGCCTGGCCAACAAATTATCTACCACCAGGCACCATAGAAGTGGTGACAACACACCTCCCTGTGGGCAGTCTCTGGATGTCGCAAGGCTCATGGAAAATCCATTGAGGGTTGCCACAACAACGCGGCCCTCCAGGATGGCCCTAATCCACTGTACAATGGTGTAATCACTTACATGCCTGACAAGAGCATCACACATGGTATTATGGCAGGTATTGTTAAATGCCCCTTCAGTATCAGGGAAAACACCCAAGGCTGTCTCTTGCCGATCAAGCACCTTCTCAACCCGTACAACAGGCTGATGAAGTGCCATTTCCACCGATTTCCCAGCCTGGTAAGCATGTTGGTTAGGATGCAATGGCACTAGGGCCAGTGCTTCGTCTCTTAGGTACCTATCCACCAGCCTCTCCATGGTTTTAAGAAGAAACAATGTGAGACTGATAGGTCTATAATCGCCAGGTCCGTTACAGGAATTCCTACCGAACTTAGGTATAAACACTACCTTAACCTGTCACCATATGGCAGAAACATAGCCAGTAGACAGGCAGGCACAAAATATTCTGACTAGGCACAGGATAGCAGCCTCCCGTCCCTTTTGCAACAAAGGCCGGGAATATGCCATCCATCCCCAGATATTTGTATGGGGCAAAATAGTCTACCCTTCTGTAGGTGACCACCCTCACAGCCAACCTCCAGTTGGAACATTTGGCCAGGAGGGCAGCCGCAGGGTCCGCTAACTCCTGTGTAACCCCTGAATTGGGAAAATATGTAGTTAGCAAGAGCTCATAAGGTTTCCCCCTCGGACTGCGTACGTCTACTGGAAGGAGCCACCAAAGATCCCAGCTTAATCTTAGGGTCCCTGGAAAGAGCCCTGTGTAACCTAGCTGAGCTAGGTAGGTCATTAATGGAACTACAGAAGGTCCTCCAAGCATTTTTAGAAGCCTTCCTTACTGCCTTCCTATATTTCCACTGAGCCTGTCTATGAAGTTCCCAACTATGTGGATTCTTATCTGATTGGCACTTATTAAAGAGCTCTCTCACTCCTCTTCTGAGGGACTCCAACTCCAAGGTCCACTTCAGAGATTGCCTACCTGTTTTAACAGGTCTAAGAGGACATTTATCCTCATAGGCCGAGATTAGGGCCTTCTGAACCCAATGAATTGCAAGCCCCAATCCATCCTCGTTTTTCATGTTCATCTCAGGGCCCCTCTAAAGGAGCCCTATTTGGTGCCCCTAGGGTTCCTGAATAGATGCACCGGTACAGAGCCCTGTAAAGTGAACAGAATATGTCTGGTCTGACAGGGAGAGCTCTGATGAAACATCCCAGCCTATAATGCTTTCTAGAAGCCCAATGGACCCGAGGGTAATATCGATCACCTCCAACCTGCCGGCACTGCAGAAGAAGGGCTCGTAGCCCTGATTTAGAACCTCCAGATTCGGAAAATTTAGAAATTCCACCAGGGCCTCCCCTTTACTGTTAACAGTTAGTGCTGCCCCATACACTATGGTGTGCATTGGAGTTGCACCCTACAACTAGATAGAGGTTTTCATTTTCACAATATCGCATGAGTTCCTTGAATTCCTTTGATGGGGGAGGATTCTTGGAATTGTAGGGCAGATATGTGGAACACACAAACTAACCGTCATTCTGCCCCATCTTCATTATACTTTATTAGGACTGCTGCCAAGTCCTTACAAGAGAATCCTGGCAGCATCCAGGCAGTCTCATTCCTTGTAAGGATACAAGCCCTAGGCCTGTCTATTCCACTCACAGAGAACAGGGTATATTCTGGAATATTCAGGCCCCCTAATATGGCCCTTGTGGTAGCACGGTTCCTGTATTAGTGCCACGTCTATTCCTTTAACACTCACTGTCCTAGAGAGAACCCTAGAAGCAGCAGTTGTGCTGCATTCAAGGTACCTGCTGCATTTACTTTCAATTTAGTGTTAAAATACTGGCTTTGAGAACTTCCATTCCCATGGTCATAACTGCAAGTAGGTTAGTAAAGCAGTGTCTCCATACACTAATATGTATTAATATAAATATTCTGGACTGAAAATTTGAGTAATCAACATTTCATTGTTGTGATCATTCAGAAGGCTGTATTTCCAAAAATGGTGTCCTTGAAGTTAACAAGTTTTGGTGACCCTTGAGCAGCACAGATAGTTGTCAGGGCAGCATGCAGCCTGTGAATTTGATTTTTCATGACCATTTACTGATGAATTTGTATGAACCTGGTGGCTTCATTGTGTGACATATTATCAGAGTAAAAGGGGTTCTGCAGTACTCCATTCAGTTTAGTGAGTGTCACTAAAATTTACTGTTTCTTGTAAATCACAAGTCATTTGTTTTTTAAAAGCCATGAACCAGTGACTCGTGATCTTTGTTGATGCATTTTTGCCACTATTCTAGACATTTAAAGATGCTCTGGAGGAAGAACTCCCATTTCAGCAATACATGAACAGTAATGGCTTCGTAGACTCCATCATTGGTCACATAGTGCTGGTCCTTTATTTGATCTTTTTATAAACCCAAACCCAAACTGATGGTAGTCTAGGTCCAGGTTGTAAGGTGGATTGGGGAGAAGTTCAGAGTTGTGTTTCTGAATCCTCTACACACCCAGATGAGTAGTGTGGTTCGCATGTTTTGGTGTTGCATGATGATATTTTTCTTTCTGGGTTGTATGTCATGCAATGCATGACAAATTTTCTGGAGGATATGAAGGTATTGAGCAGCATTAATGGTTTATCCTTGTGGCAAAAACTCTACCCATGTGTATTGTTTTCAGATTTTTTTGAGGGGGTGTGGAGGGGATCAAGATAATGAAGCCAGCTGTTGTCACCCATCACAATGCTATGATGAAAATCATTGCTTTTGACAGCATATTGTTCCCAAGTTGTGAGGAAACATTTTTTGCTGATGTTCGTGCTCCTCCATCTGCAAATGAGGAAGACACTGGGTACAAATTTTCTTATATCCAAAGTTTTCCATCTAATGGATCACATTGTGCCCTATTCCAGTCTCTGTTGCCATTGTGACTTTCACATGTCATTTTTCTCTGATGAACTCATCTGTTTTTTCCTTTGTTTCTCTCAGTAGAGGCAGTTTGCTGGTGACCACTGTAGGGCTGACTGGTGATTCCTGTGTTCCTGTCTTTAAAATGTTTATCTGCAGCCTGACACTGCTACATCTTTGCTGGCTTCTCTGTTTATGCATGTTGACTTCATGCATGCGTGTCCAGTGTGGGGATTTCCTCCTTATTCAGAAATTCTATCACTGTAGTTTGTGGGAACAAAATTTCCTTGCCAGCCATTATCTGGCACGGAAATAAAACCATGTGCCAGGGCAGGTGACATGATATTGATTCTGGCATGAGATGGTAGTTGGAATGTGTTATCACGTATCATGCATTCCAAAATTGCCTGGCATTTGTTCTTTAATTCCACAATGCCCATGACTTTTGGCAAGACCCTTTTTTTTTCTGGGGGATTAAGGGGTTGGAGAGAGAATGGCTCAACAAAAATGGGATATGAAACTTAACCAACTTCACAGCTTTACTTCTGTATATTGTTATATCTCTAAACATGTAACACTTCCCCTCGTATGGTAATTTTTAGATTATAGAAATAGACATGGAAAAATAATTGACCTTTTGTGGGAATGTAGAGGAACTGGCTGTTCAGAAGTTTTAATTCGTCTCTTGGATTTATAATTCCTTGATTTGTGCAGTCATTGTTGCATCTGGCTTGAAAATTGTCCTACCATAACTGTAGCCTCCACAGTTTAGTATTTTCTGTATTTGTTAGTATACAGCATTGTCCTGTCATGTAAACTGAATAAAAACTAACTTCATCCCTTCTTGCACTCAGTTTTTGAAGTCCTGTGTTTACACGTATGTGCCAGGTGAAACCCAATAAAATTGTAAGTAACTGTTCCTTTTAATTTTTTGAGCGGGATAAAACAGCCTGAAAACTGTTGTGTTTGGACCATGCAGATTTATATAAATGTAAAAATAAATACCCAGTCCATAATAGGTTTGGGATTTATTGCACCAAGAATTGTCTTTCTGCCACTGGTGATTTTATTATTGAAAGCTTGAGGAAACGTTCACATATTTAGAGGACTGTTGTGATCAGTAATGTAGAGTGTTGTATATTGTACAATAGACTAAAAAAATTTGACGTGGAAAGGGTTTGGAAGATTTTAAATAATACAGCTTCGACTGAGAAACTCTTATGCTTTCCTCAACTGAACAAGTGGTAGCAGCAGGCATCTGAAACCAGAGTGTGTTGGGTTTGTTATTGTTTGAAGTGCTTTTCACATGTTCTTGAGAATCCCTTCAGGGGTTAGTTTTTTCCCTTGATGCCAATCAGCTGCATTTCTTTAATGTTTACTATAAGTGGTAATAAATTTGATCACTTAACAAGTCATTCAGATCAGTTGATGCAGGGAATAATGATGAATAATATTGACACATTCTTCAGTTCGTGCCAAGCAATCATCCTACTCCCTGTCTTCATCATGTGGAAGAATTCTTCAGTGTACAATATACCTGGTTTTTCTCCAGTTTGTCCCTATTGTGTAAATGTCCATGTTTTTAATTTATAAATAAAATTTGATGTTTTTTAAATATTCTTCATTTCTGTTTGTGAAGATACACTGCATGCTTTTTAAAGTAGTACTTAGTCTTATGAAAACTTCAGTTTAATAAACAAACTGAATTTTCTCTGCATACATTCTTGATAAATTTTAAATCAAAATTCTGAGCACCATGAAACTACAAAATTTGCCACACCCACATTACTTTCAAGGTACCCAAGTTCTGTAATAATAAGTTTTCTGTAGCAGATCCTTGCTTGAAAACACTGAAGTTGTAACATAGATACAGTAACACATCACCTTTAAAACATGTGAAGTACTTAGTGTATACAAAAGTTATATGTCTGAAATGTGTTTGCACTCTTGCATTATCATAGTTTTCCTTAGACCATCTAGGTAGTTCTGTATATACTGTTGCTGCTGGTGGTTGTGGTGTTTGTTATTCTTAGCATTGTTGACTTAGTATGTATTATTTTTTCTCATATGGCACAATAACAACATACTGGATTGGAACAGATATGCAGTTTTATGGTGGTGGTGTTTGTTATTCTTAGCATTGTTGACTTAGTATGTATTATTTTTTCTCATTTCGCACAATAACAACATACTGGATTGGAACAGATATGCAGTTTTATGGTGGTGGTGTTTGTTATTCTTAGCATTGTTGACTTAGTATGTATTATTTTTTCTCATTTGGCACAATAACAACATACTGGATTGGAACAGATATGCAGTTTTACTTCTTAAAAATAAATTGGTTTGGGAAAAATATAAGGTAATAAAGAAATCAGAATGAATTTATTTTGGAAGGCACATAAATGGAAATTTGTACAGGAATACGATCATGAATTTTCCCAGTTTCGTACTCTTGTTGGTGGTGGTAAGTTGATCTCTGTACAGATTTTTGTTTGTAAGCCTTGCAGATGGTTTGTTTTTGTGATTATTATCTTAATATAATTTTTCATCGCCTACCTGACGATAGTCTTTCACCTTGTTCCGTTATCCAATATGTAGAGTTGTATGTTAATAGATGTTGTGTAGTGTAATACCTTTTTTTCCCCTCCCTCTTTCTTCTATTTTACTGCACATCTGTACCACTGAGAGTTGTCTTGCCGAGCAAGTTAACTTTGTCCAAGGTGAATTTGGCTTGCATTTGGGAGAGTCAGATTCATTTTTCAGAAGCCAGCAATCCTGAGTTTGTGTTGTTTTTTCTCAGTGGAATTTAACTGCAACAGTACAACTTCCTTTCTGTTTCTCTGTGATTAATACTTGAAAATAGTTGTCCTGGCATCTTTCGCTTTCTCCAAAAACATAAAATTGTAGATAAAAGCAAGGATCTGCTCACATGGCACTGTTTCTGTCTAGGTGTTTTGATAAGAGTGTTCTCTTTCCACCTGGCTTCCCCTTGTGGTGTCTTGATACCACCAACGTAGGTGTAGAGAAAGGGTTTGTGGTTGGATGCTGTCATGATCGTGACTTTTGTAACCGTGACTTGCACCCAACATTTGCAGCACCAACACAATCACCACAATCTTCAGGTGAGACAGAGGAGGCCAGTTGCTGTTGGGAGCTTGTGTGTCTCGTCCTTGCAGCTTGTGAGCATTGTGCTGATGGTGGAACATTGTTGCAGTGAGGTGCTTGATGAGCAGTGCTTAACTTGGGACTAATGTATCGTGTAGACGGGTAGAGTACGCATTAATTTTAGCTGAACCACATTTGCTTGAACACACTGTGTTGTGCAGTTTTACTTTTAAGTCACTGGTTTGTTATTCTACAAATATTTGACCAGAAAAACTGAAACTTGTTTTCAGTGATTTGTAAATGAAAGTAGGTTAGATGCAGTATGACCAGAAATGTCTCAGATGCATTCACATCCCTGCATTACTTACTGAATCACAGTGTCTGTCTGTATCCACAGAACAATTCAAGAACAGCTGAATGAATTTCCATGCAGTTTGTTGTTGGGGAGTTCAGTTAGAATTTATTAGTTGTTGTCCTTCACTCTTAGGAACTGTTACACCTAAAATATAGATTTAATTTCTCTGAGTAAGTGTTTAATGGGAATGTAAATGGACTGATACCAGGGTGTTGTTTTTAAGGTAAAGAACACCAGTTGGTCATTGTTGTCACTAGCTTCTCTGCACAAATTCAGTTGTGACAATCCTTTACATCAGGTGACTTGTGTGTTTAATCAGTTTTCTCACAGTGACACTGCAGTTACATTTTCCTGAATTTGAGGCATTCCCCATCTAGGACAACAGATGTGCCCTAGCACAGTACTTCAGGACTCAGTGGTTAGCTTGTTATATTTCACATGTATTGTCACCAATAAACTTCTGTGTATTACAAATTATATGCAGTAAAGTTCACAAAAATGTAATTCAACATGTGCAATTTAAACACCTACTTCTCTCTAACAGTAAACATCTTTCTGTTATAGTCATTTATATTTCATGAGAGTTTTGAGGTTCTTGAAGCACTATAGCTGAGGTTTCCATTCTTCCGGGATGTGTGTATGATGCTGTGTCAGCAGGTGATCAAGTCAGATTCTTTCCCTCAAAGCACTGGGATCCAGTTACCTGTTGATGCAGCATCATATCGCAGAAAAATGGTATCTCCATTTATATTTACCTTGTTCACTTTCGTCTGATTATCTGTTGTGGCACATTCGTTACAGAAATTTGTATAAGGGATCACTTAGCATCACCATTTCTATCCATATCTAACAACTCGTGTCGCGAGCAGCTGAACAAATTTCAATCCATGTTCATTTCAGTAATCTTTAATAGAATTTGTTCACCTGCTCCAATTTTGGTTAAAATTAGGTGGCAGTAACAGAACTTCAGATGAAGACCATTGCATATTCCTGCATGTGCCTCAGACATAATTCATTGAATACTTATTGGAGCATACAGTGTCTCAAACAGTAGCAGACAGATGAAAACATGTAGTATGCGCAGTGCATATTTTCTGTGAGTCTGAACAGTTCTGAAGCTAATTAAACAAAAGGGAGTAAAGACATCAATACTCATTGTTTGCATAGTTATTTTATTGTTGAATTATAAAAAGAACCTCTTGTTATATTCACTTAAATGATTAATTCATGGAGGATGATTCTTCTAGAGAATTTAAGATATGACATTCTCCACCTCTTGGGGACCTTGGGGTTCACAAGACCTACCACTGGACCCAGTGCAGAGCCACATCATTTGAGTCTGCATCCTAATATGTTTCTTTTAATATTCATTTTGGTATTGTTCCATATTTGGGTAAATATAGAATATGTACTTTAGATAGGGTA
>Ga0131853_10017088_pt1 | contig 13222 bp, 11 predicted proteins | sample TergutLab28metaG_FD_92764 | JGI IMG/M metagenome (GOLD analysis project Ga0131853, IMG submission 92764) | Labiotermes labralis P1 segment gut microbial communities from Petit-Saut dam, French Guiana - Lab288 P1 (version 2) (version 2) | ecosystem: Host-associated > Arthropoda: Insects >...
ACACACACACACACACACACACATCAATAATATTATCATAAGGCAGAAGTTCTTTTCAACCTGCTGTCTCAGTCCCATGCCCACCCACTGTGGCTTGTTCCTTCGCTGCCCAGTCCCACGCCTTCTGTCTGTGGCTTCTCACTCTGCTCCCAAATCCCGTGCCCTCTCACTGTGGCTTGTCGCCCTGCCCCCAGATCCCATGCTGTGTCACTGTGGCTTGTCGCCCTGCCCCCAAATCCCATGCTTTTCTCTGTGGTTTGTCGCCCTGCTCCCTAATCCCATGCTCTGTCAATCTGGCTTGTCACCATGCTCCTCAGCCACATGCCCTCTCACTATGGCTTGTCACTTTGCTTCCAAACTTCTTTCTTTTTTTTCTTTTACTGATGCGGCTTCCACTCTTTCGACTCAGTTCCTGCATCTCACATTTATGTGTAATAACACTGGAAAATCATTTACAATTTAGAAAAAACACAAATTTTTCTATTCATTATTTTAATATCGTATTTATGCGATGTAAAGTGCAACGTTTTAAAAGTTTCTTATGTTGATTATTTTCTTTTTCCAAACTTTAGATGAAAAAATTAATTTCATATGCGTGAAGAGTTCTTAATTGTAGTTTAGGTGACTTCTGAACAACGTGGCTGGTAAATTATATATTTTGTGGTCTGTTTCTATATATTTTGAATGGAGTTTACTATTTAAGACGTAGATTGCAATTGCTCACAATACAGCCTAACAACTCTGAAAGTTACTCTAACAGGATGGCGCAAACAGTAATAATTCCAGAGCACATAGTTGAAGTTGTATTATTCAAAATAATTTCAGTAAGCACTTTAGTATTTGACCACTGCAAACTCAGCTGAAGAGTTAGGTTTTACGATCATCAGAACCACAATCACCACCACCTACCCTTTACACTTAATTACAAGATTTCATCTTCACAATCTTGAGTGTGTAAGTATGGAACTTGTAGAACGTTATACCGGTTTAAAATTGTAACACCTGTTTATAAAGTTTTCTTGACGTCTTGTGAAAGGACGTTCTCAGTACCAACTGCGTAGATGTTGGTGAAATCGAATGAATGAAGTTGGTGAACGTGGCACACAGATTACTTTGGTGATGCGTGGTTGAGAAGCAATTAGTGAAACAATTACTGCAAGAGCAGAGCACTGTAAAATGCACACAGAGCTGAAGGACGTTGAGAGAAATGAGCAGAGACTGAATAGAGAATAGAGAAAGGAAGAGTAACAGCACACCGAATTAATTTAATACACCATAACGATGACATTTCAATGTTGCCGTTCATCTCGCTTGCTTGGTGGGTGGGTGGGGTTGGGGGGGGCAGTTCAGTTTTGGTGAGATGAGGTCTTTCCTTCACTGAGAATATTGCGCGTGGCGGTATCCCAGCGCCAGCATTCACTTCACCGATGCGTCCCCAAAGAAATAAGTTTCACTGATTTTTGGTGATTTATTGTAGGAAAACGGGTAATGTCACTAATTCAACACACCGTGCTGACAGTCTTGGTAGAGTGCGGCAAGCGAAAGCGATCACACCAGTATTATATTTCGTTACTTAAGTTTAAATTCACACTTGGAACTCTTTGATCACTAATTTCGAAATTCACAATTTTCCGTTTATGCCTTTGGAATATGATAAACACCTCGCGATACTTTTTTGTATTAATATCGTAATTTGGACTATAATTTTTTATTTTGGCGAGATATAAATTTTGTAAGACGATCGAACAACACGTCGTTCTGACTCCGAAGTACCACAAAGATTCCTTACCATCCGAGCTCGCATTCTCGGCCAGCTCTACAAAGAAATCATCCATCCAGAAACCTGAATGCTTTCATTGGCCGAAACATGAACTGTGCCGACCCCAGCAGACCGAATTTCACTTTTTAAAAATACAAACTAACTGCCTAAACCAAACGGCGAGAATGAAAGCTCTAATTTGTGTTCAGCAAACCCAAGCTTGCAATAAACGAATATCATGTGGTAGGTTACTACGTAACTTTCCCAAGGACGAATTATGACACTAAGAAGGGTCTAGTATGGGATCTCACAGAAAAACATCGTTACATCTCCCTCCGCTTTGAAGCGATATGTCGCCACCCTTCTTCAAAAACAACCTTTGTCCCCAAATTTCTAAATCCAGAGGTTGTAATCATCTACCCCGATTTGTAACCCGAAAATAAATAATTAAATCTCGTAATCGACCTGTTCGGGATTCGAACCCGACCTGCCGATTACAAATGTTTTACGGTTACTGGGAATGGAAGATTGTTGAAAGGGCATAAAGTAAGTAATAAGAGATAAATCAAGTAATATGTCCGTGTAGGAGAAGAGAACATTACTTATTAATAGGTAGAGTGAAAAGAAGCCGATCCCAGAGGCCGCGCGGTTTAAGGCGTAGGTCTGTGGCCGTTCGCCTGCTGCGATTGTAGGTTCGAATGCCAGCGGGGGCATGGATGTCTGTCTGTTGTGAGTGTTGTTAGGTAGAGGTCTCTGAGACGAGCCGATCACTCGTCCAGAGGAGTCCTACCGATTGTGATGCGTCGTTGTGTGTGATCTAGAAACTTCGTGAATGAGGAGGCCGTGGCCCACTGGGGGGGGGGGGTCGCGCCAAATAAAAAAAAAAAGAGGGAAAAGAAAGGAAAAGGAAATTTCGATGAAGAAAAGTAAGACCTTAGTGCAGTAGCTAGGAATATGTTACATGGCTTTGCGTAAGGCCATGCCAATTATAATGTATACCTCTAGCGTAACCTTGTGCATAAAGAAACAGCAGGAAGATGATGTCCTTACTGCGGTAACCTCTCTGATATATTGCTGAGATAGGTAGTCTAAACAGTTGTTGCAGGCGTCGAATGATTATTTTTTTTAATGAAGTGAACGGCTAGTGTGTATGTATTGTCTTCAAAGTAAGCAAATTTTGACTTTGCAGGTCACACAAAGAAATTACGGAAATACTAATCAGAGAAAGCAATGTAATGTAATGGGAGTGATTTCCTACACTGGTCATTACTTATCGGCTTAGTTTCAAGGAACGTCGATGAGAGTGCGGTAAAGTGAAAGCAATACAGAACTTGTGACTCGGTTGTGTGAACGATATGAAATGCACTCTTAGTCGGCATCACTTTACCTTAATCGGTTCCTCGTTCTGGTACATTTGTAGACAGAATGTCGGCGACCTTAAGAAGGCACAGTTCGATTGTTATGAAGCCGGGAAGAGCATCGTGCCGCTGGATAACAAAGATATGGGTTGAAATGTGGGTTTAAAATACACTAGTTTTGATTCTTGAAGTTAAACCATCGTGCAAAATCACCAATTAATAAGTAAGTGTAGGAGGATCAGCAAAGCAACTACTTTCTGCAGATTCTCAAAATTCTACTTCTGTAAGTAAGAAGAATTTTCCAGTTATACCCGTGTAGTTATTTTGCAACGTCTGGTTTAAATTTTGAGATTGTACTGTTTTACCTATCCGAGGTCTAATTTCTTGCCTGTATATTCTTTTTCCTTTATCAATTGTTTTTCAGTAATTTCAACTTGTCTCCCCTGCTGTCTTTGTAACTCAGATTTCATAACTACTATATGCCGTCAACTGTCATTTCTACGAGCTTCTGGCATTAGGAGTTATTACGCTATGTCTACATTAGCTAACTTTCTTAGGCAGCAAGTTAGTTAATGTGGGCGAAGCATAACAATTTTTTTTGTAGAGGACATCCCGTTGTGTTATAGAATTTAAAAACAACGATAAATATCTATGTTTTCTGTCCAACACAACAATATTTTATTATTCAACTTACTGGAAACATGTTTCTGGTCACTAGAGCATCATCAGGCCATAATTACATACAATTTAAAGCAGGTTATATCTAGTGCACATTAATTTCACGTCGTATAGAATCCCTTAAATTCCTGTCGCAACAGATTTTTAACATTGGTGTAAATTTTATGGGGAAGTGTATCGGACATACAATGTGTGTTTTTTTATTTATAAGTACAACTCTTGTCTCATAAACATTTAGGGAGTCACACCCGAGATGCGAACGAGAACGCCTGCAAATTGTGATGTAAGCAGTCTCTTTTCGTGCCTCGATTTTTATCATCTTTGGTATTTTTGAGTACTCTAGTGAAAAAGGAAAATGTCAAATGTCGAAATCCTGTCAGCGGTTAAACTGTTTTAGACATCGAGACGGACGGACGGACGGACGGAGTGTTATTTGTAAGGATTTTGTGAGAACACAAATGCGCCGTCACAAGGCGCGTCATCGCTCTATAGCACAGGATGGGGAGGTAGGAGGAAAGAAGAACAGTAAAGGAACAACTACATAACTGTTTAAGATAAATGGATACAGATAGATCAGTAGTTAGTAGGATAAGAGAAGAGTTGAAGGAAGGAAGGGAGGAAAGAAGAAAGGAAGGAAGGGGAGGGAGGGAGGGAAGGAAGGAAGGAAGAGAAGGAAAGTAAGAAAGGAAAGGAGGGTGGGATGGAGGGAGAGAGGGAAGGATAGAAGAGAGGAAGAAAAGGAAAGAAAGAAGGAGAAAGGAAAGGAGGGAGGGAAGGAAGGAAGGAAGGAAAGGAGGGAGGGAGGGAAGAAGGGAGGAAGGAAGGAAGGAAAGTAAGGAAGGAAAGAAGGGCGGGAGGGAGGAAAGAAGGAAAGGAGGAAGGAAGGAGGGAAAGGAATGAAGGAAGGGAGGAAGAAAGGAAGGAAGGAAGGGAGGGAGGGAGGGAGGAAGGAAGGAAAGTAAGGAAGGAAAGGAGGAAGGGAGGGAAGAAAGAAGGAAAGGAGGAAGGAAGGAAAGGAATGAAGGAAGGGAGGAAGGAAGGGGGAAGGAAGGACGGAAGGAAGGGGAGGAAAGAAGATCGAACGAAAGAATGAGAAATTTCAAATAAAATAGTGAAGAGAAGTGTGGTCATGAATAAGGGTGTAATCAAGAGAGGGAAGTTAACGTAAAGCATAAATGGAACGCAGACTTGGAAATCTTGCAGCTCTGCCACGCATGTTCATAACGCCTGTACGCAGTGTATCGCGTGACGCACAGTGGGCTTCTCGCTCATTAATTCATTAAGTTGGAGGTCGCAAAAGACGGCGCGTGGATATCGTCCAGCGCGTGTAGCTGGTACAGTATTGCGCATTTTGTCTGTCAATCACTGAGTCACCGCAACTGCTTGTGAGGAAGTGTCTGCGTGTCGCAAACATTTGAAGCCACTTTGTCATGTACAAATAATCTATCAGTCATCGGAACTTCTAGGAAAATGTTAAGGTGGGATGGCAGGAGATTGGTGTTTTCGCATACAGTTGTGGATCAATTTGTAATTAAGAACGTCAGAGAAGAATTTGGGAAGCGAAATTTCTGGTCTGTAGACAAAGGTACACAGTCCAACACAACTTTTATTTGTTGTTGAAACAAGTTTCTTTGAATTTAATAATAAAAGACTTTTTATAGTAAAAAACGACAGAAAAAATAAATTTGGTTCATCAATAAATAAAAGTTATCTGTACCCCTCACCCTTAATTGTTCGGGTGATAAAGTCGAGAATGAGATGGGCGGGGAACGTAGCGCGTATGCGGGGTAGGTAAGGCATACAAAGAGTTTTGGTGGGGAAACCTGAGGGAAAGAGACCACTTGGGAGACCCATGCGCAGATGGGAGGTTATAATACGATGGATCTTCAGGAAGTGGGGTATGGGTATGTACTGGATCGAACTGGCTCAGGACAGGGACAGGTGGCGTGCACTTGTGATTACGGTAAGAACCTTCGGGTTCCATCAAATGCGGAAATTTCTTGACTAGCTGAAACCCGGTTAGCTTCTCCAGAAGGACTCTGCTCCATGGAGTAAGTAAGTAATTAAGTGAGTGAGTGAGTAACTAAGTAAGTAAAGTAAGTAAATAAGTAAGTGAGTAAGTAAATAAGTAAGTAAGCAAATAAGTAAGTAAGTAATAAAATTTGGTTGTACTGTTTACATTTGACTAAAGCCGTATTTTAAATGCAAGACATGTCGCGTATCAAGAAGCGACCATTCCTTTAAATACGTACTTCAAACTGAATACTGCTTTGCCCATACGTAGAAATTGTGGGATTTACTGCAGTAGCAGTTTATTTCCGTATAGTACTGTCGATAGTGCCAGTTTGCATGACCTGAAATTTTATAGAAGTAACCGACCGTTTTACCGTTGCTACAGTGAATAGTTTGTGGGTTAGAGGACGGAAGAATCGTGATTCGACTCATAACAGGGTCAGGAGATGTTCCTCTTCTCAAGAGATTTCAGACCAACTCAGGTTCCCACCGTTCTTTGTGTTCAGTGGGTACTTGGTAATTTTTTTCCATTGGGTTAAAGCGACCTCAGCATGAAGCTGTCCACTTTCGTCCAACTGTTGCCTAGGTTAAGAATTGGTCAAGGTATTCCTTCACTTCCCCATATACCTTCATGGCGTGAATGGGAAAAACGTTAACCTTTGCAGAGGGTGTAACGAAGAAATGAATTTTTTACACAAGTGAATAATAATAATTCGTAGGAGTATAGATGTATGTCCTTATTAACCAGAATATTATTACATAAAATAACGCTACCTAGATAAACATGCAGTAGTTTGACATTCATAGGACCGTGCATCGTGGTATATTCTTATAATAAAATCCAACGAGATGCATTAATTCTCAAATTTATTTTTGATAAAGAGCTCTACATGTTTCGGATAGGTCTACTGTCTATCTTCAGGAGTCTCAACACTATATACACTGCAATAGTATTTGTCATGCTAGTTATGTTGACTGTCTGCTAGCGAGGTCAGGATGGTCCATCCTGACCTCGCTAGCACCCAGTCAACGTACACCTATACAGACGTGCACATACGGATACATGCGAGTAAATATTTACTCACTTACTCCATGGTGCAGAGTCTTTCTTGAGAATCTAACTGGTTTGCAGCTAGTCAAGAAATTCCCCGCATTTCACGGAACCCGAAGGTTCATTAACGAACTCACAAGCGTCCGCCATCTGTCTCTATCCTGGGCCAGCCCAATCCAGTCCATATACCCACATCCCACCTCCTGGAGATCCATCCTAATATTATCCACCCATCTACGCCTAGGTCTCCCCAATAGTCTCCTTCCCTCCGGTCTCCCCACCAAGACCCTATACACCCCCTCTCCTCACCCATACGCGCTACATGCCCAGCCCATCTCATTAAATACATAGAGAAAATATAATATTTGAATATCAAATAGTTAGAAAGCGTACATTTTCTTCCCAGTAAAACCTCTACGAATATTTAGCTGATACTATTAATTTTTCTTGTCTGTTCCTGCTGCATATATGTCGTGCTGCATGAACGCTGATAGAGATATATTAAAATATTGATAATAGTAATCATCGTGCGAATGTGGTGTTACGTTACGTGAAATTACAAATATCTTACGTTGTGTGGTAATCTATGGTTGTTGTAACACTGCACATGCATTGTGTGAAAAGTTTATTTTAGTCTTCTTTAATAACATTTACACCAAGAAAATAAGGAAAGCGAATTTAAACCGACAGAATATTTTGAGAATTTAGATTTAAACGTTTAAGTAAAATTATCGAAGTGACATTTAAAAATGTTCTATAGAGGGAAAGAAGAGAGTAAATACCAATATCATTCACGGGTCTTAAATTTTTACTTTATATATCAGTAGTTACTGCACGATTCTCTTTGCAGTTGTAAGATAATAGTTTTACTTGTGTTGATATTTTAGTGAAACTTCTTGAAACTGCTTCTTCGAAGTACAAGAATTAAGCAGTCTGTTTTTATTTTTATTGGCATGTGACTTTTGTTGCATTTCTTTTGGTCACTCAGGATTTAAGATACCCTGTAATCGTCGTAATGTACGGCAGCAGGACTAACGACATCTCTTGTTCTCGTGTGTGGTCTAGAGGCCAGTCTGTGTGGAGTATATAGTCCAGGCTATGAGAACTTGATGCTGAGTCTAAATACTAGGACATTCTTTCGTCCTTTGATTTTATGCAAGTGTATATATATATATATATATCATATTTCCGAATGTACGTTTCAATCTCAAGTGTAAGTAGATTTTGATTAACAAGAGATTTCTTGAAATAAGGACGAGAAAAAACAACACGAAAATAGCATTTTCCAAAAAGGCATTTATTGTTGGCGTATTGCATGTTCTTGTGTTACAAAGTTGGCACTGTCTATTTTGAACATATTTAACCTTTGGCAATTTAGTTTAGAACATATCGATTTCACAGACGTCTGTGCTTAAGCAGGACAGAGCTTTGATCAGAGAGCCAGGATGTGTTGAAAGCACCTGCAGGTCATAATGGCGGGCCCTTATGAATCGTTGTTAAGGGACAGTAACTGGAGTAGCATTATATCTTTGAAGACTGGAAGCAAAGTAGTAAGTTGTTCTCTAATTTCAGAAGGATGGGCACTTTTGTTGAAAGGGACTCAGGCCTTGCCCATTTGTCATTGCGTTAAGATTAACTTTGAAGGTAAAGTTGACTGTGGGACATTTGTGAAATTATATTGCAGGGAAAACCGAAGTACTTGGAGAGACACCTGTCCCATTGCCATTTGGTCGACCACAGACAACATATGTACATGCTCGGGAACAAACTCTGAACTTTCATCTAAATTATACATAATAATTATAATATTATTCCACAAAGAACTCAGTCTGTGTCCTTTATAGAAGCCCATCAGTTTATGTTTAGGGTGTGAAGGGTACTTGTCTTAAGAACCCCACTCATTACACTAATTCAAAAGGCAGTTCCTTATTGTTCACTTCGACACAAACAGTAGCTTACAAAATGAACATCTTTGGAAATTCTTTTTTCTTATGTTTAACATACCAAATATTCCTCTCAGAAACCCACACAATCAGAGAAACTTTCAGTATTACCAGCCAAAGTCTGTCTACAAGAAGCAAAGGTAATCTGAAATCTTGCTAGTGCTGCGTGTGTAGATACTGTGAAATGTATATTCTTGTACATTAGAAAGTGTAAGCAAAGAGGTGGTTACTATTAGTACGTACTAGTATTGTATTAATAAAGTTTTTCAACAACAACTTTGACAAAACACGAAGAGTCTAAATGTATTGCAATAGAGAACGCGAGTTTATTAATATGATATTTTCATTAATAATCATATATTTTTTTATATTGTCTGCTTTCGAAATTACAAACGAAACTTTGCCAGTTTCAAATTTAAGTACGCTGTGAAGGTAATTCTTTAATGAGAAGTGTACGGCAGATAGTGTTAAATACGATGTAGTTTTATGTAGTGAAGGTTTATAGATATACATGTTCAGCATAGATTAACGTTGTTGTACTCATCTCTGAAGTAACATATTTTTTATAACTTGATAGAAACAATTCCGGCCAAGTTACTTGATCAAGTTTCAGTTCCGTAAAGTAGACTCGGTTCAAGAACTGGAAATCCGATATTTTGCGACCGCCCATGCATCACAAAAATTGTTTCAAAAGTTAGAGGGGAATTCACTGTAACTAAAAGAGCGAGAGCCCTCGACTGGCGGAGTTAATATCTGGGTCGCAAAACAGTATAGTGGAAATTCAATAAAACTGGCAACACCAAAACATAGTGGAAATTAAATAGAACTGGAAGCAATAAATATAAAGTAGGCGATGGACTTCTTAGTCAAAGGGTCATAATAGGTGTTACATCTGCCCTTTTCAGTTCTGATTTATTTATGCATGTTTCAGCTAGAAGGGCTGGTGGAACAAGTAAAGGAAGCGATTGTGTGGGTGGCTAACCTCATGAGAATAGGCGATGTGGAAGAACAAACCATGTAAGGGAGGATAATGTGGGTTGTGTGAAATGGGTTAAGTGGGTACTATGAACTCTCGCGTTGCTTGTGATGATGCACGGGGTTCCATAACAAGAATAAATGTTTTGCTGCTTGGGAAAGAAATTTGAGTTTCAGTGGAAGTTAAAAGACCAGGTTCTGCCACTACAAAAGTTTGTTAAAAGAGTGAATGTTAGGTACAGAGTTGCATAAAGTCTGGTATTTTGAACGGTTATTATGAATGATTAACTCGTAAATGTGAGTTGAAACTGACTTTAGCCTCTTCTGATTAAAGCGTGATGAAGGTAATGGCGGGTGCTGTCATTAGGAGACCATCCGGCTGTCTACAGAACCTTAATTAGGCATTTATTTTGGTGAAAATTAGGTTTATTCTAACTTCTGGAGAAGTGGTAAATATTTAAATTTGAAGACTCTGAAATCACTGATATTTTCAATGTTATAATTTAGGAAAATTTTCGAGCAGGTAGCCTGTATAGTAAAATAGGACCAATCAACATTCATGGTATACCTTATTCCCTGAAATACATGCTAATGGGAAGGAAACAGTGTACTTGAAATATCTAAATTTCAGTGCTTGGACAGAACACCATTCGAATTTTAAAATCATCTAATCGTTTAAGTAGATATTTGAGTTCTTAATTGGATGTTTTCAGATGAATTATGACATTTGTCTTGGTAACTTTACCAAATTGACTTTCAGGCCATATGGATACTGTTTATTATTCTACCTAACGTTCGTGATTATGTGCTAATTTTTAATGTAGTAATAATTACTTTCTTACTTTATTAAGTATTTCTTTCTGACAGTTAGGCCTGCTTGATTCATTAAAAGATTTACGTCAGTGATAAATTCATGTTACTGCAAAATAAGGAATTTGGCCTTTCGTACAAGAAGTTTAGTAATGTTATGTTACTGAGTTGCAAGATATTACGACTGTTTGGTTATATATCGCACATAGGGAGGCAAGAATTATCTACGAAATTTGTTTATGAAACCTCATAGAAACGCCTGCCACTTGGAGGTCTGAGTACATGGGAAGATAACATTAAGTTGGATCTTGTATAGGTTGTGAGAATGGAAGGTGAACACCGCAGCCTAACCGACGGTGGCCTTAAGTATCAAGGTATCAGTATATTTGTGAGTGATATAAATACTGCAGCGAATTTTCTCGACCTCCATTTAGCGTTGGCAGATCTCCAAGGTAATTACAAGAAACATATTGATATGTATTTAATTTATTATAAGTTTTCTGTCTTATTGTATCAATAAGTAACTGCATGGAGAGGATTACTTCTTGAGAAGTAACAGCTTATCAGCTCGTCGAGAAATTCCCTATATATGTGGAATCTGCAGTTTAAATACCGTCTTCTAAAGAGTCTAGCATTCGTCTCTACCCTGATCCAGATGAACCCAATCTGCACTCTGTCAACCTATGGCTTTTCCATGGTCACATAGCCTGTAGAATGAGATAAAGATATTGCTGCATGAGGTACTTTCGTTTGAACTCCCTAGCCTACATATTTCTAGATTTTGGAAGACACACAGAACTCGTTCTGTTTTGTGCATCTGTGCTCATTGATTGCGCAAGATGTGTGTATCGCGAGACAGCGGATTATTTCGGATTCTACAGTTTAATTCCTGAACATATTCACAGATACGGAGCTATCTGGAGCACGACCTAATTCTACGATCACAAGTGTTATAGCTCACAAACAGCTCGATGTATTACGTGCCATTACAGTGCTAACTTAAAACAATGTGTGAAGGACAGCAGACACTAAACTAACTGTATATTGAGGCAGGGCAATGCTAGTATTTTCTAAAACAAAATACAAGGGATCCATACTATTAATTATGTCTGAAGACGTAGGTGACAGTGGAGGTATGTTTGCACCCATTCTTAACCCCAGTAATAGATCGGAGTGAGTGGCCAGTTTCATTCCATGACGTTTTATCTTGAAGGAAAGATTCGATGGGATGCAGAGGCTGGCTGTGCCCCTGATCCGGTTTGGAAGCAGCGCAGGTTGTATACACGTGTGTAATACAGACTTAATGGTAGCTAATGCACAACATGCAGCTTGTAATTTGTGTCGCGTATTGTCATCATTAATAGGCCGTTATCGCAGTATATTTTCCTGTGTTGCTGAGGCCCAACGCCGGCCATGGGCTCCTCATTCTTGACATGTCTCGATCACACACAACGACGCATAACATTCGGTAGGATTCTTCTGTACGAGTGATCAACTCGTCGCAGAGATCTCTACCTGACAACACACAATACTCACAACAGACAAACATCCATGGCCCAGGTGGGATTCGAATCCACGATCTCAGCAGGCGAGCGGCCGCAGAACTACGCCTTAGACCACGTGGCCGCTGGGATCGGCGTTATGGTAGTATTGCACTTAAAAGAAATGTAGGCCTCTTTCTGTTCATAATATAATATTTTCATTGGAGTGGAGCATGATTCTTTTCGCATATGAGTGTTAAACGACATTTTAGGTTCATAATTCCTCGGCATTCTGTTTACTTTCTGTGGCGCAAGCACCCCAATCGGGACTAGGCGCCCTCATTTTGAGGTTTCTAGATCACACACAATTAGACACACACACACACCCGGTAGGACTCCTGCGAACGAGTGATCAGCTCGTCGCAGAGGCCGCTACCTATGCAACACACAACAAACACAAGACGCAACACATCGATGACCTCAACGGTATTCGAACCCGTAATATCAGCATTCAAGAGACCACAGACCTACGCCATAGACCGCACAGTCATCGGAATCGGCCTACGGTATGTTTGATTTCCCAGTCTTAGTCGTGTACGTAAGAAAAACAAAAATTTGGTAGTCTCTCACAGGATTCTTTTTGGTCCATCGGTTTCGTTTTACGTCAAAAACGGCGAAGTATAGCTTCTTTCTGAACAAATTTTTAAATGAAGTAATTTGAAATGCCAACTTGATGCAACAAGGTAATTTTATTGATGTATTCTTAGCTCGACATATTTCGGGTACATACACCCATCATCAGGAGCATTAGATGTTGAGTTGCAGCATATGGTTTTCTGTACCCAGTTTGTAGATGGGTGGTGGTCCTGAGAGCCGCTGCGTATGTCGTGTGTACGGTGCGGATGGTGCCGCACCGTACACACGACATACGCAGTGGCTCTCAAGACCACCTAACTAAACTCCGTGGCCTTAGTCCGCACCCGAACTATACCGACAGAGCGGCCGCCGTCGGTCGGCGATTAGTGCCAACTTTTTGCGGATAGAGGGGTGTCACGTGGTCAGCGCAACGGGTCCCCACAGCCGTTAATCTCTGTTTTCTAGACCTGGAGCCGCTACTTTTTTAATTCAAGTAGCTCCTCAATTGACCTCACGAG
>Ga0131853_10017089_pt1 | contig 13222 bp, 11 predicted proteins | sample TergutLab28metaG_FD_92764 | JGI IMG/M metagenome (GOLD analysis project Ga0131853, IMG submission 92764) | Labiotermes labralis P1 segment gut microbial communities from Petit-Saut dam, French Guiana - Lab288 P1 (version 2) (version 2) | ecosystem: Host-associated > Arthropoda: Insects >...
CCCCCCCCCCCCCCCATGGCCCAATGCCGCCATGGCCTCCTCTTTCCTGAGGTTTGTAGATCACACGTAACGACGCACCGCAGTCGGTACGACTCCTCTAGACCAGTGATCGGTCTGACGCAGAGACCTATCCTTGAAAACACACAACACTCACAAGAAACAATTCATGCCCCCGGCAGGAATCGAACCCACAACCTCAACAGGCATGCGGCCGCAGACCTACGCATCAGACCGTGCGACCACTGGGACGGCCCCCCCCCCTCCTATTTTCTTCTCTGAATGTCCATCTTAATACTGTCTTGCCATCAATTTATATATATATATATATATATATATTCCATTTGGGTTTTCCAAATAAAATGTTATGCCTATTTATCCTCTTCCGTTTTAGTGCTGTAAGTCCAATCCACCAAATTTCGTATTTCATCACTGTGTAATACCCTCCATTCTCCTCTTCATTCCTCGGTCTTAAGACTCCCAAGTTTCCGTCTCGTGTCACTGTTCAGAAACATCGTCAATCTGTGTGAGGCCATGTAAACGCCTTGCAGAGAACACACACAGTAACGCAGGATGTGCCTGTCATTGTCCACGAACACTGTTCCTGGACTATTCAGTCTTGAAAATACGTTGAACAAGTGGGCTTGTTTATATGAAATGCTCCGACATCCTATAGTAAACCATTTATGGTTGTCACATACAGAGAGAGGGACAAAAGCAAGAACATTTACTACAACAGAGAAGGGATTCAGCCTGGCTGCTAGCTCTCTGGCATCTGAGGTTTTTGCATGACCCGTACCTTCAACACAGCAGAGCTCGGAAGGTGACAAATCTGTTTACAGCCAATTGTTCTGCATGTTTCACCCCCCGTCGTGATGGTCAGTAAACCTTGTTCAACCACGCAACATGACAGACCTCCAGGGCGACAAAATTGTCTCCCCTCCCCCACCCTCTGCCTCAAAAAACTTCAGCAACAGCAATAAAGAGCAAAGTAGAGGGTTGCCTCTGTATTCTTAGAAGACTGCGCTCTTGGAGGTTTATACAGAGCGACGCTAAATTTACGGTGAAGGTAGGACTGCTGTGTGTTAAATCAGCTACTAATAGGATAACATGAAAACAGCTTTCGAATGGTTATACGCTTGAAGAAATAAATTTTACGACCTCAAATGTATACCCTATAGTGCACAGCGTATAGAAAATATTAGACCTATAGGTATTTAGGTTAAAACTGACACTGTGCGAGCTAGTCAAATTTCCCTACATTTTATTTAAACCGAATTGTCGTATATTTACAAGCTCCTGCCTTACGACCCTAGCTTGAGCCAGATGATTCCACTCCACACTTTTTTACACTGCTTGTTAAGGGTTCGCTTTAATACCAGTGGGGAGCTGGGGTAACGCAGTCGGTGAATGTGCTACGGGATGGAGAACCAACAAATCGTGGCTCGAATCCCGAAGGGCAAGATGTTTTTCTCTTCTCCAAATGTCCACACCGTTCCTTGGGCCTACCCAGTTTCCTGTACGGTGTGTACTGATGGATTATTTTTCCGAGGATAAACAGGTCGAGACGTGGAACTGGCCATTCAACCCAATATAGTGCTTAGGTTAAGAACAAGTGGCGTTATAGGTCCACTTCCTCTTATATCTTCATTGCGTGCACAGGGCAACTGTACGTTAGTTGCTTGAATATTACCCTATTACCTCAGTCTGTAAGTTACAGCATACCTTCGGGTTTAGAATCTAAAATTTCCCAGACATTTCTCATATCCGTCATATGCATTAGACACACATCACGTCCCTCTCGTCTTTATTGATCTGGCACACAAACTTAACTAACTTCATGGACCTGAGTTCTTCCTGAGAATCTAACATGTCCCTGGTGGTCAAGAAATTCCCGCATTCTATGGAACACGAAGGTTAAATACCATATTCACAAGAGCCCGCTATCTGTCCCTATCCTGAGCCTGATCAATCCAGTCCACGCGTCCCCTATCCCATTTGACACACTAGTTTAAGGATATAAATTAATTCATGCAAATTTTCATTAAGTAACTTCCCATCACTTCCATAAATTTAGTATTTTAAAGAATATATTTATGTTCATTTGGCATTAATTTCTCTAAACAGGAAAGGAGAAGAAACAGACGATGATAATGATGATGAATGATATTCAGATCATGATCTCGTCTCTCAGTATTTGATATTTTTGACGATCTCAGCACCACTCCATGATGGACATATGTTTTACCTCTTAAAGCACTATAAGACATGCAAAATGTTTCTGAAACATCCATTTCTGCAAATAGACGTGGCTGGGTGCTAGGGGCGTGGTGGGGGTGCAGGCCACCCACGGAATGACAACACGACATAACACAAAACTTTGTTCCTTTCTCTACAGTGCTTGTCCAACTGCAGAATCTGCCTTACCAGTGTAGTTTTCGGTAATTACACTGTCACTGACGCCCTATGGGTAGAGGCAGAAATAACATCTCACACCTGAACGTATCAACATTGCCAGCTGCGATCGGATTTTGAAATAAATTTCGAGAGAAACAATATGAGAGGTAAAATTATATTCTTAAAAATTAAATCCATTTACTGATAATGTAGTCACATTGCTACTTTGAATGACTCTTTTGAGACAAATTCGAGTTTTTAATTTATTAATAACTTAAAATAACCATCTCTTTTTATCTTCCTCGGAAATTTATTCTCAGCTTATCAAAGGTTTCTCATCCTTCTTTCGACCTGAGTGCATACATTTTTAATATCATACTTTTATCTAATCCTAGTTCGACCCAATAAATTATTCTCTTGACGCCTTGCTCGCACGGTTTGGTAGCTTGTGCATTTCTTATTTTTCCCATGCTTTTTATGATCCGTTATTTGGGCAAGCAGAATTATGCCAGATTATGACAGAGTTTAGATTCTCAGGTGTGTGTTGATGAACACAACATGTCGAGTGGCAAATAATTAACGAAGCTTAAGGGGGAAAAAATGCCTCCACAACGTCGGGAAACATTTACTAGTCAGCAAGATATAACGTCCCAGAAAATCCGATCTGCGGAGTTAGGTCTGGTTTTCTTCCTCTCTGAGCGGGAGTTCGAGGCGCTGCACGGTCTCCCATTTTCGGGATCGGAATCTTGTTTGTATACAGTTGGTAACACTGCTTGAATGAGGGAACTGTCGTTCGCAAACAGAACAAAACGAACAGAAAACCCGAGACAGATTTTCATGTCCTGTTTGGAATTCGAATCCACGGTCCCAGTTTCCGAGCGTGTAATATTTCCATGTCAGTGCACGTTTTAGATCGTAAGGGAATATGATCGACTAAGTATATCCGTTAGCAAGATGCAGTTTATTGCCTGCTACTAACAACAATATACATGGAGTAATCTGACACATAAAATTAATTTGTACATTCATAATGAACTGTGTAATAACGCTCAATTATTACGTAGTTGTAGGTCTGTCACATTTACATTTGTTCGCAGTTCGTTCTTTTCATAGCTCTATTTCTTACGTAATAATTATGTAATTTAATTTAATTACAGATTATAGTGTGTATGAAATGAATTGATAGAATTAATCTTAGCCGAAAAACCTGCAAGGTAAGTTCAAAAAAATTATGGCATTTTCCAGCGTCTAAGTGAAACATCGGGTCATTAAAGTAGTAATCACATTAATTTAAATTTCGTAATCATATTAGTAATTGTCCAACGAGATGTAACTCAAAGCAGTCTATTTATTATTCTGCAAGTTCACTCTACATGTTTCGGGTGTCAATCACACCTATCATCAGGATTACACAAAACTGTAACTACAGCCTCCGGTACTGGTCATATTTTTCGTGCAGCTACCTCCTTCCAACCCGAAACATGTAAAGTGAACTTGCAGAATAATAAATAGACTGCTTTGGGTTGCATCTCGTTGGACAATTATTAATATAGATCAGCGATGCACTGAACCATAAACATAAAATTCGTAATCATACTTCTTAAATCTTCGTGAATTTTGTTAAATATTCCAGAGCTTCTAGAGTTTTAAAACGCAATTTTCTCATAGCTATATTGGTGCCTAAGAGATATGACTAGGTGTAGTGGGATGGACAGTTTTGAACAGTTTATTGCGTGCGTAATGCTGTGGAAGGCCGATTGCCTTAATATCCAACACAGAAATCTACTTTTATGCTTACCTACTTAAATCGCAATGACGTCAGTTTTTCTCTCTTACTACTTTGGTAGTTCTCCTCTAGACCTTCACTTGGTTGGACCTTGCGCTGCCATCTTGTAATTATCTGACAGTGCATCGTCTTCTAACTGCTGACTTTGACTTTCTTATTTGGCACGAAAATTCCTGGCCACGGTACAATCGACACATCTGTCATTGTTGTCAACTGATTTCTATTGTGGGACTCAATTTGAACTAACCCTTCTCCTCTTGAATTCAATATCCTAATCAAAATATCCAGTTATTAGAGCCTGTATTGAAACACCACAATTCGTCTCACATTTTCGCGCCCTTTACTTCAAATATCACGTTGAATATTAGAAACCCATCAACACCTGGATCTGCCCTGTGGTCTCTTTTCTTTACGTTTTTCCCGATATTCCAATATCGCCCTCTTCACTGTGTCAGACGTCATCACTGCGTGCCCTTTCCTTACTGTGGAAGACCTAAAACTTCCAACTCCATTCGGAACTTTTTAAGACATTTTTCGGTAAATGAACACATTTCTGTGGGAGTGTTTCTGCAGTGGAGGCTGCAGGTGCTGATTCCACGAACTGTCTCTATATGACGACACAGCGCAGTAAACCCTGCAGCATAACAAAGTGTCTCGTCATCCCTTCGAGTCATCACTCACTGTCATGTCTTGAACAAACGGAAGACCACTGTCCGAAATGTCTTCATCTTTATTTTCCTTTTTCCTGCAGAAGGGACAAAAGCTTTCATGAACAAAACTATTGCTTTCAAATTTGAAGACTTTCCTGAGAAACCAACTGCTTGCCTACTTTTATTCTCTGTAACAGGACTGGGAACCTGGAAGTCCTAATATGGGCTGAGCGTATTGTGTTGCCTCTGTGCAAGCTATTACTGTGTATGGGGTACTGGAGGTATAATTCAACTTATTCTTAACCTCAGCACTATATGGAAGTGAGTGGTCAGCTTCACGCTCTGATCGCTTTATCTCTGGGAAGTAAGTCCCGGCACCAACTGAAATGGAGACTAGTTGGGCCCTGAGCCGCCCTGGGAGTTTCTGAAAATGTAAAATGTCTTGCCCCGTCGGGGAATCAAACGTCCAATCCACAGTCGTCCAGCTCGCAGCCTATCTGCCATATCGACTACGTTATCCCACGCTTGTTGACGTTTTGAATATCTTATTATTTTAGGTATTTATTTTTGTTTCGATTCTTGAAACTGTGCAGTTAATTCTGCTGCATTCTTGTCCCTAAATTTGTAGCATGTTTGATTTACGCCCTGTACAAATCACTGAAACATACTGAACGTGCTACAGATGGCGTTTCTTTGTTGTATCTTATTACGTTTCGCTTATGTACAAGCAATAATCTAATCCTAAACTATTATGGAATATTTATTTAATCGCTGAAACTTCGCAGACCATTTCGCATTCGAGATGAACAAAGTCGCAATGGAATAGCCTTTCTCCTAGTATTTCAGTTTTCTTTTGTCAGTGTCTTGCCGCAAGTGCTTGAAACTGACATGCGTTCATCTACAATAGACGGTGGGCTATACAGCGTCCAAAGTACCATCGTCGCTAACTGAAATACTGAAGAGCACACAACGTTCTTTGTCTACAGAATGTGACGTATAAATTACGAAAATTTGTAACTGAGGTTTAAGCAGGCAAAGTGTGGGCAGGATTCAGTTTCGTGACTTTATGAACAAAGCGATGAAGTTAAAAAAGGTACGAAATTAATTAAACTGCATTTCTCTGGGTTCGTACGGAGTGTACACTTGTTCTGCCTTCTCGGAGCAACGTGGTACCCCTGTCTTCATGGTGACTGGATTTTGTTCAAGTGGAAGCTAAAGCCGCTGTAAAGGGGAAACATGCTCATTGTACAGGCTGACACATCTCAAATTTGAATATTGCGCCGACACATTAGCTTGTCATGGTTGGCAGAAAGGGAAACGGTAGAGGAGAGGACGCCATTTCATATAGTCTGTGGCAATGGAGCGTTGAAACGTGCAACAACGAATTACCTATGTTCGTAGTTTCGGCGACATCGCTTGGCCTGCTCGGTCGCCCGAACTTACTGTACCAGATTTTTTCCTGTGGGGGTTCCTGAAAGACCGTGTGTTCCGGAGGCGTATCATGACTGTTCAAGAACTCAAACAAGCCATTGTTGACGAAGTTGCGGCTATTGATGGGGACCTACGGAGGCGCGTGTACGGCAACTTCCAGACACGCTTACAACAATGCATTGATGTAAACGGAGGCCATCTGCCTGATGTTCAGAAAATAAGCTTGTAATCAGTGGGTAATAAATAGCATACTTGGACATATATTTAGAAGGTTTCGCTTATCTTTCCCTGTTTTCATATATTATCTAATGACCATTTGAAAGGTGTCAGTCGGCTCCGCGCCACCCTGTACATGGAGATTGCATGAATTGTGCCTAATTCGGGATGCGGAATTCCAAGGGCGGTTAGGATAACTTTTTTTATCCGGCAAATTTGAATTGACAGGAAGACAGACACAACACATTCTTCCGAAACGTTGAAATAGGCTTATAATGCTAAACGGTGTAAGATCTCAGACTCCTATCCCTTGCAGGAGCACCCACTATGAAAGCCTGAAACGTCATAGGATGTTTCTTGACCGGTTACGTAACTGTAAACTGATACAGGCAAAACTGTACTGTGGGTACAGTGTCCACTGTGCGAAAACTTTCGTGCTGCAGGTACGGGATGTTCTGGACTTTCCAACTGCTGTTGATTTTTTGAGTGTCGAATATATGATTAACGAACGCTTTCACCGGTGATTGATGCGGGTGTATGCAACGTATGATTGTGACGTCACGATATTTGATGATCTTCCGATTGCCCTGCCGTTGTATTCCGCTCACATACGCTACTGCTGTTGCAGAAGAATGATAAATTGAGCCGACTGATAATTATTCACATCAGCCCCATCCTGCAGCTGAACCCCCTCCCCCTCTCTGACGGTTGTCAAATTGTTTGACATAGCTCGTGTACAACGTGTGCTAATTGAGAGTAATGTCGTTTCAGTCGGTAATCTGATTCAAGTTGGATTTTTATGACATGGTTTAAATTATTATAACTGATTAGTGTTCAGAATAGAAGACACGAATCTCCGATTCAATAAAAGGTGCGGAACACTTTGAGAGCATAATCGAATAAACGCGTAAGCTTCTAACGAAAACGGCTGTTCTCCACGAAACTGACTCCAGCGTCTTCTGAGAAGCTGGTATTCACTCAACTGGACAAGACATTTCTCATCTATATGGAACACAAAATTTAAGTACCGTATTTACACCAATCCACGCTCTGGGGTATATAAATCCAGAGCGAAACTCACACCTCTCGCCTGCAAGATGTTTCCAATATAGTTCACCCATCACTTCTTACCTCTCAAGATATTCGTGAAGTAAGAAAGACCTCAAATTTTCATTCCATCTCTTGTCGTCCTATTGGACATTTTCCCAGAACTTATAGGAATAATGTAGTGACTATGAGCTGGATGACAAAGTTCGATTCCTGGTAAAGAAAGACCTTGTTTCTTAGCCCTACTCTGTCCAGAGCAGCTTTCAAACCCACCCTGCCACCTGTGTAGATGATGCCTTGGACTTTTTCCTAAGGTAGATATCCAGGAAGTGAAGTTGTACCCGTCATCTCATGGCGAGATGAGGAATGCATGTAATTAAGCGTGCATTCCCCATACATCTTAGGTCTTAGTGTTCAAACATAGGAACAGTTTTGGCATTCCCCAAGTTTAATTCTGTGTTCGTGACATGTCTGTCCGTCCTAGATGCATGTTCAGTCCAGTATAGCCTAACATTAGGTCTGCAAGGACACTTAAAAAAAACATTTGTTTGAAAGTTTCAAAGATGAATATATGTGTGAATAGGAGGTCAATATAGGTAACTGTATAGTGTATAAAAATGGTGTGTCGGAATGTGAAGTGACGCCAGTCATGCTGGGTGGACATTGTGACGATGGACTTGAAACTTCGGGATGCATATCAGAAAATGCACCCGTAAGTTTGATGGCTACAATAGTGTTGAAGGTGTAATCAGTCCGTGTCTTTATAAGAACAGACGTGTGACCAAATGACTTAGTCGTCCTCGTTCTTCTGAAGAAATGACACGTCTGACTGCCCATACCGGTTGAATATAAACTGTTCAGTTCAACATCTGAACCACGCAGGTAGAAAGGAACTTCTAACTGTGGGCAGTGGAAGAACTTTCTTGCTACTGAATTATTCCACTTCATTGTTCATTACATTCTATTGTTTCATTTGTGCAAATCGTGAAGACCCCAAGCGGTGAGGTCAGGGACTGATGTAGGCCTGCATCATGGGATTACTTATCCCCAAGCTTGGATCTGTTGAATGCAGTACGTTGTGAGACACAGAGGATTGCTATGGTATAAAACTATGGTCTTCTAGGCCATTATACCGTGGAGAATGATTAGTTGTTCTGATGTTTCGTCGGGTCGTAATGACTCCATCTTCAGGGTAAATTAATTAAGTGTATGTGGATACTGAATTGTTTGCGAGGTGGAAAAACGGGTCATATTTGTAGGCATCAAAGGAAGGCTGCAAGAGCTGTAGCAAATCAGAATTCCTATCCAGTCACCTTAAGATGGAGGCACCACCTTTCTTCGAGGCGTTCCAACTAATTATCCTACACGTTGTAATAAGGAGGCAACTGTGACAGGCGTGACGCTAGCCGTGTTAGTACGCAAACGTACGTCAGTGGTATGGCAGGTCAACATCTTCGGAAGAAAGTCAGATTTCTTTTCCGTCTTTTTATTTTTTCTTTCATTCCTTCTTTCCTTATTTCTTTCCTTTACGCCTGTCTTGCTCTTTCTCGTCCATTTCCTGTTTTCATTCCTTTTGACTACAACACTGGAGTGATCAAGCTACGCTTTTCATTTGTAATACTCTTTGCACATTCAACTCCACCACCACCGCCACAACAACAACAACAATAACAACAATAATAAACATCATCATCATCATCATCACGTAGTCAGTCCTATCACAGGTCCAGAACCTCTTACAAAGTGAGTTCTCCGGAGAGTGTGACCAAAGAGCTCCCTTTTTCAGTTCCAGTATCTTATCTTTCCCGAATGTCATCTAGTGGCTGCTTACGTCTTCTTCTTCTTCTTCTTCTTCTTCTTCTTCTTCTTCTACCTTTCATTCAATAACGTGTCTTAAAACACAGATCCTACAAAAGATGTCACCAATCCAGTTAGCCTTTCTTCTTTCTATTGTTTGTAGGATATTGGTCTCTTGCTTGACTCTATGCAGTACTTCATTTCTCACACGATCGGACCAACTGATCTCCATCCTTCTCCATAAACAGATTTAAAAACGTTTAAGGTAGTTCTGATTTACTTGCGGAATTGTCCAAATTTCATCACCACAAAGAATTATGATCGAAATGTAGAATTTCGCTAGTTTCTTCCTTAAATTTTAGTCCAATTTGCACTTGAAAATAGCCTTCTTCTTGTTGAATGTTGCTGTTGCCGTGAAGTCCCTGGATTTAATTTCACGTGTTCATCTTGCATCGTTTGTTATTGGGTTACACAAATATTTCAAATAATCCGCATACTCCACGTGTTTTTTATTTATCGTCATCTGTACTAGGGATCCATTTTGTGTAATTCGTAGGTAGTGTTGCTGTGATGCCACAATTGGCAGGGATGTGACTTGTCCTAATTTGGACAAGTCACATCCTTGCCTAATTTGTAAATTTTTTCCCATATTTTCTCCGGGGTTCACATTCCACCTGGCGCCCATCAGCAGGGCTACCCCTTCCACTCCGGCCAACCTCGCCAACCCCGACAGGTTTCCCAAGGGAAGTAAGTGAAGACCCACTTGGTATTGACGTAAGCTCATCAATAATGTGTCATTCTTTCAACTCCGCCTATTACCATCCCCCACCCCATCACACCCATAAACAAGACTCCTACCGAACTCCGCGTCTTACTATTAGGGACTGAACAGGATGTTCAAAAAATTAGGACTCATCATTCGTCCTCAATTCTTCTCTTGTACATCATCGAACAGCGATGGAAGACGAGCAACCGACTGACTTTCTGACTAAGTGGGGGATGGGAGCACGTGTTATCCTCACCCTTCAAGTGTAAGTAAATAATTCGAGAAGTCCTAATTGAGAAGCTGATAATCGGTCAACTTTCAAGGAATTTCTTCCGCCACAGTTGGTATCCGACCTATCCAAAACAGACCCAGTCCACACACCTACAGCCTATTTTCTCCAGATCAGTGTTATTATCACCCACTTATATCTAATAACTCGAGATATGCAAGATCTTTACCTTCCATTTCTCGTACTTTAATGCAATTCGATGATAAACACAATTCTCATTTCGTGCAGTGTTTATAGGAATAAACCAATTATAAGTGACTTAACAGAGTTGCATATTTAGGAGCCAATTTGTGTTAGTGATGTTGCGAATTCTATTTTATTGTTTATCATGCCTCAGACTGCTGCCACTTGGATTACGCCACTTTAATAGCGTTTGACAATATTCACTGTTACTGGGATTTTCGGAATAAACTGGTGGCAAACACCATATGCATTTGCAATTAAATGCAGGCACTTTTGAAATCGATCTTCCCTTCATTTCATTATAATTTCATTTAAGGCAGTGACGTGTGATACTGCGTAGAAATTTGAGGTTGATTATGCAGCTGAGGTGAGAACTACGTTTAGAAGAAAAATGGAAAAAATATGTAGATTGATTGGATAAAGACAGCGACTGATAGCATAAAATTACGGAACTACATGTTAAAGGTTACAGGGAATATGGATGTTGAGAAATCAACTGTTAAAGTCCGAATAGGCAGGGCGGTATATATGTGTATAAAAATAGGCTGCAATATTTTCTAAGCGGAGGTCAAAATTTTGCTTTATAATTTGCAGGCAGACAGAAAACTGTAAAGGTTTTATGCAACTTCTGTGTACGCATTTTTTTCTATTTAACATAATCGAGATTCCGCACTTAGCACAAATCAAAAAAACCTAAACCCTGGTCTCAACACTTCATAACATGTGAGGATGGACGAAAAAGTATTCTTCAAGCCCAATAATGTCCGGTAATTCTTTGCAACGCCACTAAACCATCATGACCATCCTGATGGTCGTCCTCCTTGCCAGCATGGACTGCTCTTTCACTGCAGTGCACTGTACGTATATTTTATAGAGCTAAATATTTTCTGATTAATTTCCAACTCAGAATAGCCCGCAACAACTAAATATTTATAGCCATTTCTTTTAACTTTGCTTTACATCGTGCCGATAACAAAATCCAGAAGAACAGAATGGATTAGCCGCAAATGGAGTACAGTAGATTCTGATTTACGCTAATGATGCTACTTACTGGCCGAAAACAAAAGTGCTACAAAATCACAAATTCTGTTTAGACGTTAGTGAGGATGAGGGTGTAGATTAGACCTGTGGCTTCTACAGGATTTTTTATCTTCCGTTACATGGCAGTTGGACAAAATAATACCGTAGGTATGCCACTGAGAGTAGGAAGACCAAGAAGAGGACACACTGGCAGCACATTATGACGAAAATAGAGAGGCCGAGACTGGCAGGATGTGTGGTACGCAACGGAAAATGTTATATATTAAAACATTTCGGTCGCAATACAAAAACGAAGGGGAGGGGGATTTGGGGAACATGTGTGCAGTAGGTATGATAATATTAAAATAGATTTTTTAGACAACTAGAATGTGAAAGTACAAACTGACTTGAAGAGGTCCAAGAATTTCTCCATCGAACGGGTTTTTATGACGAAGATTATGAACTATAGGCTAGTTTCTTCGAAGAAAAACATGTAGAAATTCTCCACGGATTTCATTGTTGTATGTAAAAGCGTGGAAAGGGGCAGTTATAAGGGCATAACCCACATGGGTACGGTGACAGGATTATTTTTTGAGCAGAATTACGAGGTTCCTTTTTTGAGATGTGGAAGTTGCCTAGCGCCTTCAGTCCGCAGGGGGCGCTCACTGCTTGTTGGATATTTATGACGAGAATTCGGAAACACGTGGGAATAAATATATGTTCCACTCCCCTTATCTAAATAAACATGACAGTTAATGGCCTACATAATTCTTCTCCTTATTATTGCTGCTGCTCTCGTTCAAACGTGACTCGTTCATCTATAGGGATCAGAGAAATTATCTCTTTATCATTGCTGCTCGCGTCCTTTCATAACTTTATCTGTTTTCTAACGATATTTTTAAAGAACCAAAGAATGTAATGTAATGTAGGCAGCGCAGGTTCCTGGACAACGTTTCAAAACTTATAGATGAGACTAGCTGCAACTATTTGTTAATAATTATCAGTTCACTTATTTCCACCATTTATTGCGGCCATGTTAAATGTTATACGGCCTGAGCTACGATCAGACTAACCACCACCTAACTAATGTAAAGTGTGTGTACTCGTCTAACACAATTATATTTTTGGTAGAATATAAAGTTTTTTCTATATAAGGTACAACTACACGTTTCGGCGCTTGATAATGGCCATCTTCACGAGATTTCATGCCCACTTTACCCCCTCCCTACCCATATAACCAGCCCATGTATGTTTCGTGTAACTGCTTAATAAGTATTTCATGTACATCCTGAAGATGGCCATTATCAAGCGCCGAATCGTGTAGTTGTACCTTATGTAGAAAGTACTTTATATACTACCAATAAATATGGTTGTGTCAGACCAGTACACACACTGTACATTAGTTATTTCATAGAACACAACGGGATGACGAACCTCATGATTATAATGGTTATGATGAGCGCATAGTTCTCATAACGTTACAAGTCCGTGTTCTTTCAAAGTTCGTATGCAACAGCTGTTTGTATTAAAAAAAATATAGTATATTTACGGAAAAAATAAATTATTTGCAGACAGATTGGTAATATAACTTTATGTACTACAGTCTATAATTTATGCAAAATATTTTTTCATATATATGTATA
>Ga0131853_10017090_pt1 | contig 13222 bp, 7 predicted proteins | sample TergutLab28metaG_FD_92764 | JGI IMG/M metagenome (GOLD analysis project Ga0131853, IMG submission 92764) | Labiotermes labralis P1 segment gut microbial communities from Petit-Saut dam, French Guiana - Lab288 P1 (version 2) (version 2) | ecosystem: Host-associated > Arthropoda: Insects >...
AGATTTTAAATGTTAATTTCAATTATTATAGTTGATTGCCACAAATTTTATCCCGAACTGAATAAGCAAAAACTGGATTGTAATATAATTGGTAAGAAGTGAGATCTCTCTTCCATCAGATGACATGTATATTTCCTCGAAATGTTTCAGATATCAGCCTGATGAGGACCCCATGCGTTTGAAATATGTTGCTGAGTATATCATTACTTCGTAAGTTGTGTTTTGACGGTCTAGCTGTTTATTTCTTCAGGGAGCATGGGTTATTCTGAGAACTAATGATGTAAAACAAATACATCATGCATTAGTCAAATGAAGAAGCACATAATAACAGATGTTAGAAGCGCGAGAGTACCAAGTTGTGATTCCGATCACTCTTTATTTAGAACAAAATGCATTGCCAAATAATGAATACACAAGAAAGATCTAATATAAGAATGAAAAGGAACAGCGAGAAGTTGTAAGATGCCATTAGAAGTCAAATATTTAAATACGATATGATAAGAAGATTAGTAAGGCAGGCAGAGTCCTCAGATATACAGCAGGAATGGAGTCAAATAAAAAAAGAGTATTTCTGAAACAGTGCGGGTAGTGCGAGGAAAATAAATGAAGATCGGCACGATGACGAGTGTATTGGCACTGGACAGGAGAAGAATGAAGGAAGAATAAAATTATTAAAAACAAACAGTAGACAAAATAGAGATTTATACAAGCAAATAAAGAAAGATGCATAGAGATTTATAGAAAGAAGAAGAGAAAGACGATGAATAAAAAAAAAGTTTATGTATATTTAATTAACATTTTGTTTGAAACTTGTAATTTGTAACTTGGAATAGAAATATTATTTGTTACATACAGGCAGAAAGCGACTGGCATGCACTTTCATGTACTCAGCAAATACCAATGCCGTTCATAGGACTTAGAGGCATTTGTACGGCTGAAAGTGACGTGACAGTTCGCTAAACCTTCTGGAATGGCTGACGTTACGCTTCGCATTTATATAAAGCCGTTAACACGATAAACGACCTCTCAATACGCATCTTATACGCAACATACACGTACTTAATTAATTACGGCAGTTACGTATCCTGAGTTGCGAAGAAATACGTAATTGAAGATAAAGAACAATTTGGTTGTCAACTTTGCAATGATCTTCCGCCTGTTAATTTTACCAGGTAAGCCGTGCTGATTGTTTAGGAAATTTTAACTAAATTGAGCTGCGTTCACGCGGACTGTATTCGGATTTAATTATTCTAAATTCGCGTAATCCGGTTTATATTTCAGGCAAGCTAACTTTCAGTATTCACGAAATTATTTGTGAACTTATTTCGTCATTCCCACTGTACATTATGGGAACATAGTAATTAAAATATATAGTTAGACGATTTTACTATATTGTCTTGGAGTTCTTTTATCAGATAGCAATCTGATTGGTGGCAGGATAAAACTACCCAGCGTAACGCTATACGACCCTTTACCCGTAGTAATTGTCGATATAGAATTTGGTGGAAGTCCAGCCCCAATTCCGACACACATACAAATTGGTTTGCAGCGATGGGATTGGTATTTACCACGCGCAGCATTTTCTTATTTACGGGACTCAAGTTACACGTGGGAAGGAAAGCTAGGATACGTAACAGGAATTAGAGCTGAAATTTAAAATTTTGTTTCCTAAATTATTTGTGGAATTAACCAGCACGCGATTGCAATTTCGAAATCGCTGACGCACGTTTGCAAGCCGAGTTGACAGAGGCGAAGGCGGAGGTTCAACGGTTGAAGGACCGCACGTCAGTACGAACCCCGACAGTTCACAAAGACCTCTCCTTGATCACCCCAGTTCCAATGTGGGCAGGTTGAGAAGCAGCAGTTATCCTAGAAGAGTTCCTTTCTAGCATCGAAAGTTCCGCTCGTATAGGCCGGTGGGAGAGACTGATAAGGTGGAAATCGCACTTCTGAAATTGGCCGACTCAGCCAAGACATTTTATGAAGGGTGTCCTGAACTTTACGCGGACGGTTTGACTTGGCAAGAATTCAAGACTGTGTTTAGGAATAGGTACAAAGACGTCCACACGGACCAGTACCATTATATGAAGCTTCAAACAGCTAGGCAAGCGAAAGGCGAAGATCCTCAGGCGTTTGCCGATAGATGCTGAGAGTTAGCGCGGAAAATTATTTGTAAAGTGGAAGACCCTGTAGCACAACGATTCCACAATGAGACCTCAGACAGTATGCTGTTAGCCAGTTTAGTAACAGGACTTACGGGAATTCCTGGGACTCAATGTCGTTATGCCAACCCGCAGCGCATGGACCAGGATCTGAAAATAGCTCTATCCGTACAGGAGGCATAGAGGCAAGAAAAAATTAGTGAGAGTTTCTATACTAATTTCGATAGGTCGGTTAGGCTAATGTCTAAATTCCCGAACCGAAAGTGCCCTGATGACGAGAAGCAAAGACCCCCGACCGACAGACGTGCAGTTAGTAGCTCGCGAAGTCAGCGTTATAAAACTTCCAGTAGTGCCAGTAAGCCAGTAACCCCGAGCACTAGAAGTTCACGGACCAAGGCTGCATTGAGGTTTTAAATATGCGACGGTGTAGGACACTTCGCTAGGGAATGCCCTACAAGGCTGAGAAGAGAGACGAATCCCTCCGATTCACCAGGCAAAAGGAGCCCAACTGAGCGTTCGAGGCGCTCAGATTTCTCCAGCAAAAAGCCCACATTCGTAACCAAGCAAGGACCCCAGAAAGAAACAAGGAACCAGGGAAACGCAAACTAGGTGTGAGTGAAGACAGCTCCCTCCACCTCACAACCCCTGAGAAGGCTGTCATGGCGTCCTTAATTTCGGTTTTGTTTGAGCACGATACTCCTTCCATTTCAGTGGATATAGAGGGAGTAGCGCGGCGTCTAATTCTAGACACCGGGTACAACGTTTCGATAATGCAGCCAGGCATATCAGAAGTGCTGTGGAAGTCACGCACATAGACCGTACGGAGTGAATGGGGAATTCTTCAATATTAAGGGCCAACAGACTGTATCTTTGTGGTGGACGGATGCGAGTTTAGTCACACGTTTTTGGTGTGCTCGCTTCCCACCGATGCAGCGGGTCTATTAGGCACCGATTTTCTGAAGAAAACGGGTGTGTCAATTGATTTTGGGTGTAGTAAGATGTCGCTTCCTGACATTGACAAAGCGCCCCTAGCGTGTAAGTTTTCACCCACTAAAGGCACGGCACTCACTATCTTTACAGAGGGTAAAGAGGGACACAGCCCTCAACCCTGTGTACGGGAGGCTCGGCATAAAGACGAGCAGTTCTCAGCCAGCCCCCACCGTGAGGCGATTACTGCCCGGAACGAAACTTGGCTCGTCAAGGCTAAAGAAAATATAGCTATTGCCCCAGGTGTCGACAAATTGTGACGGGAATAGTAATGTCGGAAAAAATAATAAAAAATCCCTCCGTTAGTCTGTATAGAGCCTGTTCAGATTCCAATAGAAGAAATTCTTCCTGTACGCGCTCTATCGCGAGTTGAACAGCCTGAGCATGTGATGACGTCACGCAACGATCGCAACCCGACCGGAAGGCTTCACAGCTGTGCATGCGTTATGTTCGCAAATTTCAGTGATGAAGTCCAAACCATTCCCAATGCTACAGTTCTAGGTATAGCTGAAGGAATATCAGAAAGCTTGGTGGACAAAATAAACGCCACATCTGAAGCTAACTTGATCGAACCAGCCAAACCCCCTCGTAAGAGAAAAATTTAAACCCTGTACAATAAACTTTTGCAAGGGAAATTAGACCACCTGACTTCGTAAAAGAGAGAGAGAGAGCATATTGAACCGGTCCTGATAAAATACGCTCACGTCTTCCATGAAGAAGAGTCTAATGACTTTAAGGGAACCAGAGTCATTGAACATCAAATCTCCTGGGAGATGCGCAGCCTGTAAGAAGGCCCCAATACGGAACACCGTAGGCACTGAGAGGCGAAATGAAGCAACAAATGCAGAAAATGCTCCAGAATGGTGTTTTCCGACAGAACAATTCGCCCTGGTCTGCTCCAGCCATTCTAGTCCCCAAGAAATCGGAGGACGGAAAGCCAAAATTCCGATTTAATGTAGACTTTCGCGCCCTGAACGCGGTAACCAAATTCGATTCATACCCCCTGCCGAGGTTTGATGAGACTACATCCACTCTTTTTGTTTCTAAATATTTTACAGCATTAGACTGTTACAGCGGCTTTTGGCAAGCGAAAATTAAAGAAGAGCATAAAGAACGAACTGTGTTTACCGTGCCATCAGGTCATTACGAGTTCAATAGGTTACCGTTTGGCCTGTCCAATAGCGCTTCAAATTTCCAAAGGATGTAGTACTAAAGAACCTGGTTGAAGCAGAGTGTTGGGTCTTTATTGAGGATGTAATAATATGTAATAACATTCAAGGGCTTGATAAGTCGTTATCAAAACAAAACTTACAAGCAGAAGAAACTCATTTAAGTTTCTTAATAAACGCCTGTCATATACTGTGTGTGCCATTCAAGATACGTGGAGTTGTCTTCAGTCCGTAAGTAATACGGCTTTTAAATAGTCCAAATAAAACAAAACTGGAATGGCTTGACAAAATTCCATGCGAGTCTTAGACAAATGTACTGAAACTGTGAGAGTGGGAGATGTAACTACATCAGGATGTTGCCACTGATGATCTTTATTACCAGTGCACTCAAGTTAAAATTTGTCATCGCATTGTGTATTCCCATGAACAGCTATTAAATACTTTAACCTATGGATTTTTGACAGCGGTATTACATGAGTAACTTCAACAAAATTCACTAGGACATTTTCCACTCTCACAAATATTCAAAATAAACACTACCTTTGTCAAGCATTTGCTTCCTTACTCAGGTGAAACCACGTAAAGAAAGAAGCAGATTCTTCAGAAAGGATGTGTTTATTTTGAGTCTTTGTGACAATGGAAAAGTCTTAGTGAATTTTGTTGACGGTAGCCCTTCGATACGATACGATAGTTATTATCAAATGCGCTACATTTAGAAATAACTGACGAAGAGAAGGCAGCATTTAAAAGAGCAGTATGGCTTCGAATTATAATATGCTGCCTTCTTCTTCGCATTCTGAGTTTGTTTTACGGTTGGAACAAAATGTATCGTCTTTATTTTATAGGGTAAAGATAGGTGAATGTTTTTCCCGGAATGGTAAGGATTTGAGTCTGAACGAGCCACCGTATTCTTGTTTCCTGAATATTTCGTAACAGAAAATACAGTTTGAAAACCGAATATTTAATTTTAATAGAACTTATCTTGTATCCATTATCGACATAATTTTAAATTTGTATGGATCGACAAGTAGATGAAATGGAAACGGCACGGAAGAGTACGCTTTTAACATACAAAATTCCATAAAGCCGTTATTTGTATTACTGAAACAACATGTTTTCTGTTGGTTTCTTATTGAACTGTGGCTGCGCTTTTACCAAAATACCGTTCCATAAGCAATAGGCTTGTCCTGACAAACTGCAAAAACCAAAACCATATCCAATGACCAGTCTGACGTACGCTTGATCGTAAGAGTGCTCAGAGCATCACCTAAGGGTTCACGCTTGGCAAATGTCGCAATTAAAGGCCATACTTCCTTCAAAGGAAGAACAGTGCCACTGCCACTATCTTAGGCATTTAATGCACTGCGTCCGGTCTTCTGTACTTGGCCCTTAATATCGCTCATCACACCAGGACGTAGAATTTTCTCCTTGTCTATCTTCTTACATGAAAACGATAGCTGTCCAGCAGTAGGCCAATAATAGAGACGTTTTGCTGTCTTTTTCTTAGTAATGTTCAATAGTGAAATTTTAAATGGTGAACATGTCATTATCTCTGATCGTCTAGTTGGTCTGCCTCTCTTGATGGCTGTTTTTGCTTTCAATACGGCAAAGATGTTCAATGAAGAAACTCCCACTCCTTCCGCCTTCTCTTCACTGCCCTCGAGTGGCGATTTATTTTTAAGAATATTTGCGGATGTACTGCCTTCTGCTGCTGTCTTCCCAATGGACACAGACAATTGTAATTCCTTATCAGTTTCGTCGTTTGGGACCTCATTCCACTTTCCCTGGGACCTATTTCCGAATTCTGATTTAAAAAAACTTCATCAAAAAACAGGTCTGGATTATTTGGATAGAATCCTGTAACTTCGAATGTTTTTTTCTCTTTCTCCTATTAGCAAATTTTGCAAACGCGTTTCGGAAAATGAGGCAGTTGTCACTGTGGAACTGCAAGCCCAGGGGAGTGTGTAAAATTTGGCAGCTTCATCAGCATACACCTTTTTCGAAAACCCAAAAGTCTTCGATCTAGCGGTAGTACTTTATGACTAGACTGTGGAAGCAGAGAAAGCAGTATCATGTGGCTCTCTCTGCACAAGGTAACAACTTCGAGACTGCAACGCGACATCTGATGGTCCACTATGAGGAGGAATGGATCATCTTCTGTTGTTTCGACACGGTGCGTGTTGTGCTTCCTTCCTGTTCTACGAAATTTATTATAAAGATCTCTCATACAATCCGCTAGTTCTTTTTCATTTCCTGCTATGATCAATGGCTACAAACGTCCAGAAGACCTTAGCGCAGTCCCCTGGAACAAACCATTACTGGAACGTGAATTTTTCATTTAGTTCTTTCACTCACCACAGTTATTTATTAAATGATAACTAAGTGTAAAAAAATTAATTCCCTGAATCAGAGACGCCTGAATTTCAATCGGCACTCACGAGTCTCGGGCTTTCCCTTCAACTGTTTCCTATTTGTGCCCAAAACGGCGGCAACTTTTCTCTCGCTTTCTCAATTTAAAATTTTTTGTCTTACTTCGATGATACATGTCGCCGTAACAACCACTTTTCTCTTCGAATTCATTGCGTAGTTTGAAGCCGTTCCAAATGGCAGTCAGATTTTACAAAGACATAAAACTAACGGAAGGTTAAGAATTTACGTTCGCCATCGATGGGCATTCATGTCCATATAATTCGCAGATCTTGGCAAAGAATACGCCCGCATTCTTACTGGCTCTTAATGTCCGTACTCTTTTGGTGCTAGCAACGTGATGGTGAAAATGAATGGTAGAGAGCAGAACAAGTGAGGAATGGGAAATGTGTGCGTGGGGAGCATGATTGCTTGAAAATATGCCTTCCGAGCTATGGGTCAAGAACACGTGACAAAACGTATCATTTGGTCTCAGGCTTTAAGTTAGACTTTGAAAAAAAATACATCCATTAAACCAAAATTAATTTCTTTATTAAATGCGCATAAATACCAATCTTGCCCAGACCTTTCCACCACTTGCTCGTGGTAAGATGGCTAACAAATCAAGCGCAAAACGAAATGTGTCATTGTTACCAGCTGTTAGAAATTAGGTTTGTGTGCACTCTGAGGCGGCGCCCTCTTACATGCCCTTACTAAATTTTTAATCCAAAATCTGACAATTTTATCTTAGGAAATTGCTGATGATATTTTTATTGTGGAATTAATAGTTTTCTCTTTTCGAAATGTGGATTATGAATAGTAAGTTTTTAATTAAGTTCCGACAGAATTGTTGTGTTCATAGCATTAAAATAATGTGGTTTCATAAATGATCGCCTGGTAATTGTAGATATTGTGGGACTCGTATACGAATTATATTTACGCATAAAACTGAGTTACTAGGCCTGCAATAACTTCAATCTCGATACGTACAATCGCAAGTGTATTAACAACAGTAGCTGTCCTCGTAGCTATGATACAAGCAGCTTCCAGCCACGAACATAAAAGTCTCTCAGGATATTGTCGGGACAAGTCAGAGCTCTCCTGATGACTGTCCTACTGTTAATGGTACTATATATCAGCGTTATAGTCACACTTGACTTGAATATGAAATAGGTTTATTTTAAGTTTTATACTACAACTGACAGTTGCTGTGAGTGTGACAAAGTTGCGGCGCTATCAGTCTTTATGATGGCGTTACATTGTGATACTGTAATTAGGGCTAATATTATACACTTGTGGGCGGACTGATATTTGCACTGACTAATTATATTCAATCAGTGGCTAGAGCGAAAATAATTATAAGTTCATATACCGAAGAAAGTGAAACACTATACAAGATATTCACAATTCTAAGAACTTTTGTCAATTACGTTTACGTTATTTTTTTTTTTTTTGATAAATGTTTACTCTGAAGTACGACACTCAAATTACACGTTTACCCCATCAAGTACGAAGCTTGATTTATCTTCTTTACCAATGAGCGCTAAATATCGACACCGCTGCCCACTGGAGTGGCTTGCCTGCGCTTTAACTTCGCGCTATACGCCACATATTCTGCACTGCAAGTTAGGAGTTTTGAATTTGTTTCAGTAATTGGCTTTTATCATGTCACTTTGCAACCCCCGAAATTTGGAAAATAATTTGATGCAAACCAGCCTGAATTTCAGTGATAAAATTTGACCCAGTTTCGGCGGCAACGATTTAAGCATGTTCAAAATTGTGTGTTCTAATCAAACTCTTTGTTCTTATTTCTAAATCTTGCATACCGATGTAAACTCGGCGAGACTCAGAAAACATCTATAACAGGCGCGGCGTTTTCAACTCGAAGCAACATTTGTGCCGACTGTTACTACATAAAATGGACATTTTCAAGTCTTCTAATTCATTATACCGTCCTATGAAGCCTGTCCGAGGATCGAACTCTGGCCGTGGCTTGGTACTCAATCTTCCTCGCATACCACATGTCTCGGCGAAGCTTTTCCAAATTCATAGGAGTGTCTTATAGTGGTTTATTAAACTTTTACTATCATATATAGGCCCATTTCACAAATTTAAAATTATATAAAATTCTACGTTATAAACATCATAGGTCACAACTACTTTTATTTTTATTTCAAAGTTTGTATACTTTTGTACATATTTTTCTTTTAAAACGTATGAAATAAAATTTAGTAGGGTCCACAAAAATATACGCCACTACAGACAGCACCACGTTGATGTTGCATGCTGGGCGAGGGTCTTTTTTAATGAAAATGTTTGAATGATTGCTTATATTGATTTAAAGATGGAAGACGCGACATTGGTGATTATGTGTTATTTTTTACAATCTGTTCTAATTGATTTTCATTTGAAATATGGGACACATTAGCTTCAGGTCTACGCCAGTGATGCTAATTTGACGGAATAATACGTAACTACTATAAACAAGAAAGCACAAAACTTATTCCTGCCTACTAAGGAGACTGGTCTGAGCAGAGTGTAGGATAATGTCGTAACTTAAGATAGTTACTTAAATTATTTTAAAGTATCTCAGAGTGCAAATATTTTGGAACGATACTTCAAATCGGGAACATTCACTAAGAAATAAAGAGCTGTTTAATTTCGAAACATGCTCTCTACCATTGATTTCAGATTCTTTGTCTACCCCCCCCCCTCTTCTAAGAATTTTAAGATGAAATAAATAATACCATAATTATGGACATTCTTTTGTATGGGAATCAGCGTGCGCAGCACGTTTCATTGGGGTGAACACATCGGAAGTTTTATTTTTAATGTTCAATGGTGAACGTTTATTGACTTCTCAGTTATACAGGACATTATTTTTATTCACCAAATACGACGTCCCGAAACTGTGGTGAATTTTAACTACTCGACGCCGTGCAATATCTCGGAAGCGCCAAATTCTAAACTACAACTTAACTAAACTTTTTAAAGAATACAAAGTAATATAACATCTAAACTCGGACTGCAACACACCAAGCACGAGTCGTTTACATATTTGTTAATACTAGCTAAAATGACATTTGGGGCGTGGAAACATAAAATATACGTGCGGCTATTTAGGAACAACAAGACATTCCTTGAAGAGCTGCATGACAATCGATCAAATGCATTACAATTTCACTATTACAGAAAAATACCTTATTCCAAGATGGCGGCCTAGAGTAGGAAGTGTAGAAAATTATACAAATTCCTTAAAGCTTTAGTAAACGACATTCTATTATCGTAATTGAAACTGACAACATATATCAGTGATGGTGCTAGGGTAAGTACCTTGGGTTTATCAAAATGTAAAACAATACGGTTAAGCGATTTATAAAGACAGACCTCACAGGAAGGTTGAAAACATGGTGCATTATCTCTAAATATGTGTCTCGGCATCGTGAAATATCGATATGTTTTGTTGCCTTATGTGGATGTTTATCCTAGCAGTGCATTTTTATTCGGTTGTTTGTAATTGGATCCGGAGATTTGTTTACCGTCACGAAACAATTCTGTGTTTGGATGCAGCGTAATGTAGAGAATTTTTTAAAATATTGTTACGATGCAAAATTTAGAAGCATTACCACGGATTGTGTTTTGTTATGAGTTGAAACGCAAGAGTTGTAAAGTTCTGGATTTCCAGATTGTTGTGTTGGAGTAGAAGGTTCTTGATGCGGGCAGGCCAGAAATTTGTTGTGCGTTTAGGAACCTGGAATAAGGAGACTGACACCAATGCACGGCAAGTGCATAGATAACAGAAGCAAAGCACATATAACGAAATCAGAGCAATTCTGAAATTCTAAGTAATGCAGAGTTAACAGAATTTTGGACACTGTGAAGCCTTACTGTTATTGTTTATTACGCCATCTTGATGAGCAACTAACTCTCTCATCTTAATACCAACATAAACACAACAAAAGAAACATCACTCAGAACACAAAATTTCCCTACAAAGGTTTCATCATAACAGTTATGATGAAAGCTTTGTAGGGAAATTTTGTGTTTTGAGTGATGTTTTGTTTTGTGCTTATGTTGGTATTAAGTAGAGAAAGAGTTAGTTGCTCATCAAGATGGCGTAATAAACACTTACAAACTTTTAACCTTGAGAAAACAACAAACAAGCAGACAAATTAAAACTATTTTGTGTTATATAAACCACAATTTAATTAATTATGGGTATTAAAGATAATCAAGGAATAATCAGGAGAGCCACGACGATAAAATGAGAGCGACCAACAGCAGTACAGTCCGTCCATCATTAAGGAGGAAGAAACTGACGTAATGGAGAGAAGCATTTTGATGGCGATCATGGTACTTTCTGCAAATTACTCAGGTAGGAGGGTTCACCAGTAATAATCCCAAGTAAGTGGTCCTCGAACAAAATTAGAATTGATTTTTCAGTAAGATTTTACGACTTCGCTCTCCTGCGTAACTAAATGGGTTATGATCTAGAGTATGCAACATAAAATGAAAGGGACTAGGGAAATTCTTTGTAGAAGTGGTGGAAATATAATGACATCAAATTTTGATGATTTTTAAATTGATATGATTAAGGCTATTTCTCCCCCCGAACTGAAGGCCATAAAAGAATGTCTCTAATCGCTTTGAATCCTTATAGGTCAGTTGATCTCCCACAACCTGTTCGCTTTACCCTCCGATCTAAATTGTGAGATGGTGACAGCTGCCCTTGTAGTTGAACTACAACCACGGTGATTAAAACCGCTACACAAAATTCATATTAGTGCAACAACATATACTAGCTCCTGCAGTCTCCATTCTACCCGAATTCAAAATCTTGCAACTAATGTATTAAAATTGTTTTAATATTACACTCCTGTCATCTTGTCGTTCTCCAAAGTGACAAAACTTCGCTACATTTCGCAACCAAAGATTCCTGCAAATTTCTTCGTTGTTCATGTTCCTGATATAAATACAATACAGTGTACATAGGTTTTCCTTCAGGCCTACCCTTGATTACCTACCTGTTTGCTATGATTAAGTTACATGCGATAGTGTAAGATTCTTACCTGCGGTGGTTTATAGGGCCACCTGTCCACATTGCTGAAAGTCAGTTTAACCAGAATGTGCTTGTCGTCTTCAAACAATCGTTTGCAGCAACGTTTAAAATATATAATTATGTAATAATAAGCAGATGGCGAAGGATGTTACAAAGAATTAAAATTAAAATAAATCCCGAACTGAACTGAGTCAACGGTAATTGAAGTAGCACAGAGCGAAATGTGTGTTTCCTCAGACGAAAGCTCCAAAGGATGTCATATCATTTTGTTTTCTACATTACCACAAGTCAGCATTTACATCACTTCTTATCTATGTACTTTATGTATCGAACTTCTCCCACTTTTGCAACTCTGATAATGATTCAAGATTATTTGTCCTACGCGTAGCAGACAGTTTTCAGGTCTCGAATAACTTCACGGAACCAGTGTGATAAAGAACTTGTACGTGTGTGATGGAGTTTTTTGATGTCATTTCGAGGCCAGCGTACGCATGTAAGTGAATGAATTGACAAGAAACTAATAATTATCTAGTATTACCTAGTATTGATAGCTATAGCCTTAGCCATATGATATTATTCCTCTAGTTAAGTAAATTTTCCACCAACTAACTTATTATGTCCTGAAGTTTCAACACCGCTAAAACCAACGTCACCACTGCACAATATCTGCGCCACTTCCATCAATATCCCCACATAATGTCCTATTTCTCTTAGATCAGTACTGCTGGTATACACCAGTTTACTGCAGGTGTCCTATTCCCCGTAAAGCTGCACGCCAAATACACTTTGGCTTCAAAACTTAATCTTAAACGATATTATACTCGTATATTTATTATATTTATTTATTTACTGCAATTGGGTTGTGTACCCTTTGCAGTGGTTATTTTACATGTAAACAAAACATGAAATTGGTTACTACTAGATTTAAGTCAGGAGGGCTACATGAGAAGCATGTAGTGGAATCCTGGGAACCATCTCAGCATTTGCTTATAGACACAGGGAAACCAAGAAAAACCTGTGTCGATGTGGCCGGTCGCAGGACCTTCCGAGTACTGACTTCTAGCCAGCAGTCCGGCATCTAAAGTACAAAAAAAACAGCAATACACACACAGTACAACAAATACACATAATATGACAACAATACACACAAGACAACTAAAACAATACACACAGGACAACTACAACAATATACACGGTCAACCAACAACAATTACACACAAGACAACTTAAAACTAGCAACAATACATGCGAGACAAATTATAATGCAACATGTACAGAAGGTAAAAACACCCAAGTAAGAGAGTACTGTGTTCAGTTTATTGTAATTGTTTTTTTTTCAATCGTTAATTCTCTCACACTTTCAGCCCAGTCCTTCACTTCTCATCACTTACTACTCCTATAAACCTTTTCCATACAGACTCGTCCTCCCCCCCCCCCCT
>Ga0131853_10017091_pt1 | contig 13221 bp, 7 predicted proteins | sample TergutLab28metaG_FD_92764 | JGI IMG/M metagenome (GOLD analysis project Ga0131853, IMG submission 92764) | Labiotermes labralis P1 segment gut microbial communities from Petit-Saut dam, French Guiana - Lab288 P1 (version 2) (version 2) | ecosystem: Host-associated > Arthropoda: Insects >...
CGATCTAACGCCTGCCGACTTCTTTCTTTGGGGCCTATTGAAGGGCAAAGTGTACAAAAATACACCCCGCACAATCGAACAACTCAAAGACGCTATACGCCAAGAGATTCAAGCCGTCAATGTTGACACTTAGGGAAAAGTATTCCAGAATTTGGAGAAATGCATTCAAGTGTGTTTGGATGTGAAAGGAGACCTGTTTCAACATCGATTGTGAGCAGGTCCTGTTTTGCATCGTTCCCGGTATGTGTATATAAATTTTCAAGTCATTATCTCAATAACATAAGTTTTTATAGACAATAGTTTGGGGCCTCTAGCGAGAGACTCGCTGTGCATATTCACGACGATATCACTTCAATTTATCAGCCAACGAATGCACATATAATTTCACATAAAACACTTTAAAACACTCCGACATGTTTCGATCTTGTCAGATCATCATCAGGGAGCTTAATTCCTTGCTAAAGTTATAGTATTCACAATTCAATTGGTATTTGCAAACGAGGTGTTGTGGCAGCATATCATGTTGTGTAGGAATGTGTTGTGGAATAGTGGTTAGGTGTGCGTCTTATGCTGAGTAATGAGTCTCTCATTACTCCGCATAAGACGCTCCCTGATGATGATCTGACAAGATCGAAACATGTCGGAATGTTTTAAAGTGTTTTATGTGAAATTTTATGTGCATTAGTTGGTTGATAAATTGAAGTGATTCTACAAAAATGCACGGTGCTACAATAAGACGATATATTTGCTTGTCTAACTTCAGATGCTATATTTTAAGTGAAATTTCTCTGACCACACAACTAAGTCGGTCTTGTCAAAAATGCAATTGGGCATAAATATCAAGGCCATTTGGTATATTACGCGCGTTAGCATAGAAGCTAAAAACGCCTATTCCTTTCGTCATGTGTGTCCGTTTACTCTCTGACCGTCTGTCCGCATATATCATCGCGGCTTCCACAGGACGGATTTCCGTGAAACTTGATAATGGGGACTTGTATGAAAATCTATCGAGAAAATCCAAACTTGGTTAAAATCAGGCAAATATGTCGGAAAATTTACATGAAGACTTAAGTACTTTTCTGTTACTGGTTACATTCAATCGCTCTAAAACGCTCTCTTGGGCTAAAAGAGTATTGGACTATTAGTCCGTCCGTCTGTCTGTACGTTTGGCTGTCCCTATTTATCAGCGACGCAGCCACCGAACTGATTAAGGTGAAATGTGACATGGGGGATTTTTGTGAAAATCTGACTAGAAATTCCAAATTTGGATAAGATCAGAAAAAATATCGGCCACTCTGCATGAAGACGTAAGTACGTTGAGCTGTGTCAGATGACATTAAATCGCCGTAAAAGCGTCCCTTCCAGTGTAACGGTGTCAGTCTATTAAGATAAACGTCAGGTGTAAATATCACGCCGACGAATCACCATGTTAAGTTATACATGTGTTGTCTATCTTGTTCAGTTTCATACGGTTAAGACTTTTTCATTGATTAAAGCAGGGGGTAGAACAATTTGCTTGGAGATTCATAAACTTATTAGTTCTATTTGGAAGAAGGAGAAACTGCCTGAAGAGTGGAAGGAGTCGATCATTGTACCTATTCATAAGAAGGGGGATAAACCAGATTGTAGTAATGATAGAGGCATAGCACTTTTGCCGACCACTTACAAAATTTTATCCAACATCCTGCTCTCAAGGTTAGTTCCATATGCGAAGGAAATTATCGGGGATAATCAGTGTGGCTTTCGACGCAACAGGTCGACTATTGATCATATATTCTGCATTCGCCAAATACTTGAGAAAAAATGGGAATATAATGAAGAAGTTCATCAGCTCTTTATAGACTTCAAGAAAGCTTATGATTCAGTTAGGAAGGAGGTCTTATATAAGATAATTATTGAGTTTGGTATCCCTGGGAAACTTGTAAGATTAATAAAGATGAGTCTGACTGAAACATATAGCAGAGTCCGGGTAGGCAAGAATGTGTCCGACAGGTTGCCTATTAGGAATGGTTTGAAACAAGGAGACGCTCTATCACCAATGCTTTTTAACTTCGCTTTAGAGTACGCCATTAGGAGGATTCGGGTAAACCAGGATGGCTTGAAACTAAATGATACACATCAGCTTGTGGCTTATGCCGATGATGTTAATATACTGGGAGGGAAGCATACATACTCTAAAGGAAAATGCAGAAGCTTTAGTAGCTGCTACTAGGGAGATTGGATTGGAAGTAAGTGCTTATAAAACTAAGTGCATGGTCATGTCTCGAGATCAGAATGCAGGACGAATTCAGAGTGTGAGGATTGATAATAGTACCTTCGACAGCGTGGAAGAGTTTAAATATTTGGGAACAACTTTAACAAATCAGAATTCTATTCCAGAAGAAATTAAGAGCAGTTTGAGGTCAGGAAACGCTTGCTATTATTCGGTGCAGAACCTTTTGTCTTCCAGGTTGCTATACAAAAATTTAAAGATTAAGATATATAGAACTATAATTTTGCCTGTTGTTTTGTATGGGTGTGAAACTTGGTCGCTGACATTGCGGGATGAAAGCAAGCTGAGGGTGTTTGAGAACATGGTGTTGAGGAGAATATTTGGACCTAGGAGGGACGAGGTAACGGGGGAAAGGAGGAGATTGCATAACGAGGAGCTAAATGATTTGTACTCCTCATCCAATATTGCGCGGGTGATAAAATCGAGAAGAATGAGATGGACTGGGCATGTGGCGTGTATGGGTGAGGAGAGGGGGGTGTATAGGATCTTGGTGGGGAAACCGGAGGGAAGGAGACCACTGGCGAGACCTAGGCGTAGATGGGTGGATATTAGGATGGATCTCCAGGAGGTGCGATGTGGGTATATTGACTGTATTGAGTTGGCCCAGGATAGAGATAGGTGGCGGACGCTTGTGAGTGCGGTAATGAACCTTCGGGTTCTGTGAAATGCGGGGAATTTCTTGACTAGCTGCAAACCAGTTAGCTTCTCAACAAGGACTCTGCACCATGGAGTTAATAAGTAAGACCTTTTCATTGATTTTCTGTATCAGTCTGCGTACAGTATCGAGCTTTGTAAATCCGTCCTCGCAGCTTACCTTAAGTTGTATTATACTGCTTTTCCTTATCATCTACAGTTTGAAGCATTTTTAAAGTGTTATGCTGAAAGCTTTACCTAAAACTTTGTTTGAATTACATAAATTTCCTTGCTTCAATTTTAATATTATCTATAATTTATATGCATGTTTTAATTTTGTTTTTATATTGATATGTATCTTTTTGTTAGAAATTATCCCATTGTTTTGTGCCATTACATCCAAAAGATTATTTTTCACTCAGTACCTGCATACGACTCAAGTCGTTTGTTATGCCCGTTGCAGTTACTGCCATCTCTTTTTATATTGAGCGTTTAGCACGTATTGTTTGTTAGCTTTATTACATTATGTTGATAGTTATCTTTATGTCGTTTGTGTTCGCTTCATACACTATTCTTCTTCCTCGTTTTAATTGAACTTCACTCGTAACATTTACTTCAAATTTCATTAATTAACATCAGTCGTATTTTTGAACCCTCTATTGTTCTGTTAGCAATGGTTTTGTTGTCTATGTGTAGATGAAAGGATAATATTAAAATCCGACTTTTAGTAAATATTGTTTCAAAATATGGACCGGGTTCTACTGGTTTAGTAGAGGATCCATGGAGTGGCTGTCGTGAATAAGGTTGCCTTAGTCCTGGTTCCATACAAGGCAAGGAATTACAACTAATAGGTGGCGGATGATGCCTAAAGAAACAGCCTGCTTCTTGTAGCTAGTATAATGACAGCCAGTCATAAGCAAACGAGAGTGAAGTAAACTCCTGAAGCGCTGCATGAAAGATAAGCTTACCTTTGACAATGGGCAGTGTGCAATACAATTATTGTGTCAAGTATTCACTTGTTACTGTCGTCGTCATGGTGAATGTACCTATTCTTCAACAGAGTGTAAGACAGGATTATTTTCGGATGTATTATAATAAACCATAGCATTAAGAGAGCCACATCATGTTGTGAGGAACAATACCGTTCTCTGTCTACTCGTATAGATTCAGACTAATCCCTGTTCCTGGTTAGAACTGAATGCGAGATCTGATAAGACATCATCATCATCATCATTCACTTGACGATGCTATAATTGGGACCCTTTCCCATTTTACCCACACTCACGGCTTAACCTCCATATTCAGTACCTGCGCTGACAATAGAGGCATGTATAAGTCTTGTACGGCGAAGCTAATATAAGGAATTTTGTCTTCACTAGTGGTTTCCGTTTAGATCATTAAAGTTCTAATATTATCTGCCTACGAGGCATATATTTTCCCTGCCTCTTCAAATCTCATGTTCCTCTATTGTGTCAGGTTATACTCGGCTGGTGGCATGTAAAACAACCGCTTATTCACGTACTTTTGTATACTCGATTATGTCTTAACAAACTCTACGGCAGTTATTATACGCTCTGAGCAGTCTTTGAAAAGATGTTATCAACGTTGCAAACAACATTTGTGACGATAACTACACATGTAATTCTGTTATATCATGAACGACATAAGTGAATTTTAGAATCATTAAAAATTACATCAATCACCAGATTTATATATTGCAGGTCTTCTGTAAAATTTTGAGGTTTATGGGCCAGTGAATTTCCATAGGGATTGTGAGCTTTTGGTTATAATTCCGTTTCGTCTGGTAGGTTGGCGCTAACTTTTCGGAGACTGAAGTCAGGGACTCCTTGTTATAATTCGGTGCAAAATCTTTTGTCTTTCAGTTTGCTCTTAAAATTATGAAAATCAAGATATACAGTACTGCAATTTTGCCTCTTTTGTATTAGTGTAAAATTTGGTCTGTCACATTGAGGAGGAACATAGGCTGAGGGTGTTCAATAATAAGGGTGCTAAGGAAGGCATTTGATCCTAAGAGAAACGAGGTAGCAAGGGAGTGGAGAAAACTACATAATGAGGAGCTTTATGATCTGTGCTGCTCACCAAGTATTAGTCGAGTGATAAAATAAAAGAATGAGATGGGCGGGGCATGTAGCACGTAGCTGGATAGGAGAGGTGCATACAGAGTTTTGGTAATGAGACCACTTCGAAGACCTAGGCGTAGATGGGAAAATAATATTAAAGTGGATCTTCAAGAATTTGGATGGGGAGGCATGGACTGGATTGATGTGGATCAGGATAGGAGCAGGTGGCGGGCGCTTGTGAATGCGGTAATGAACCTTCGGGTTCCGTAAAACGCCGGGAATTTCTTGAATAGCGAAAAACCTGCTAGCCTCTGAAGAATGACTCTGCTCCGTGGAGTTAGTTATACTTCCTCCGTCTTCAGGCGAATTCTTCCCTGGAGATAAACGTCGTATTTGATACCGAAAATTGACGGCCTACACGATATCACAAGCACTGATAGGAAACAACGTATAAGAAGAGTATAAAACGGTACTAAAACAGATATAGCGCGGCGTACGGGCCTATGCGAAATGGACGTCTAGGAGACGATTGAATAGAAATAGCACAACAGTGCTCGAAACATGTAGAGGAATATAATAAACTTATTGTAAAACAAGAATTTGTCCATTAAGTTGGTCAGTTACTAAGATTATACTGAGATGCACGGTCAGCAAAACATCAAAATTCCCTTTACTTAGTAGTATCGTGTCGTAAATTATAGTGTACGGAAACCTTAATTGGTTGGTTAGTAAAGTGACGTATCTGTAGATAGACACATTGCACTGTCTAATACAATTAGTATACTTTTGGTAGTATGTTACAATATGCCCGGTATATTTCGAACAATTTGTTAATCGTCAGGGACTTCCTTGGTTCTCTGTTATGGTAGAAGATGAACCGCACATTTCGAAACTTGTCGAGAGTCGTGTAACAAACAACAACAAATATGGGGTTTGTGTCAAACGATGAACGGTGCCTAATTAATCAACAGTACAACACTATGTCAGGAAATATAGGGTAAGTTGTCTGTGTTCTCTACTTGGTGTGGGCAGTAGGATTATCTGTTCACTTGTATCTGCAGAGTGGCACTGACCTTCCGCCTGTGTGACCTGTATGACATTTGTAAGAGGTGCTTTTCACGGAGGCAGGTTCAACCAGAACATGAAGCTAGCCACCCTCCTACATCTGTTGTCGAGATTAATGCATGGAGCTTTACGTCGTCATCCTGTATATTACTGCATTGCCTGCTGCTTGAGCATAGAAATTGAACATAACCCTTCGAAATTGTACCGCTTGAAGCTAATTAATATGGAGACTGAAGCTATCACACGATCTGCAGACTTGCACCACTATTAGTTTTTATAATAACGGTTTCTCACCGTATGCGTGTACTCTGTGGTGGGTATAATGGCACTTGACAGAACTGTGTTGCATCGAGTTTCCCTAACTGTTTGTCGTTCCACCATTGCTTCTCATTCGTCCGTTACAACCCCTGAGATGTGCAGTTGACCCTAACCTACCAGAGCCGTATGAAGTTGCATGAATAATTTGTTGGAGCTACTGCACTTACATGGGCTCGGTGTATGGATATGCATTTAAATCTATGGGATTTTTTTCTCTTGTAAAAGAGAAGTTGGCTTATAGAAACTCCTGGCGGCATTTCTGTGTGTAGGGAAACAGTGTTGTCTTCATTTTGTACTGTTTTCTAAGTAAAAACAACCATATATTTTGAGGCATTGTCAATTTTCTCCTCCAGAATCCACACAGGGCCACTTCAAAGTCGTTTATGCACTTCAGTTGACGCTTATGCCATTAAGCTGGTGAAATGTTACGGTTCGTAAAATGTCAATTATCTGTTTCCTGTTTATGTATGTTTTTACTCTTATTTTTTGTAAATTTATGACGTAAATGTGTCTTTCACGGAATCGTGTTTGGCACAGGTGATGAATTTGGAATTACCTGGCTGACGGACCCATGTCCATCATCTGGTGTTCCGAACAGAATACACTGTTTTGGAAACTGGATCTTTTTACGCTCTTCGGTTGGCTTATCAAAAGTTAGGAACAGTGTGTGGCAGTTAGGAGTAAGAATATTATTTTAAAAAAAATTAGAATACGAATGCAAAGTTAAAAACAGATGGAAATAGCACTACAGTCAGTCAATGCTGAAATGTTTTTTGCTAAAAAAAAATATATGTATCAAACCAGACTTCGCTGCAGTTATTATTTTTTTCTGTGTTCACAGAAGACTCTTTTAATTTTTCTTCCATTAAACTCCCCCCTTTGACGATGAACTGATGTAAAATTAATTTCCATTAAAATGACCCGGAGTTACTTACAAAATGTAAACGTCTGTTCTTCAGCCATGCAGCTGTTGTTATAAGAGAAACAGCAGACGTAATCATAAAAGTTGCTTACAGCAAAGAAATACGAACATAGTTTCTTTTATTTTTTTGTTGTGAAATAAGAGCGAGTGTTGTTTCATTTTGAGGAAACTGTTTCATACCCTGTAGGTTTAACTGGGTAACCACGGTTCGCGAGCAAGATGAGGACCCAAAAAGCTGGTCTGCTCAATCGTCAGCATTACGGAGTCTTTGACATTTACCGGATGACGAATGTATGCATATGTGATCGAGTGACAGTGACCGAGCGAGCGAACGAATGGAACGCTGTGAGAGAGAACTTGCGTCTTGAAATGATTTTGGTTCATAAACACTAAATACACAGAGCGTTCTGTGAATCTGGAAGCGTAGGAAAAATCATGAATATGCCATGTGTTCACAGAATGTGTGTATTGTGTCCACCATTATGACTGATACACGAACATAGACGATGTATCCAGTCAGCAATCACACGGCGAATGGTGTCGCAGCTAACTGTAATCGGTGTGTTGTTTAATGCTTACTGCAACCTTTCTTACGGGGTATCTCAGTAGGTATAGAGACTTGCTACGTTCCGAATGGTCGGGGTATCGAAAACGAGTGGGGGCGAGATTTTCCCGTCCCCGTTCAGGCCGACCCTAGACCGCTTCCAGCCTCCTATACTATGTTTACCGGTTCTCTCCAGGGCCTAAAGTGGTAGGGGCGAGGCCTTGACCACCCACCCAATCTACCGCCGAAGTTAAAGAAAGAGTAGAACTATAACCCCACTCCCCCGTCTTCATGGCCTGCTGTAGGTTGAAATTTACCTTTTTCATAGGTTCTTCTTATTCTCATACGTCCACGGTTTAAACCCCATCCGTTCAGGAAAACGAATGTAATATTTTAATTTAGTACGAAGTGAACTCTGTCGTTCACCACTCAGTATGATTCATAGTGAGGTCGCTGAAGAATTTAACGTGTTGCATCCGGATACCTTATTTTACACTATGGTTCTAGACTTATAGGACACCTGAACATAGCAGTCAGTGGTAGGCTCATACAAGCAAGATACCCTTATGTTTACTGTAATGGAGATTATTTTTTTAAGTTAACGGTGCCAGTTCAAACAAATATTTACCTTAAAACACGTTGAAAAATTGTAGATGTTTAAGTACACACTGTAGCCTAATAGGTTTGTAACGACGTTTCGGGGGAACGTTAGAAAAATTGCTTTATCCTGCAGGGTATTGCAACTCACAAGACTGTCACTTGAACAACGCCCGCTGTGAAAAACTCGAATCTTTTTTAGACTGAAAGTAGTTCAGAAATTTGACCCTCACTAACGTTTCTTTAACTGTCTTGAGACCTGTAAGCCGTACAGAAAGTAGTGTGCCGGAAGTAAAATGTGCGGTTTTCTACACACCATTTCAGAGAAATACGTATTTGTTGCTGCTACGAACATTTAGCGATGGGTTATGCGCTCTTAGGTATCATTTAAATGTGTTTTTGTTAGGTTTTAACTATAAATTTCAGTGCAACTGCTCGATATAAAATCTCATGAAATGCCGTTCAGCGTGCAAACAGAAGGCCGGTCGCAGGACCTTCCGAATACTAACTTCTAGCCAGCAGTCCGGGATCTAAAGTAAAAACAGCAATACGCATATAGTACAACAAATACACATAAGATGACAACAATACAGACACAAGACAACTGCAACAATACACACAAGACAACTAACAACAATACACACAAGACATCTTAAAATACAACATGTACAAAAGGTAAACAACACCAAGGTATGAAAGTAGTGTATACAGTTTCCAGTATTTTTCCCCACACATATTGTACTCACGCTTTCACCCCAGCCCTTCACTTCTCACCACTTTATTACTCATATAAACTTTTTCCATAAAGTCTCGTTTTTACCCCCTTCCCTACACTGCACTTCACTTCATTTCAAGTCACTTCACTTCACTTCACTTCAACTTCATTTCACTTCTTAAAAATTTCACTTCACTTCATTTCAATTTTCTACACTTTTAGATGATTTCCAACACACTTTATCTTCCTTTAACTCACACCGATTATCACTTTCCTTACCCTCTTTTTAAAAATAATTGGTTTGCAGGGAAAGTGTCTGACACTTCTGCAGGTAACTGGTTCCAGTGTTGGAGGTCCTATTCACAAAGGAATATTTCCCTATATCCGTCCTTTGCAGTTAATAATAACTCCACAGGAAGGAGTCATTATCGAGAAGCCAACAGTCACTGATCTAATCAAGAAATCAGATTCGTTTATTGAAGCTGAATTTCACTGCCGTGTTCACAGGGGCCGGTCTTTGTCCTGATCCATATGAACTCTGTCCGCATGTTTACAACCTGTTTCTCTGACATCCGATCTAATATTATCTTTTCACCTAAGCCTTAAGTCTTGCATGTGATTTATTTCCTTCAGCATTTACCACTAAAATTTTGTGCAGTGCTTAGCCTTCAGTATCCTATATGCACAGTCGGTACAGCGACTCGCTGCGGGCTGTTTGGTCCGTGGATCCAGTCCCGGTGTGGGCGAGATTTTCCGCACCCGTCCATACCGGTTCTAGGGCCCACCCAGCCTCATATACATTGGATGCCGGGTCTCTTTCCAGGGGGTAAAGCGGCCGGGACGTGGCGATAACCATCCACCCCATCCTAGCACCGAGGTTAAGGAAAGAGTAGAGCTGTACCTTTACACCTCCGGGTGTTCATGTCCTGTTCTGATGTGAACTTTACCTTTACTTATAGTATATATATCCTATGCATGCTACATGGGTCGTCCATCCTACCCCCTGTGATTCGATTGCTGTTACATTTTGTTAAGAGGTAAAAGTAATGTTGTTTTTTATACTTCTTTAACCATCACGTTATGAAGGCATGTAGGGGTGGAGGTGCAATTCCGGTTATTCTTAACCACGGCACTGAGTGCAGGTGAGTTGGCAGCTTCTCGCCCCGGCTGCTTGACACTCGGGAAGTGAACCGGATGCTCTGTGGGTACTCCATGATGGCACATTTGGGAGCGGAGGTATAGCTACACTCGTTTCTGACCTTGGAGTACGCGGTGCGCATTTGGTTGAGGCACTGCTGAACAAATCGGAAGGTAGCGGCTCCGATTTCCGATGGGGTTAATGGGATTTCTCATTGACTTAATTATTCCGGCCGCACTATGGCTCTGGGGTCGACTCATCCTGCAGCAGAAATGAGTACCGGAGGTACCCCCTGGTGTTAAAGGCGGCCGGTTCATAGGGCTGACAATCTGACCACTTTCATATGCCGGTTGTCTTGAAATTCTGGGAGCTTCCACTTCTTGGAGCCCCAGTAGCCTCTTTAGGCCAGTATAGGGATAGCTTTTTTACAGTCATTCCAAAGAGGTCGTTGCTCACTTTCAGTCCCATTTCGAATTAACGTTTCATAAGGGGATGTTAGAATTGAGGCGAAGACGAAGAAGAAGACGTAAGCGCGTCAACCCCCTGGACCCCTAAGGGCCTCTCCAGGCCTGTGCAGGGATAGCTGTACCTCACCATTCCTCCCTCACCTTGACACTAGATGGGGTTGGTCAGCTTCATGTCCCGCCCGCTTTAACCGTGGGACAGATCACCCAGTACCCACTGAGTAGGAGTATTCTCTCATACGCACTGACTCAATATTTCTGTAAATTAACGTCACTAAATGTCAGTACGCGTTCGTACCTTAGTCCACACCAGCAAGACAGCGATCTGTATGAACATGGGATATGCCAGTCACTGAACTAGCCTGTCGTTTTGTGATCCTGCTCCCATTTTAATGCTGTCAGAGTCCAAGCTGTTTATACGTGCTCCTTTCCAGTAAACATAAAGTAAACGAGTATTCAAAATGCTACTGGGCTCTTGCTTAACCAGATCCCGTTTCCTTTTTATGTTTCCCCGGCGTTCATGGCGCTTCCGCGTATAAAGAAGCATTTGCCCTGTTTTGTTCCCTCTCGTAATGTCACAAAGCTGTCGTAAATTTCCCATTCCTTAGCAGGGGGGAGTCTTTGTATCTTTCTCCTTTACCAGGTACCTCATTTTCCTCACTCTGCTCACCAAAACTTCCCAGGTTGTGTGCTTGTCCTGTTACAGGCCATCCACTTCCACACCCTTCAACCATCTGGAGCTGTTTTCTGCAACTTGTGTTTTTCAGCATCCTATACATACCAGGCACTCATTACCAACGGAAAAGAAAATAGACGCGTTACTTAAATCAGGGGTGAATAAAATTCGTTGAGTCGTGTGATGTGATTCATGGCATATGTTCCGTATAAGGCGCAAACAGTTCTAAAAATTCACGCTATAACCTGCCATGAAGGCACAGAGAGGAAGTAGAGGTATGGCTCTACTCTTTCTTGAACCTCGGCGCTAGATGCGGTGGTTGGTTAACGCCAAACCCCGGATACTTCACCCCCCCCCCGAAAATGACCTGGTATTCATTGTATAGGAGACGGGGTGAGTCTCAGGGTAGGTCTGGAAGAGTTGGGAAAATCTCGCCTCCCACGGGGATTCGATCCACGAACCGTCTAGACAGTAGCGACTCGCTATACCGGTAAAACAGTCCTGTACATTCGTAAATGTGTATGGGCCTTGTGAGTCGATAGAGCCTTGCTGCACGTACTTTCCCAATCTAAATATAACATGAAACAATCCTTGAGGGTTGTTTGACCGAGCATCTTCCTCATGAAATAAAGTGAAATGCCAACTTGATGCAACTAGGTAATTTTATTGATGTGTTCTTAGTTCCACATGTTACGGGTACATACGCACATCATCAGGAGCATTAGATGTTGAGTTGCAGCATATGGTTTTCTGCACCGAGTTTGTGGATGGGTGGTGGTCTTGAGAGCCGCTGCGTGGGTGGTGTGTACGGTGCGGATGGTGCTGTGCCGTGTCCTTCCGCACCGTACACACGACCTACGCAGCGGCTCTCAAAGCCACCACGCATCCAAAAACTCCGTGCAGAAAACCACATGCTGCAACTCAACATCTAATGCTCCTGATGATGGGCATATGTACCCGAAACATGTCGAGCTAAGAATACATCAATAGTATTACCTAGGTGCATCAAGTTGGCATTTCAAATTATTTCATGAAACATCCTTGTTGGGATAGCAAATACAGTATCTATAAATATTCACAGCCACAACCAACTCACATGTAAATAGTTTTATTTATATGGCAGCCAGTTTCGACCCTAAACTCGGGTGATCATTAGGTCATAACACAAAAACTTGAAACGTATACAGAGACTAGAAGCATAACTCAACTGAGCCAACGGTCTACGACTAATAACAGAACACGCACCGCTCCCGCAGACAACCCCGATAAAAACAATTATGTTCCCCAATACAATGAATAGAATCTAATACTTCTGGAACGTCAAAACATGTACAAAAATCTATGAGGATTTTATGTTTTGCGTCGTACGTATTACAAGACATCACGTCGGGACTTAACATAAAGTACCGGTGGCGCACCATTCGAGTACTTAGTAAGTTAGTACGAAGCATCACAGTTGCCTTCTTCCCTTACAAATTTTGTAATAATTTTTTTAATACAGTTTTTTTAAAACATTTTTTCAAATAAAAATATTTTTGAACTTTTTAAATAGCCGTATGCTTTTTTGAAACTGTTTTTACGTATGCAGTTTGCTTTCATTTTAAATGTCTTTATATACAAGAGGGAGATCCCCAACTTATGCTTTTAGGTTCTGTATACTTACTTACTCCATGGTGCAGAGTCCTTCTTGAGAAGGTTTGCAGCTAGTCAAGAAATTCCTCGCATTTCACGGAACCCGAAGGTTCATTACCTCACTCACAAGCGTCCGCCACCTGTCTCTATCCTGGGCCAGCCCA
>Ga0131853_10017094_pt1 | contig 13220 bp, 12 predicted proteins | sample TergutLab28metaG_FD_92764 | JGI IMG/M metagenome (GOLD analysis project Ga0131853, IMG submission 92764) | Labiotermes labralis P1 segment gut microbial communities from Petit-Saut dam, French Guiana - Lab288 P1 (version 2) (version 2) | ecosystem: Host-associated > Arthropoda: Insects >...
AATGAGTACCAGGAGCATTTCCTGGGGGTAAAGGCGGCCGGTGCGTAAGGCTGACAACCTACCACCATCCTGTGCCATTGTCATGAAATCTGGGAACCTTAACTTCCTGGAACCCTCTGGGCCCCTCCGGGCCTGTAACGGGACTGATTTAGTTTATTTACCAGCCACCAATAAGCTCGATGTTTGAATAACAGCTTCATAATTTAGCAAACCTGCATACACATACACATACACAGACATGTAGACTCTAATGGAAATTACATGCGTGTATAATATTACATTGAACTTGAGTGCTTTTGTGACCATGAGTTCTAGAAAAAACTTTTACTTGAATAATGACGTGACTGCATGATTTGACATAATTTCAACAGCAAATCATAGTACCTTCCTGATTGATTATAAATAACTATGCAGTGTTTTTAGAAATACTACAACCTAACCAACAAATTTTAACCTTTATAAAACCTGTATAATTTTGATTGCTTTCGCATACACCCTGTAAGTAATACGGGATCCCACAGTACATAATACGCCCTGATTACACCTTTTGCTAATGAACGTTGGCCTGAAGATGGTCTAAAGAAAGACTGAAACACATTTCCATAATAAAATGCCTATAATTATATATTATTGTTGTGTTTCTGTTGTAATAAACTATTTGTTTTATACATTTCACAGCATTGCGTTGTACACTGTGATCTTTGTAAGATGGATATGATTAGCATACAGTAAGTTTTGAACTTAACAAGTCTAATATCACTGTCCAAGAAGTAGGTTAGTTTCTTTAGATTTCTCAATGACAAAATGCATTTAATATCTGGTACCTCAGATGGTGATGGAGAAGAATGGGGAGGTTTGTGAGGAGGATATGATCTTATAGAACTCTGAAGCTTTCTTGATTACCCCTGATAAATCAGTGAATATACCAATGTAAAGTTGAAGCTGAGGAAGACCCACTAATGTATGTATTGACAGTATCATAAGTATAGGATTTAAATGTATAAGTTACATGCCTTGGATAAGAGGAAGCACTAGATTGCACTATGTGGAGAACTCGCTTTGGAAGAGGGTATGGAACTAATCATAAGGTTTGTCATCCCCGTTGTGTTCGATAAACTAATTATACTACAGTGTATGTTCCTGTCTAACACAACTTATTTTATTTGATGGTAGAGGTGTATTTACATTTACTACCTAAGGTACAACTACATGTTTCGGCTCTTGATAATAGCCATCTTCAGGTTGTACATGAGTACTTAGAAAGTAGTTATACAAGATTTAATATGGGCTATGTACAGTGGGGATGTGGGAGATGAGGTGGGCATGAGATCTGGTACATGTCTTGGACATTGTGGGGGGGGGGGGGTGTGTTACATGGGGTAACTGCTATTGTGTATGTAATATACACAACAGCAGTTGTACCCCCCCCCCTCCAGCAACGTCCATGACATGTACGAAATCTCGTGCCCACCTCATCCCCCACATGCTCACTGTACACAGCCCATATTAAATCTTGTATAACTGCTTTCTAAGGTTTTAACGTTTTGCTGACCTTGTATCTCAGTATATTTATCTCAGTAATTAGCCAACTTGATGTACAACATTTTTGTTTCACAATAAGTTTATTTCATGTCTCTACATGTTTCGAGCACATTTTGTGCATCAAGTTGGTTAATTACTGAGATAAATAAAAAGATACTTACTATGTATTTCATGTACAACCTGAAGATGGCTATTGTTAAGAGCCGAAACATGTAGTTGTACCTTAGGTAGTAAATGCAAATACCCCTCTAACATCAAATAAAATAAGTTGTGTTAGACAGGAATATACACTGTACTGTAATTAGAGTATGGACCTGTCATGAGACAGAACAATGAATGAATGAATGAATGAATGGATGAATAAAAGAAAGAATGAACACTTTGAGTACCCTTGTGAATGAATTAATTACTTAATTAATTAATAAGAGGCTTTCTCCTATTTTGTAGTTAATATTTATTAGCATGTGGGGAACCACTGTAGCACAGTGGTTAAAGTGCTGGGCTACAAATCGGAAGGTCGCTGGTTCGATCCCAGCTGGTGTAAGTGGATTTTTCATTGACATAAAATCCTTCTCTGGGGTCGACTCAGCCTCTAACAGAAATGAGTACCAGGAGCATTTCCTGGGGGTAAAGGCGGCTGGTACATAAGTCTGACAATCTACCACCATCCTGTGCCGTTGTCATGAAATCTGGGAACCTTAACTTCCTGGAACCCTCTGGGCCTGTCCAGGCTTTTAACAGGACTGCTTTACCTTTTTCCTTTATTTATGAGTATGTGCTTGAAACATGTTCACGTTAGGCAAGTTGACTAGGTAAACTGAAAACCAAAAACTCTCACTAGTAACAATGAACTCTGTGTGACTTCACATTGTGTATTGCTATCAATGTAACTGAATTGCAAGTGCATCTAATTTCCCTTATACTAAACATGGAATGACAAAATATAGGCAGACAGGCATTGTTTAAATTAGGCAGACTGGCATTGTTTAATTATGTAAAAGAAGACAATATCGAGTGCAGAGAACAGTTGAAGGTGATGTCCCCTTATTTTATTGTTCATCCACTTTTACATTACATCAATATGGCTTGTAGTCAACCAAAACATGTCGTTGTAAGAAATGCATTATTATGTGAAATAGTCGCTTTTACCCAAAATTTGCTTGTAATATCGAAACCCCCCTCTTTTCTTAATGGCATGTGCAGTGACAAATTTTATTTTATGACATTCTGTCGAAAACTGTCACAAACAGATGTGGGCAAAGCAGAGTAAGCACTAACCAGCAGTTCAGTTGCTGCAAACAATTGAATATTTCAATTTTATTTGGAAGAAATAACTATAGCATGAAATTATTTCCTTTGCACCTAAGAAAAACACAGGACTGCAGTATGTATTTTATTAATTTGGATATCAGAGCAGATATTTCCACTTTATTTAAGTAACAGTTCATTCCTTAGCAACATATTTGGCTGAAGTTCTAGAGAATAAAATGCTGGTAGAGATGTAGAATGTGTTGGTAATATATTGACCTTACTGAAAGAGCTACCCCACTTAAATCAGAGTGGAGTGAAGATCCAGAACCATTGTCTTAAAATCAGTTCTGAGGAGAGCGTTCAGCTCCTTTTCCAGGTTGCTCACTCTCTGCAACTGTAAAACAGCTGGGTGGGCTACAGAGGGCATCTAGATTAGGTGCTGGCAGCAGATTCCCTCCCAATACCCGACATAAAATTAACTTCATTGTATTTCCTGATGTACATGGCTCACCCCCGTGAGTCTGGACAGTACCCAGTTACTGAAGTGACTGACCCACCAAGCCTAAACCCTTATGATGATCTACTGAAGTGTCATGAGCAACCTAAAATGACCTAACCGACTCGCCACCGAACATGGGATGGCCTGTCAGTAGTGACTGAGCTACCACCGTTCACAACCTTCCTTCGTTCCGTTCCTTAATCAGGCGCTGTACTGTCTGAAATGTCGAGATTTCTTTGGTAGCTGCAAATAAGGAATTTTTGTTACGTTCATGCAGGTGTGTACACAATAGTTCTGTTCGATTGCCCTAATTTCAGAATGAATCCTAATACTGGCATTCGATTACCACATGGTGCTTTCAATAGTGTGATTTGTCGATTGATATTAAAACCCGCTGGTAGATGGCTTTTCGACTGTCTAATAGGAAAAATTGTATATGTAATCGAAAGCTTGCTGAAGTGAAGGAAGTGTTTAGAACAGCACATATTATTGAAAACTGGCAAAAATTATCTTGATAATGATCACTTTACTGTAGCAATGTCTCCTTAAAAATAATGTTTTTTTCTGTGTGTTCCACGTTAGTCCCCACAGTCTTGTGCTGTTGTCGACTTCCTGTCATTGAACAAAAGATAATATCACAATGAACTAAATACACCAATGTTCGATTTGAGCTGTTGATAGCAGGAAGGGGTAGGTACGTTAAAACACAACTGTCTTTGTATCTGTTTTATTAGGCTGATGACATGTTTCGGCCAATGTGAGCCATCTTCAGGTCACAAAAATGTATAGTGAGGAAAAAACTAGTTGTGGTACATATTCTGAACTTTCAATGAGATCTCGTTGTTATGCGGTTAATCTGTATTGAACTAATGATATGTTCTATTTGCATGGAACACAACGGGGATGATGCATCTAAACAGCTGTTGATACGGTTGAAGAAGGGCATCTAAAATTAACACTTTTTGTTATCCCATGTTAAGTGAATTTTGCCTGTTGTTTTATATGGGTGTGAAACTTGGTCACTGACATTGCGAGAGGAAAGGAAGCTGAGGGTGTTTGAGAAAATAGTGTTGAAGAGAATATTTGGACCTAGGAGGGACGAGGTAACGGGGGAATGGAGGCGATTGCATAATGAGGAGCTAAATGATTTGTACTCCTCACCCAATATTGTGCAGGTGATAAAATCGATAGGAATGAGATGGGCTGGGCATGTGGCACGTATGGGTGAGGAGAGGGAGGTGTATTGGGTCTTGGTGGGGAAACCGGAGGGAAAGAGACCACTGGGGAGACCTAGGCGTAGATGAGTTGATAATATTAGGATGGATCTCCAGGAGGTGGGATGTGGGTATATGGACTGGATTGGGCTGACCCAGGATAGAGACAGGTGGCGGACGTTTGTGAGTGCGGTAATGAACCTTCGGGTTCTGTGAAATGTGGGGAATTTCTTGACTAGCTGCAAACCAGTTAGCTTCTCAAGAAGGACTCTGCACCATGGAGTAAGTAAGTAAGTAAGTATTTTAAGTGAAAGTACAATTTTTTTTTTAAATTTGTACCTTCACGTAACATGGAATAAACAGTGCTTTTCCACAACATTAACAGCAGTTGAAATTCGACAATGCAGACCACCTCTCAAATGCTGACTTCCCCTGAGAAGCAGGCAAAGGCCCTTGCTGTATAAGCTACAGAAAATACTGAAGTTTTTCCAGCCTTGAACTTGGTGTCCTGTTCCATGTCTGTATGCACATAAGTTGACATACATACCAGATATGCCAACTGACATGGAGCAAAACCTTGCACATTTCCATTCCAGTTGAAATAGAGAAGTGAGCTAGTAGGCGAGTCTCTGAAGTTTTTCAGTATCCAGTCCCATATTATTACTGACCACTGTTTATGCTATTAGGGTCACAGTGGAGAGATGAATGGACCTGGACACAAAGTAGAAATCATATCTCTCTGGCATGGTAGCACAGTCATCAGCAACAGTGCCTGGGGAGGGTTACCACCATTCAAGAGCAACCTGGAATTTATTCTTTTTGTTATAATAATGAGGGCCATCTTATAAGGCAGATCACCATACATCCATTTAAAGTGGGACTTCAAGATTTCCATGTTTGCACACAGTATGGATATCACCTTCACCAGCAACATCCATATATATCACAATTCGTTATGGAAGAGCTACTCCATTACACTCCCTCTACTTATGCAGAGCCTTGGCAATGCTGGCAGTCCAGTAATTAAGTTCATCTCTAGAAGTGTGGTGAGCCGCAGTTGAGAAGTAATGGCTTAATGTCTTGTTCAGTGAAGCCACAGAGTCTGCATATGAGGTGGCTCTGTTACGAGTATCATGGCACACATCAATCCAAACCATCATTAAGCCAGTAGGTGGAATTTCGATGGTCGAAGGGGCCATCTGAATTAACAGTTTTGTAGCAACGGACAACACACCTGTGGCATTCAGATTCTTGGCCACTGTCACTTGAGTTCGGACTGCTCTGTCTACACAGCATATCTTCTTCATTGAAGTGTAATTGTCTAAGTTATTATTGGTAACAACACACATTATCAACTGGGGGTCTTTCCTTGAGATTACTTGCTCCAGTGTCTCCTCATATGTTGCAGCATGAGCATCAGGAATATCAAAGAAATATGGCTGTGGGATGAAAGTCTCTTGCCCTGAGTAGCATGAACCATAGTGGTTAAAAAGTTCTTGGCATCTCTTTATAGTCTGGTTGGGCAAATCACTACCTGATTTGTCAATGAAGGACTTACCAACATGGGATTACCTGCTTACAGACAGCCACAAAGAATTCCCGCAGCTAAGTTAATCACATATTGCTAGATTGGAGAAGGCATTTGGGTATTCACAATGTGAGATTCTTCAGAGGAGCTGACTGGTTACCGATCACCGTCTGGTGTTTCCAAAAGTTAGGGAAAGATTGGCAGTAAGTAAAGAATCAACACAGACATTTGATATGGAAAGAAGTAATCTTAAGTAGCTAATTGAGCTGGAGGTTAGGAAAGAGTATCAGGTTAAGTTCTTACACAGGTTTGCATCTTTGGAGAATTTTAATGATAGTGAGGACATAAACAGTGCTTGGGAAAACATCAAAGAGAATGTCAAAACATGAGCTAAAGAGTCTATGTCTGTATGAATTGAAGCAACATAATCCATGGTTTGATGAAGAATGTTCATGACTTTTAGATCAAAGGAATCTGGCCAAAATGCAATGATTACAGCATCCAAACCAAAGCAATGTCAATAATCTAAACAATGTAAACGTGAAGCCAGTAGACATTACAAGAACAAAAAGAAGGAATATCTGAAAGCTAAAATTGTTGAACTTGAAACAAACAGTAAGATCTAAAATATGAGAGACTTGTATAAAGTTATCAGTGACTTTAATTTGGGTTACCTGCTTAGGACTAGGGTAGTAAAGGATGAGAAGGGTGATTTGGTTACAGAATAGCACAATATTTTGGTTAGATGGAGGAAACATTTCTCTCAAGTATTGAATGTACAGAGGGTTAATGATGTTAGGGTGAGAGAAATACATACAGCAGAGCCTTGAGTTCCTGAACCCAGTGCCTTTGATTTTGAGATGGTTATTGAAAACTTAAACCTAAAAGGACACTGATCACCAGGTATTGATCAAATCCCAACACAACTGACTACAGCAGGGTGCAGAACAATTCATTCTGAGATCCTTCAACCTATTTGTTCTATTTCGAATATGGAGGAATTGCCTGAGGAGTGGAAAGAGTCGCTCTTTGTACCTACCAATAAGAAGGGTGATAAAACAGATTGTAGTAATTATAGGGGAATATCACTTTTGTCAACTACGTACAATATTTTATCCAACATTGTGCTGTCAAGTTTTGATGTTTTGCTGACCGTGCATCTCAGTATAATCTTAGTAATTAACCAACTTAATGCACAAAATCTTGTTTTATAATAAGTTTATTATGTTTCTCTACATGCTTCAAGCACTATATGCTCATCATCAGGAGGTCAAAATTGCATTATACAGCATCTGGTATCATCACACCTGTAGGTGACCGTCCCGTGCACAGGTTGAGAGAGGACTGTAGAGACATTTAATAAACTTATTATAAAACAAGAATTTTTGCATTAAGTTGGTTAATTACTAAGATTATCCTGCTGTCAAGGTTAACTCCATATGCAGAGAAATTATTGGGGATCATGAGTGTGAATTTTAATGCAACAAGTCAGTTACTGATACTATATTTTGCATTCGTCAAATACTTGAGAATAAGTAGGAATAATATGAAGCAGTACATCAGCTTTGCATAGACGTCAAAAAATCCTATGGTCCAGAGAGGAGGGAGATCTTGTTTAATATTCTCATTTAGTTTGGTATCAACATGAAACTAGTAACACTAATAAAAATGTGTCTGTGTGTCCATTGAGGAATTCATAGAACATACTCCTCAATGGACACACCACATGCTAACCGGTTCTGACAGCCTTCCTTCAGCCACTGCACAATACCAACGTGTGGCGATAACACTACACAGTCGTCAGCTCCTAAAGATGAGCACATGGTTGTCCGAAAAATGTTGAGCAACTTATAAAGGAGAAATAAAGGATAATACAAAAGTGACATCTAGTTGGTTTCTTATCCATAATGATTTGTCTGACATGTTTCCTATTAAGGATGGTTTCAAACAGGGCAACGTTTTATCGCCATTGCTTTCCAGTTTCACTTCAGAGTATGTCATTAGCAGAGTTAAAGTAAACCAAGAGGACTTGAAATTAAACAGTACACATTAGCTTCTGGTTTATGCTGGTGATGTTAATGTATTGGGTGGAAATGTACATACTGGAATGAAAAACACAGGAGCTCTAGTAGTTGTTAGTGAGGAAATTGGACTAGAAGTAAACTCTGATAAAACTAATTACATGGCCATGTCTTGAGATCAGAATGCGAGATTAATTCACAGTATAAAAAATGATAATAGTTCCATTGTAAGGGTGTAAGAGTCAAAATATTCTGGAACAACCGCAACATATCAAAATTCTATTCAGGAAGAAATTAAGAGCAGATTGGAGAATGAGAATGCTTGCAGTCATTAGGTGCAGGATCTTATGTCTTCCAGTTTGCTATCAAAAAGTATAAATACTAAGATATAATGAACTATAATTTTGCCTGTTGTTTTGTATGGGTGTGAAACTTGATCAGTCACATTGAAGAAGGAACAAAGTTTGAGGATGTTCGAGGGTAGGGTGCTGAGGAGAATATTTGCGCCTAAGAGGGATGAGGTAACAGGAAGGTGGGGAGAACTACACAATGAGGAGCTTAATGATCTGTATTCCTCATCAAATATTATTTGGATGATCAAGTGGAAAAGAATGAGATGGTTTGGGCATGTAGCGCGTATGGGGGAGAGGATAGTTGCATACAGGGTTTTGGTGTGGAATCCTGAGTGAAAGAGATCATTTGAAAGACCTAGGCGAAGATGGCAGGATAATATTAAGATGGATCTTCTCGAAGTATGTTGCGGGGCATGGATTGGATTGATCTGGCTCAGGATAGGGACAGGTGGCGGGCTCTTGTGAATGCGGTAATGCATCTTCAGGTTCCATAAAATGCGGGGAATTTCTTGACTAGCTGAGAATCGGTTAGCTTTTAAAGAAGGACTGTGCTGCATGGAGTAAGTAAAGTTATTTCAAACGGTGTGCCAAATGCGTGCGTTTCATACACAGTAATCACAGAGAATTCGGTTTCAGCAAGAAATTGTCACTTCATCGACTAATATGCGTGGTCGTAGTAATGTCTCAAGATCGCGTAAGCATGTTTGTTATACATTGCATTATGTGCAGAAAAACAACCTCCGCATGAAACGCGATCACATTCGCCTGCTATCCCTACACCGCTTTAACAAACGAACAACTGATCAGTCGTATCGTGTGCAGATGTCGAATAGGGAATTTCGCACAAATCGGTCGGGAAATATGGAAAGTACGGACAATTTCCTTCGGTGTAACCGTCACGGCAACGACTTCCAAAAAAGTTACGCTTGGTCGATAATTTTTTAAGCGCGAAAAGCGCCCATTAGCTCCGTCATGTCCGCCCGTCTATCCGCATGTATCACCACGTCTCCCACTGGAAGGCTTTCCGTTAAATTTGCAACTGGGAACTTTCATGAAAAACTGTCGAAAAAGTCCAGTACTTTATACGTGCACTGCCTATCCTTTTGTAAAGGAATTCTATACCTCATTTTGCGCAAATCCAACAAGCAGTTTAGTCACTGACACTAAGTCACAGACGGACGGTTGTGGTTTCAACATAAAGGCATGTTCTTACTTCGTAATGAAAGCCTAAGGACGGTGGAATATTTAATTATGCGTGAACGACTCTGTACAGAAAACCGTGAATGGAACCCACGATGCGTTCTAGCAATACACAAATCGAATGAGCAACGTGCATTGGATACTCTAGGTTTAACTCTGCCAATTAGTAACAGCAAACATTGCTGTTGTCATGGTTCAAAGTGCTCGGAATATTCTTCTAACCTCCGTACATATAATACTGATGGTAAGAATGTTACTGTCGTATGGGATGTGATATCGTGTAGTCTAGGAGCGTCCGATCATAACACAGGGCGCCACACCACAGGCGATAGGAATTGTCAGTCAATGGCGTGAGAACCTCAAATCTCACTTAAAATATCTGTAGTTGATGCTATTCGAATAATTTCCTTCAGTTGCCGCCATTCGCAAGCAAATCCGAATATTAGTACCCGATGCACCGTGGTCGAGGGTACCCCCAGGGGTGCCAATATATGCTAGTTAAACGCGTTTGATTTGGTCAAACGGAAACTTAGATGAAGAACATATATATGCATGTATATTTACCGTATATACAGTAAACACACACATATATGTAGTAACTATGAGACCAAGCCAAGTTCCAAAACAAACGATGCAAGAAAATGTAATCGACAGACTAAACCTAGTTGTGTTGTAGTTGGGTACGTGGCGTGAAAGGTCAACGTGGCCATAATCGCTACAAAGCGTGTAATTATTTGTGTAATGATAAACAAAGTTGTGATAAATGCTAATATTTTTAAACCGTGACCGTGAACAGGTTTTATGCAGGAATACCGATTTATCATATACTTTACCTTCTTACATTTTTATTGCAGTCTGTCAAGGTCGTTGGGAATATAGGAAGCATGACGTGTACATAACCTATGAAATGCCACTTCTGATGGACATATGTTGTTTTTCTTTTTACGTGCAGTTCGAGGGGCTTATCTGAGTTTTCAGACATGAGCATTCCTAAGCGTGCAGGAAGGGATGTGTATGATAGTTCTGTAACCTTAGAAGATGGTAACAGGACGCGGAATCAAAGAGTTGAAGAAAGTGGTTATGTGAAAGGAGATGAATGGAATGTTGCAATATTATTTTTCTTGTACGTATTGCAAGGCATACCGCTGGGCCTTAGCGCAGCGATTCCAATGTACTTACAAAACAGAGGTGTTAGCTACAGGCAACAAGTGAGTACTTTGGTGTCAACAGTTGCGTGAATCGCCTATGATCCATTCAAATTAGAATAAACTGGAAATGTGAACATACAGCGTATTATGAGACGAAGGCTGTGCCGGTTGTGGGTATAATGTTGTATGATTATGAGTGAGGAAAGGAACTATTCGAACACAAATCATTGTAATCATCTTAACCTGTCAGCATATTTGGATGTATATTCAGCATATGTTTAGGATATTGAGCTCAGACTACCTGAGATGAAAGAGAAGAGCTTTGTTAGAACACGTGCAGGTAGAATGATGAATTAGAATTACAATGTATTTGTTTTCCATTTATAGTACAGTGCTGTAGAATATGTTGTTTTATGAGTGTAATACAATACAAATATTAAGTGTGTGGTCTTTTGCAACTATATATAGTCATCATGTAAGAATATGTTACAGTGTCCAAAAATATAACATCATATTGGTGTCACGAATGACTGAATGTTACATACACTACTTACAAGCTTGCAGTTGAAATCTTTAGGAGAGACATTTCTTTGTGATGGAGGTACATAAAGTAAAGGGGTGATGGCTGTCATTCACAGCTATATTTTATGTTATATAGTTATATAACTTTATGCTACGTGTTTCGGCTCAAGTCCCAAGAGCAACCATCAGGCGAGATTACAATACTGAATAAAAGTTATTACTTACCTTACAATGTCAGTGAAAGGAGGCCTCCATAACAACAGTCCATTGAGGGGTTTAAGAACTCTAGTTTATGTTTACATTACTCAAGCTTTAGGTTTCTGTGACCGTGCATCGTGAGCAAATTGTGAAGTGAGAGAGAAAACCAATAAGATGCAACAGTTAGATGTTTATTATCAATACTTTCTCAACATGTTTCGGGCACCATTATGCCCAGCTTCAGGATAACAAGATGGGTGTTACTGCATGTGGTGTGCTGTGCTGGTTCTGCTGAATGTGGTTGGTAGCGGTTGTGGGGCGCTGCGTTGTAGGGTCGAACAGTAACCTTCACAGTGCTCGCACCCTATAACGCAGCGCCCCACAACCGCATCCAGCAGAACCAGCGCAGCACACCACGTGCAGTAACACATGTTTTGTTATCCTGAAGATGGGCATAATGATGCCCGAAACATGTTGAGAAAGTATTGATAATAAACATCTAACTGTTGCATCTTGTTGGTTTTCTCTCTCACTTCACAATTTACATTACTCAACTTTAAGAAGAACATATCTTAAATAGAACTAAATTAGGAATAGTTTAACATACAGAAAAAGCCTCCAATTCAGAATATAGTTCATATTATTGCAAAATTAATGGACATGCCGCTCAAGGCTGAATGACACCGCATCACAACATTGTCACTTTTATGTGGAAGTACTAATCATTGATTTTTAATTTTAAACTTTATAAATTTAAACTTGTTTTTTTTTTTTTGCTGCTTTGTGTGGAACCCATTTCTGCTCAAAAAATGTAGGTGTATTGAGTTCAGCTCACTTTAATTTACAAAATGTGAATTAGAGTTCTCAACTGTAAATACCAACATGAACAGCAGTTTAATGTCATTTACATAACTTTATTTGGTACTCTTAATTTCACCTGATGATGGCTTCTTGTACTTTATGCTGAAACATGTAGCATTAGCATACTTATCAAGTAGCTATACAACAGATACAACATGTGTGGGATTTTTTTTTTAGGTATGTGGAAGGGGTTTGTGTGGGACCGAGATCTCATTTGTGTCAGTGGGGGGGTGCATGGTCTGGATCATTAGTTTATTCATACCTTATCTCTAGCTATGTCTAGAATGGGATTCATTATATTATATCTTTAGTTATAAATGGTATCTATGTGCTAACTGCCAACCATCTCACTAACTAACTAATAATCTAACATGGCACATAAGTGCATTGGATTTAAGCTCCACAAATAAAGTTTTCAAAACTTTCGTTAGAAAAATGACAACATGATTAAACCTAACACTACAAGACAGAGCATCACCCGTCATAGAACAATTAATCTTCCTTCATGACCATGCACTAATAATTATACCTATAATCATCACAACAGTATTCTACACAATAATCAGAATTGTCCAAAATAAACAAACCAGATGATTCATCCTAGAAGGACAAATAATTGAAACTATTTGAACAATTGCACCCGCAGTCACCTTAGTATTTATTGCAATCCCATCCCTACGCCTACTAGACTTACGTTTTTCTTTTCGCCTTAGAAATTGTGGTATGGTTTGTATCTCATTATATAGGAGCAGTTGCCATTAATTGTTGTTTATCCCAATTAATAATAATAATATTTATTTACTGCAACTGGGTTGTCACCCGGTGGCAGTGGTTATTTTACATGTATACAAAACGTGAAATTGGTTACTACTAGATTTAAGTC
>Ga0131853_10017097_pt1 | contig 13219 bp, 8 predicted proteins | sample TergutLab28metaG_FD_92764 | JGI IMG/M metagenome (GOLD analysis project Ga0131853, IMG submission 92764) | Labiotermes labralis P1 segment gut microbial communities from Petit-Saut dam, French Guiana - Lab288 P1 (version 2) (version 2) | ecosystem: Host-associated > Arthropoda: Insects >...
CACCCACACACACACACACACACACACCACACACACACACACACACACTCACACACACACACACAACACACCACACACACACACACACTCACACACACACACACACCCCACACACCACACACCCCACACACCCACACACCCACACCCCCCACACCCCACACACACACACACACACACACACACAAACACACACACACACACACACCACACACACACACACAAACTGCATCTCCACTGCAACAGTCGGTGCATGAACGCGCCACAATATTACGTTGTACGTGCAGTGTCTGTCTTGTTTATAAATGTTGCCGTGATTAATACAAACTTTACACCCAAAAAAAGAAGCGTGTAGTACCGGGATGAAGAAGAAGACAGATTGAAGTAAAGCAACATAGGAAACAAAAAGAATAAACCGAAAGGAAACGAGAGATTTAGAGACAGGAAGGAAGGAAGGAAGGAAGAAAGAAGGAACAAAGTTAGAGGGGGGAAAATGGAAGAAACGCAACTAAAGCATAAGGGAATTAGGAAGGAAGCAAGAACCAGTGCGAAAAGAAATACATAAATAAAGAAAGAAATACAAGTTAGGTTTTCATATCGTGTCCTTTTATACCTTCTAGATTTGAACATACATACGGCGGCCCTAGCAGTGTTTTGCTGCTGCTGTATTGTCGTTAAATAATAATAATAATAATAATAATAATACACATACTTCGAAAAGTGCTAATGTAAAAGTACAATAGATTCAACACTGAAACTAACGATATAAGCACCATGAATAATAACAACAGAATAGCTGCAACACTGTATTCCCTAGGGACATAGTTTGTCTCAGGACTATAACTATAAATACCCTGCATAAAGGAGATGATGATGATAATAATAATAATAATAATAATAATAATACCACTGGACTTAGTCCGCGCAAATGCAAATGAACTCCCCACAGATGAAGAATATAATAACAAAGTCAAGAGACAATGGTCCCAAAAAGCCTTGCATGGCCGCCATTCGTATGACCTCAGCCAACAATATGTAGACACAGAAGCGTCGAACAAATGGCTGACAAACGCGGATTTGTTCGCCCAAACAGAGGGCTTTTTAACAGCACTACAGGACCAAGTCGTACTAACAAGAAAGTACAAGAAATATATGTTGAAGCAGCCAGACACCAATGAGCTATGCAGAATATGTGGAAAAGAATCGGAGACGATCCAACACATTACTGCAGTATGTGAGCAACTGGCAGCTACCGAGTATGTAAAGAGACATGATGGACTGGCCAAAATTATCCATCAGAAACTGGCAGAAGCAGCCGAATTGATTGAAGATAAAAGTCCATATTATAAGTACACCCCAGCCAATGTACTGGAGAATGAAAATTTCAAGTTGTGCTGGAATAGCAGCATACTTACGGACAAAACAATACCTTTTAATGGACCGGACATAACTTTTATGAATAAGAATACAAAGAACACCTTTTTGATAGACATAGCTGTCCCAGATACACATAATCTCGCCAAAACAATAACCGACAAACAAAACAAGTACCAAGAAATGGCGAATGAAATATGTGCTATGTGGAAGCAAAAGGCAGCACAAGTGAACCCGATATTAATATCATCTACGGGAGTAATTCCAAAGTCACTATCACAAAGTCGAACAAGACTTAACTTGCACCCCAAAACATATATACAGCTGCAAAAATCTGAAATTCTTGGCACATGTTCAATTGTAGGAAACTTTTTAAACTACAAATAAGACCACCGAGCCTAATCTTGTCGATTACTACATTCCAGGATAGGTGAATATTTCCCAGCCAAAGCTGAGAAGTGAGAAATTCGATGATGATGATGATGGTTATGATGATGATAATAATAATAATAAGTCAATAGCTCTTTGTTTACGTGCAGGCCGATAAGTGCCAGTGCTAGTTATAAAGCCAGCACAATAGTATCAATATTAATATAATAGTGAAAGTAAAGTTGTCCCTGCGCTTTATTAATTAGCACGTAGTGATGGCACATGGAGGAGAGGAGGTACAGCTCCACGGGTTTTATCCCGACACTGTGATGTGAGTTGTGAACGTCAGGTTCCGGTGGCTTTACCCCTGGGGAAACAGCCCTCTTCCTTTATCCAATGTATAGGAGGCTGCGTGGTCCCCGGAACAGGAATACATGTTGCTCCTCCTGGGAATCGAACCACGATTCTTCTGTCTTCCCGCTCTTTTAGCTTAGTTATAGGGCGCGTCATGTCTTTATTATGACAGCGCTGTAACAGACGTGGCCTTATTTCCTAAAGTGGCAGAAAGAACAAGTTTCTGGACCGGTCGGTCTCTTGGCTACAGATGAGAACTGCACCTGCTGGCAGGCTCTACAACATTTGCGTGTTTTGCCTAGGCACTTCTTCATGACCTGGGCAATCTCTTGCTCCGTTGCTTTGTGTCTGATTCCCCTGGGGCTACTTTGTTTCTTGTTTCATGTGGCAGAAACTAGTCATGAATACAGAAAGAAATGTAAGTTCTTAAACCTACTGGAAGAATGGAAACATTTCTCAGTAACATGGCTAAAGGTTCTTGCTGATCACGTAGAGATTGTAATGTGTGTGTCACTGTAGCCGACTTCCTTTTACTCACAGAACAGTGAAACCCTTACTTTTGTATGGATAGACATTTGTGAACTCATACTGTTTCCCTACACGTAAATCTTGATTTTACACAAAACTAAATAACCACGTCTGACCAATGTTACTCAGTAAGACCACCATTCTATGTCCGCTTACTGTTTATAAAATGTCGCCGATTTTGTTTATTTAACCTGCATGAACTAATCGAAAAATTATTGGTTTAGTATCACATACCTGATCTCACCACCATCAAATCTAAAACAACTAGCTGAATCTGTGTTATTGTATCGTGATCAAAGCAACATGTAGACGTGCCCTTTTAATGTTAAATTCGCATTAACTCGCCACGTCGGTTAGTGTCAGTTTAGATGCAGAGCATTCGTAACTCACTTGCATCTTAACGTTATGCCAAAGAGGGATATTGAAGTGTACAGCATGCAACCACTACTTGCACGATAGAGTGGGTGCATGATACTTGTATGATGACCACTCCCATGGCTGATTGGTCGCTGGAGTGGAATTCTGGTGTTGTAACGTGGAGACTGCAGGGCGTTGTCCAGAAGTCTCTTGTACTCTCGCAGGTCGGCTTAATCTCCAGGGAATTTGCCAACCAGATATAGTGGTGGGCTCAAGCTTAAAGGTAGGATGGCTCAGCTCCTCATGCCATAATTGTTCAAACGTTGTCGTCGATGTATCCCCGCCTTACAGTACGATTATTTGCAGCAGTGGCATTTACACGATGCTTAGTGTATGGATACAAGAAAGAAGTTCGCTGGAGCTGCTGTGCTTCTGATTCTCGAGGTACATGCTTCGAATCTTGCTCTGCACACTGACTTGAGGTATCTACTCTCTCCATGCCAATTGCATGTTAATGCCTTGAAATGAACCACGAACATTTCCCCCCTTCTGTCCATGGTAAGCTGATACGTTCTGGCACTCAACAAACTCTGCAGTTCATAAAGTATTTTTGAATAACTTACGATCCATTTATCCATCCGATACATAATTGGGACCGGACGGACTAGTGTCGATGTGCTGATAGAGACTTGAATTCAAAAGATCCTTCTTTCGAATCTGGACAGTTTATCGGCTATCGTGACTGAGTTGTGATTTTGCTAAGGTCCACTAGACGAAATCATGATATTTCTTTGCAGAATGCCAGGGAGAAGAGATTTCTAGGAGCGTTCGTAAAACTTCGAAAAGCATCAACTAGCTTTGTAACGTCTGTCCGTACGCATGGAACAGTTCAGCTCCCACTGGACAGATCTTCGTGAAATTCGGTATTTTAGGATTTTTAGAAAATCTGTCGAGAGAATTCAAGTTTCATTAAAATCTGACAAGGACAACCTGAACTTTACATCAAGATCTGTGCATATTCGTGATGACGTATTGCTGAATTTTTCGTAGAGTGAAAAATGTTTCAGACAAAATTTATAGAGAAAATCAAAATGCACATTTTATGTTGAGTGACCTTTTTTTTTCTTCAAAAAATCGTACCTTTTTTATGAGATAATGTGGAAAAATATGACACAGCCAAACAGGCCACAGATGACAACGTAATACGGCGCAGATAGGATGCGATTTGCAAGCCTAATAACTAAGGCAAGAATACGGACTCGTGATATTTAAAACTTAATGCTCTCCGACTGCAACTAAATGTTAAGTTGTACGTACATTTCCTTTCTTGTTCTCTTCTCCAAAAACCTGTATTTAGGGGTTTTCAATTTTGAAGATTATATGTTTTATGCAGTGCATATCCTGTTGTCCACTAGCGTTTAGATGTGGTGTGATTTCAGTCAAATTGGTTGTGTGATGGATCTGGCACGTTTTGCTATAAATCTTGCTGCACGGTCGCTTAGACAATACTTAAAGAGGAATTTGTGTCTGTCATCCGTAAGACAGTATTGTTAATTAATTTCTCCTTTGCAGACACACGAATAGTTCCCCCCCCCCCTCCCTCAGTGTTTTTTATCTTTCTGAAGGATTCCCTTAATTATGTCAGATCGCTTTATGGAAGAGGTGGCTATACAGTCGATCGCGGCTGCTTTTTGGTCTCTATTAAAATTTATTACCCGCCTCAGTACGATGAATAGCTCTTCGTTTGACAGCATTTTTGGGATCCACCAACTCTGGGAAGAAGTCTTTTCCCAGATGAAGATAACTCAATCAAGATATGGAAGCTGTCTGACCGATGGACATTTAAAACACTGCCTGTATTTGTGCATAATTATGGACCCCCCTTTCAGTAAGGTCATCATCATCATAAACATCAAGGATTGGACCCTTTGATCCGTTCCGTCTCCAGAGTTACAGCTGCTCGCGACAACGCTTCTTCGGTCTTCCAATTGTTCTCCTTCCTTGTGGTCTGTAGTAGTATGATTTCAAAGGGATTCGGTTTTGTGGCATTCTTTGCAAGTGTGAAAGCCAGTTCCATCTGTATTCATCTATCTTGTCTAGTATGCCTGTAATTCGTAGTTCGCGGCTTATGTAGTCATTTGTTTTGTGGTCATAAAGGGTGTAGCCTGCCAGAGGTCTCAGTAACTTCATTTCTGCCGCTTCAGTTCTTCGTCTTTGTAAGGCTGTTAGAGTCCAATTTCTGACTCATATAAAAATGTTTCAGTAAGGTACTGTAACATATGTAGTGTCATACATCAATTTCGCAATAGGAAGGTTAATGAAAACAGTTTTTAATTGTGGTAAATTGTCTTCGTTAGGAGAGGTAAATTTTAATAAATTACATATAGGAGCTTTTATATTTTTGATGTTATTATGCTATTTTAATTTCTTTGCCTAGTTGAACTAATATTAATACATTGTGCGTTATGGTAGATGGCGAAAGATGTTCTGTCTTCGGTGTGGATCAGTGGGTCCAGAGACTGACCACCTATGCCTTGTGGCATTGAAATTCTGTCTTCAGTCCTATTCTCCCATTTTACTTGAAAGTTCAAAATTTGTGTGGTTTTTATGTGGGCATTGTTCCTTGGTGTACAAAATGTAGAGGCTACTTTTGGATGGTTTGTCTAGACTTTTTCGTCACCGCAACCATCACAATCACCTTACCCCATCTGTAAGATTTCGCTGCTTTCGGTGACTGGTTTGTTAGGCCTGCAGAGGTGGAGTGGAAATGATAAAGACTTTGAAGTCTTGACTTTTGACTTAACGTCATTACCCCAACGAATGTACTTTGTTCCTTGTGTAGCAGAAGGCGACGCATAAGCACGTTCGCACAAAAATCACATTGTTTATTTCCTTATTTAGTGTCAGGCCTTCTCTGTGTAGCTCAGTTTATAGTGAATTTAACAACGTCTTCAGTAATTCAAGACTGTGTCCTCGAATGACTGGTTGATATTAAATAATAGTTTTTAAATGATGTTGAAGGCAGTATTGTGGTCTAATTTATGTTGTTCTACCATTTTTCGGGAGCTACTGAAGAAAACGGAGAATAAGCACAGGGTAGTCGGTGTTCTGGTCCAGTTTCTGTTTTATTAGCTCTGTCGATGTCCTTATTTTAATGTTGCCCTCACGAAGCAACACCTACTTTGTTAATTAATAATTAAGTAATCAAATGAATTACAATAAAACTTAGCGTACCTACATTTTAAATCAATGTTGAAGCTCATAATGGTTCCTTATTTTAGTCCGGGTCACTGGAAGCGCAAACTGGACTTCACGATCTGCTTCTTTTCAGTCGTCTTGATGAATGGAAGGAAGACTGAGTATTCTCGGAGGCTTCGTTTTCTACGGGAAAGTAAAAGTAAAGGTAAAGTGCACCCTTATACAGGCACTGAGGCTCTGTACAGGCCGTTCGGTCCATAGGGCGAGTAGAGGTATAGCTCTAATATTTCTTGACCACGGCACTAGAAGGGGGTGAGTGGTCAGCGTCACGCCTCGGCCGCTCTATACCCCCGGAAAAGACCCGGTATACGGGAAAGTAGGCTAAGCAGTTTGTATTTAAATAGTGCTTGGAGTAAATAAAGGATATAATCTGTAACATCTGTTTTACACATAGGCTTATAAAGACCTGCCCTGGGTGTGCCTGAATACAACTACAAAGACTCTATAATATATCAGATTTCATTGGAGGGAATTTATGATTTTAAAAGTACAGAGTAAGTTTCAGTTATTCCTTCGCATTCTCTAAATACATTGTTTACAACCAGCAAATTTTATGCAAGGCATCTAACTGTGAAGTTAGGTAGCTTATACTGCGTGTGTCAGTTAAGGATATTGTTGATGAATATACTGTGCCTTCATGCTGGTATGTGCGTGCAGAAAATGCAACACGTATACAGATATGCGGCGCTTGTATCTTTCAGTGACTGCGAGTCACTGAAAGACTGCGAGGACCAGCAACAGTAACATTTGTATCCGAAAACATATCATATACGACACGACATGCTGCCATCACACCATCGCAATATAACATAACAGTACATCATATAAGTAACTTTAGTGTGAAAAGTAGCTCCCTGATGATGGTTTAAAGAAAAAAACCGAAACATGTCAGGAGCCCGTAATGTAATTTTAATGTTTTAACCAATTGAGGTTTTACATTGTATTTTAGAAAATTGTGCATATGTTGGTAAATGAAAAGCAAAGTTTGAAACACCATGCACGGTGAAAAGTTAAAAATAAGTTTTTAAACCTTATTACTCTTTTGAGTTTGCATGCAGCAGTATTTTAAAACCAGAGCAATCGAGTGTCATCTCTCGGTTTATCGCGGCATGTTGAATCTCAAGAGTCCGTCCCTACTGAACAAATGGACATGTCACCGTTTGGTGTTTACTGAAAGGAAAGAGAATATGGGGTTCGTTGAATTCAATTTCCTCATTTTCGAGTCCAGTAGAACAGCAACCCCCTTCATGACAATTCTTAATAGATTACGTGTGTGTTTGTAGTTTGTGTGTATTCGTCACGAACACCTGCTTTATGGATCAAAAGCAGCGCTGATAGAGAATGTAGTAAATCAAAACACTCCTTTCGCTGTACCGGGATACAAGTAGACAACCTGTGGTGTGAATAAATTACACATTTGCTGGGGGATTTTCTACCCTAATATTGATTTGGGGGGGGGGGGGGCAATAGAATGATGTCACTTTATTGTAGCCATATTTTAACATTTTTTAGTTCAGTGATCCGTAAGTTACTTACAACACTCGTTGGAATAAGAAATGATAATTATTCTGTGTTCTGATGACATGGAATGTCTCTTAATGTCTTTCGCACACTTGTTTAGAGCGACGTTGGATTTTGGTGGACAAATTTTCAACTTTTTTTAATTCCGCAGAACATTAACGAGGAAAACGAATCTTGAATGAAAATTGTAGGCATCCACACAATACACGTATTGTGTATTAAACCTTATCCTGCTAACGTGGAGAATATGGTGAGCTCCTACTAAGGCCAGCAAATGGCATGTGGGATTTAAATCGGCGTTTAAAGGGTTAAACTGTCAATGACATCGGCGTTTCAGTTCCAACTACCGCCCAGGACAGAGGGTTTTTCACATCCGTCCAGTGCACCGAGGGCGGCAGCGTGTGACTCATTACAAGTCCGTACTGTGCACCGAGGTTTAATATAATGCGTGAGCAGATCTCGCCGGTTTCGAGAACGCGCTTGTATGTTGAGAATATCGATTATGTGCCACCGAAAGCGTTTGTTTCCTCTCTTGTATAGCCCCACCGTCTTGGAGTGTCCTGTCGATTTGCTACGCATTCTGTAATCTCCACAGGAGACAAGTGGGATACGTAAACAAAACATACATTTTGAGTGCCGACACTCCGCCCTTTACTGGTTTTATTAACTCTTCTGGAGCTGGCCAAACGCCAGGCCATGTATTGCAGTCAATGTCGCAGTCCGTGCGGCTGGACCAGTGGCAGGGAGTGGCCCGTCACGTGGGTCTAAATTGCTTCAGCTGCCCTGCTGACCAGCGAAATCCCCCACTAAGGAAGCAATGCCGAAATCTTCAGCTCCAAAACAGCGAATAAAATACAGAGTTACGAAGCAAGTGAACTGAACAGTATTGTTGCGATGTACCTTCATTGTCTGTCTTGTTAACCGCATGAGTGTAACGTGTTTGTACTGGTGGACAGAACACGCCCCGCAGAAACCACACTGTACCAATTTTGTGCGGGTAATTTGAGGTTCCCCCTTTTTTTTTTTTGGAACTGACGCCGCGTCACATCGAGGACATTTGACGTTTGACGCTAGAAGATGAGGACATTATGTTACCTTGTAACTTTGGGAAGCGATTACTGAGCGACGCAGCATCAAGTCCCGGGAGGTAACCCCAACATCACCATCATCATCATCCGTCACGAGATAGGCCTTGATAGACCTGTTTCTGCCTACACCAGTGTTTTTCAACCGCCGGGCCGCGGCCCGGTACCGGGCCCTGGCATCAATTATACCGGGCCTCGAGAGGTTCTCCTGGAATTGATAACTAATTGAAATGTAATTATATATTTGTCAACATGCCACACCGTACACATAAGTGTACTAATACTGTCTATGATTATGCCATAATTAATTATTAATACTTATGTTAGTTTAATGTGTGAACTTATAAAAATTTGGAAGGGTACTGACGAGTAAGGGGGACCGCGGTAGCACAGTGGTTAAGGTGCTGTGCCACAAATCGGAGGGTCGCTGGCTCGATCCCAGCTAGTGTCAGTGGATTTTTTTCAGTTGACATAAAATCCTTCCGATCGCACTATGGCCCTGGGGTCGACTCAGCCTCTAACAGAAATGAGCACCAGGAGTATTTCCTGGGGATAAAGGCGGCCGGTGCGTAAGGTTGACAACCTACCACCATCCTGTGCCGTTGTCACGAAATCTGGGAACCTTAACTTCCTAAGAATCCTCTGGGCCACTCCAGGCCTGTAATGGGACTGCTTTACCTCTTTTACTGACGAGTAAATCTGTTGGGACCGGGCCCTCGTCTTATGAAAACAGAATTTACCGCGCCGCGGTCTCACACAGATTAAGAAACACTGACCTACTTGACTTATTTTTGTTACTGTCAGGACGTCTGGCACAGGTAAATGAACAGATTTTGCTGAACACTTTTATGTCTTTAAAGCAAAATAGCTTATTTTTTAAATATTCTTTTTGTGTTACCTGTCCTCTACAAGTCTATAAATTTATTACGTAATCGTTCTTTTCACTTTGCGTCTTGTGCCCGCAGTATTCAGCTACTCTTTGTGTCATTGCTATCGCCGTTTTGTTACTACAACAGTTTAATGTGAATGCTCTACTAAATGAATGTCTGCCCGCGACTGTAAGTGCGCTTAAAATTGAAGTGAATGCCCCAGTGAAGTGATGACCGACAGTTCAATAATTTATGTCGTGTTGAGAGACACGAGCGACGGCGATGTTGCGTGTTCCGTGGTTTATGGGTTTCTGCATTCACATAGGCATTTGGTTCAGTTGCGGTTGCTTCCACGATAGAGGCTGACGTAAAGTAACGCTCGATACTGATATTCATTCCATACCTACACAGTCCGACAATTATGTCTCCCTGTTAACACCAAACTCATCAGCCATAATTCTCACAGTCACACAACGTTCTTCTTGTATTCGTTTTCTCACTTTCGCAATGAGTCCGTCGTCACGAAAAGAAAATGGACGCCCAGGCCTGGCTTCATCTTCAATCGTTTCCACACCACTTTTGAATCGTGCATACCACCTGAATATCTGTGCACGAGATAAACAATTATCCCTGTATACTTGTCTCATAAATTCCACAGTCTCTACTGCAGTTTTCCCGAGTTTAAAACAGAATTTAATGTTCGCTCTCTGCTCCATGCCGCTACTGTGACCACGTCCTCTCACTACCTGCACAACATGGCGCCGTATTTCCCGTCATGCTCAGCGTGGGAGTTGCTGTGTTGCCAGATTACAGATGAAGGTTGGTCACACGGATGGCATGCATTGCTTCACAGATAGGACTTCTATCTTGGTCAAAATAAAATCAATCTCATTATATAATTGTCGGACTGTGTAAGAGCATATTCTTCCAACATTCAGTTAAATTTTGAGACTAATTGTTTGTTTATTTGTTGCTCCTTAAAGCATCTTAGTATAGGTCTACAGCTTGAACCTGGCGAGTGTGTAACCACGATGCGCAGAACACCAAATTTGGTTGTGATGTGTTCGTCGTAGCTGGTACAGCTCAACTGCCAGGTTTCAGCCGTCGTGCTATAACAGGATACAAGCACTAAGAGAGTTATTTCAGCTGATGCGCAACGCTTAAATATTAATATTATTTACTGAACTCTGATATTAGTAAGCCATGTTACCGTATGTACATTTTTCAGGCGATAGTTTAATGAATCCGTTTAATGAGGATGTACGTAAAAGGACATAGAATATAGAAAGGATATAGAATCACTTTGGGTTTGCTTTTGTGGTTTAGCCATTTCTTTTCTTTTTCTAGAACATTTTCAACCCCACATATACAAAAAAAAAATAAAAAAAATGTCGCATATGGTGCGTGTCTATGGAATGAAATATGGCAATGACAGGTCCATAACCTCTTCCAGAGCGAGTTCTCTACCGAGTGCGATCCAGTGCTTCCTCTTTCAATTTCCAGTACCCTCTCTTTTCCTTAACCTCATCCAATAGCTGCTTACGTCTTCTTCCTCGAATTCCCGTCACTTTTTTCCTCCCACTTCTTTCCTTCGATAGCGGGTTTTATATGGTATTTCGAACGCAAGATGTGACCAATCCAGATAGCGTTTTTTTTGTATTGTGTGTAAGATGGTTCTCTCCTTCTTAACTCTGTGTGATACTCTTCACTTCTCACACGATCGAGCCAACTGATCTTCTCCGTCCTCCTTACAGCACCACATTTCAAAACTTTCCAGTTATTTCTGCTACTTTCCAAATAATGTATCTGCCGTAAATATCTACATTAAAATCAAATTAAAAAGTTTAATTATAAATGGCTATCAGGTAAGTGGCTTGCTGACATGAATTATACTCGTTGTGTTTCTTCTGGGCATTCGATTGACGGTGTAGGTCTGTCTCTTAGGTTTGGGTTGGTGACATGGGGAGGAACTTTGCATAGGCATACTAGTGTCGCTGCTGGAGACCCATCAGCCGGCTGGTACAGAAGCAGAGCCCCCCACGGAGCAACACCACGCACACTTTCCCATGCCATGATTACTCGTCTATTATACATGCAGAGACGCATGCATTCTGCCTACCTTTGTTTTGCATTGCGTGCGCTTGCTGATTTGTGTATATGTGCAGTTTTGTACTCTCTTGTTCGATAGGACTAACCCCCTCATCTCATTTTGCTTGCATGTTTTCCGGAAATTCTGGAAGTTAATGCAGTAGTGATGTATAGTGTTTATAAACTTTGTAATGAGTTTGAATCACTACCATATCAAATTCATATTCACGAGCTGAATAAAGATAAACCAAATAACTGAAATTCGTAATCTTTCTTTATCTCCAGGATATTCTTCTGGAGAAGTAAAGACATTTTTCTTGGTTGTAAGACTCTTCGTTTTAAAGCAAATTAAAGGGACGAGACCACTTAATGAGACTTTAAGTTTAGAATTGAGGATAATATTAAAAAGAATATCAAAGATACAAGATATAACGGTGTGAAGTAGGTTTATCTGGCTCAGAATAGGAACCGGTGGTCGGCTGTTGTTAACACGGTAGTGAACACGGGGGTTTTATGGGAGGCGTGAAACCTATTTACCAGTTGCGCGATTACAAATGAATTTTTAATTGGCTTGTTAGTTAAGAAGATTCATGTCTGTTTCGTAACAGAACAATGACGGGTACAGTCATTTTGAGTTGTGGTCTAAATATGGCCTATCGGGTGCAACCTATCCGTAATACATATGTTATTACCATGAATTAAATATGTTCCATATCCGTGCATTACAGGCATATTGAAACTCATATAATAAAACAGCAAATTCACATTTGTAAAATATGTTTATCACACTTTATTAGTTACCAACATGTTTCGACTGCTCTTATAATCATCATCAGGGTAGCTTTCCAAGAGTACTAGGAATACAGTATAACAAACTGCCAAATTACATGAGTGGAAACACTCGGCATTACAGTGAATGCCTCAAACGGCTCCTTTGGTTACACAATATCAGGTTATGTACTGTTAAATTCGGATAAAATACAGTTGTTCAAAACCTGAAGCCTGCTCCAACACACATCGAAACAAGAACACACGACCAATGTGGTGATACAATAGAAAAGTCGCAGGCTCCTGATGATGGATGTATTAAAATCCGAAACATGTTGAGCATAGAAGAAGTGAAGTAAAACATAATAACTAGTGACATCAAGTTGGTCTCTTATTCTTCAACTATGTGTACTCTTGTTAAGTTACCCTGATGATATCGCAAGAGCCATCGAACCTTTTTGGTAATTACTAGTGTGATAAAACATTTTGTACATGTGCATTTGTTGGTTTGTTTGCCTAAGTTTAAACATTACTTACTTACTCCATGGTGCAGAGTCCTTCTTGAGAAGCTAACTGGTTTGCAGCTAGTCAAGAAATTCCCCGCATTTCACGGAACCCGAAGGCTCATTACCGCACTCACAAGCGTCCGCC
>Ga0131853_10017099_pt1 | contig 13219 bp, 5 predicted proteins | sample TergutLab28metaG_FD_92764 | JGI IMG/M metagenome (GOLD analysis project Ga0131853, IMG submission 92764) | Labiotermes labralis P1 segment gut microbial communities from Petit-Saut dam, French Guiana - Lab288 P1 (version 2) (version 2) | ecosystem: Host-associated > Arthropoda: Insects >...
TCAGTGACAATCACCAATTTCATTGCACAGCAGCAATGCACCACTGACCATTATACTCCACTGTCAATAACAGGTGTCAGATGTATGCTGTCCCATTCTGTCCCAGATCAAAAGAGCCAATACTTTAAGACCAAGTGGGCAAGCAGGTTCAAGAGGGGAAACACTGTGCCCAATCCACTGCAGAGGAAAAAGAGCATTCAGGTATTCTCATGCATCCATGCTGAAATGATCTGCAGCCGCAACATGTATGAACCACATGCTTTGGAAAACATCCAGAACCAGTACAGGTAGACAGGTCCTGCCAAGGACACAGGAAATATATAAGGCCCTTGAAGAAAATCATGGGTAATGCCACACCAGACTGATGGAAAATCTATAGAAGTGGCTGAGGTTCTTGGTAACACTTTCTCCAGTAAAGGGCCCTTCATCTGTGCACAGCACAATGCTGGGGAACCAAAGCTCCTCAACACAGCACTGAAAACACCAGTGCCTAAACTCTTATTGTTTGTTGGGCCCACTGTCTTACTTTTTTGCTGATGATATGGGTGAAACTGCCAAACAGTGTGTGCTGGGTGAGGGTGCATCAATAACCATCTTCAAGACCACTCTCTCAAATCTTGGAATGCAGACATACCTCTGCCATCCCCAGTCACCTCTGTTGATATTCAACAAGCGGTTCTCCCTTACTTGTCAATTTATGGTTTAAAATGTATTGTGGTTTGGTATTACCAATCAGGAAAATGTTCTTGCTGTAACTGCAGGGCCATTCTGCCATTTCCGTCTGCTCCATTATATAAGAAGCAAATCTGTCTGTGCCAAATGAACGCAGCCACTGCTTTGCTGAAGTCACCATACAATAATGCCAACAAACCCACAGACATATGGGAGCACAAGACATGAACAGCACCGTTAAGTGTGGCCAGATCAGCCACATGGGATGGTTAAAAACCTCACGGGAACAACGGTATTTCATGGGTTACATCCTTTGTAAAGATGTAACACATGCAACTTGAACAAATTTTTCAAAGGACATTGAATCCACCCAAAAGTTTTAAAGGTTTGTCAGTGGAAATTAAGGACACCCAGAACATACTGTGCTGCAAACTACAACCTGATGAGTAGTATACACTAAAAGTGGGACAGGAGTGGTTCATGGGCTACTGATTTAAGACCAGTTGAGAGTGGCGGCATGATATAAGTAGCAAGATAAAATTAAAATTGATCTTAGGAAATTAAGCTGTATAGCTTGTAGTTTAACTTCATTATGACAGAGCAAATTTGTAGACTTATTTGGTGTTACTTTGTTTCCAAAGATACAGGAAACATCCTACAAAGCTAAATAAATGAGATAAACTGTTACAGTCTTGCAGAGTGTTTTAGTCATACAACATGGAACATGGAAACAGATATGCTAAAATGTAAAATAAGACACAATTGACACATTCATTTAACTTCCCATTCCCTCGATCTGATATCTGTCCAATGATATTGGTCATGATGACAATCAAATATGTGTCTCTCAGCTTCTTATTCGTACTTCATGTTAAACAAACATTAATAATTTTATGTAAACACCATACACAGGGTATCCCAGGAGGAAAGGACCTAACTTCAGGAGAGTGTTCCTTAGGTCAAACTATACCGATATAACCCAAAACACCTATATCCAAAGTTCAATGGTTACGGAGATATTGGCAAGAGAAAAGTGTGGATGTCTTTTGTGTATGCGTACTGTACTCTGTCCATGACGTCATACTAGTCATATGCACTTGACCTTCTACACGCTAATCCTGCAGTAGCATCATACACACAACGGGATGGACCCCCTCTCCTTTGGCTGCATTCCTGTGCTATCGCTAGATACAGCTCACAGCGACCTTGGCGAGCATCTGCTCACAGTGTATAGTGGTTGGAAGTTATTGGACAACTATGACACATATGCAAGTGTTTTTGTAGTTCTATTTAATGGCTTTATGTCACTCACAAGTTACTTTGATGTTATGTACAGATATTAACATTACAGAAACCACATATTCCTGCCAGTTTCCATATGTATTTGGTAATCAATAAGTGAGTAATAGCTGTCAAAGTTTCAAACTTCTCTGGCCAATATCTCCGTAACCACTGAACTTTGGATATGGGTGTTTTGGGTTATATCGTTATAGTTTAACCTAAGGAACACTCTCCCGAAGTTAGGTCCTTTCCTCCTGGGACACCCTGTATAATCTAACTACAATCGCGGCCTTAGTAGGAATAATATAAAAACAAATCTGATGAGCTACACATATAACACAGACTAATGTATCACTCACTCCCAATGTAGCATTCACTCCTCAAACACCGGAGAGAAAAAAAAATAATAATTCAGAATTATTGTTTTTACAACAACAGACATGGCCTAATTAACTGATAACCCTCAAAATTTACAGATGACACTCTGAGAACTCTCAGTGAGTGCTGATTCTGGAGGCATAACAACAGCAGGCATTCTGTCTAGCAGTCTGCAATAGCCATCACCACATTAATGAAAACATTCCATGCAAGTGAAGGAATTTCAATGTTTAAAATTTTATACTGGGATTATCAATATTTGAAAGGTTTGCTCTGTGTACAAAGTCTTGTCATGTCAGTATTGGTCATCTGTTACCTTCTGGCCATAAGAGGGAGCCTAGTGGAGCTGGTGGTTGGGCGAATTCTGGACACAATATGGCAAGGGCATGGAATTTATTTTGTAACATCTGCCAACCTGCTACAGCTTTACAAGTGCTTTGCTCCTAGCCTAACTGAAAATTTCACTCGCCAGTACTCACAAATGGCCTATGTCAATCCATTTCTTAACATGCCTGCCCCCTCCCCACTGAATTGGTTATTCCAGTTCAAAATATTTGTGTCATATAAAATGACTGAATGAACAACCAACTTCCCAACTTCTAACCCAGCCACAAGGCATGGAGTCTTAAGGAAGACATAAAAACTGTGACAAAATCAGTACAGTGATAAAAAAAAGTGTCTAATCCCTACTGACAAAATTCGGAATATTCATTGCAATCACATCCGGACCTAAAAATCTACTGGAATATCCGTATGCTATTCACTATGTCAGGTCCTCCTGTATCCACACATTAGGCTAATAAACATACAATATTCTCTCCAGAAAAATAAATTTAATAAGTTTAATAACACATTTTTATTGCTAGGTGTTTCAGTTACCAAACAATATGGTTGTTACTCTAATTGTTGAATAATTTAAATAATCACTTACTTGTACTAGTCAAGCATCATCACATGCCACCAAGTGGAGATTAAAGTTAGAATTGGACCATTTCTTTTAACAACTAATATAATCACAATTCAAACAATGCCATATGCCATGGAATTAGACTTAACACTGGATTTAAAATAAGTAGGCATGTTGTACGTCCAAAACAATGACAAAATATCAGCTGAACGAGTACTCCAACAATCACTGTGCCATCTATTACAGGATCAGTAGCTGTGATGTACTGCTACGGCATTGTCCATATTATCATTGTTCTTTGGAAATACCGCTGACACCCCTGTTCGCATTACATCTTCACTTTCTTCCAGTTGGCCAAAAAGTGTCAAATGAGCTAGCTAAAAAAAAAAACCAAACAAAGTTGTGAACTGAGGTTTGCACAACATGGCTGAAGATGATAACAGTCTTCTGGATTTTGATGCCATGTTGTATGGTTTCAGAGAAGCTTTCTGCTTCAGTCTTCAAGGTAGTCTTCTTGTACCACCCTGAATATGGAGGCAGGAAGCTCCTCCACATCATCAGTAATTAATTACCACTGAACATGGCATCATAACCCAGCAGATTGTAATCTTCAAATATAAAACTGTCCATGTTGTTAAATACCACGTCATGAAGGCATGTGTATTAAAGCTCTTCAATCATTCTGAAGCCTAGCGCTAGATCAGGTTTTGTGGTGGAGCGTCAGACCCTGGCTGCTGGCTGCATTGAAAAACAGAAAGGTCTCTAACGAGCCACTGGCACCTACTGCATAGGGGACTGGGTGGGTTCCAGAGCCAGTCTGGATGCTTTGGAGATGAGAAGTCTCTAATAAACCACTAGTACCAACTGAATAAGTGGCTGGATGGGTTCTTGAGTAATTATGCTGATGAGTACAGAAGTCTCAAAGTAGCAACTGATACCAAATGAATAGGAGGGTGGGTGGGATCACAAGCCAGTCTGGATGCTTTATCAAATCTCTATTTCTCAGGCTATATATTGGTACTTCATCACATTTAACCCTTCATTTACCAACTGGGAATAAAATGTAACCAGGCATGGAATTTACTTGAACAGTTCTTGCTGGTATAGAGTAACAATCTTACCAATTTTTCTGTTTGTTCATTGAAGTCCTACTGACACAAAATAATTATCATTCGGCACATATATTGCTTTTTACATATGGTATGTTTTTTCAAATCCAACTGGACCATTTTGTACCCATGGAAGGTGCTCTATTCATCCAACAGCTAAGGACAGAAAAACAGACTGGACATGTTGCCAGTGCTCGGAATGGATGTGCAAGGACCACTCTATCAAGACAATTCAAATAAAGTGTGACAATTGCAAGGAGCAATCATACTAGAGACAAATTACATTCGCATTTACATTCTAAACTATATTTTCTTGTCCTCAAACATTTTAAGTATTTCACTCTATATTAATGCAAGAAAAATGAGAAATCTGAATAACAGCAACGTTTTGACTTCAAACGAGCATATTAATTGAACAGTAAAAAAAATGTTGAGAAAATAATTTTAAAAATATGGGTGCAATATGTACACAGTTGTGTAAAAGTGGGGAGTTTTTTTGCTCCTTCATCCCAAGGGTTAAACAGACAGTGCAACATACAATACACATAAAATAAAAATAGCCCCATCTAAATAATGAAAGTGGACAGTGTGCACTCAACCAATACAAATGGTAAAAGGAATTAAAATTGACATACTAAAATATCACATCCATGTATTTACTGTGATTAACTCAAATATTTTAAAGGTAAAGGTAAAGGTAAAGCAATCCCCTTACAGGCCTGGACAGGCCCTGAGGATTTTCAGGAGGTGAGGCTACCAGATTTCAAGACAATCGGCACATGAAGGTTATAAGGTTGTAAGCCCTATGTACCAGCCATCTTTACCCCCAGGAAATATTCCTGGTACTCATTTTTATTAGAAGCTGAGTCAACCCCAGGGCCATAGTGTGACCGGAAGGATTATGTCAATGAAAAATTCCAATGACAGCATCAGAAATCGAACCTGTGACCTTATGGCTTGTAATGCAGTGCCTCAACCAACAGCACCACTGCGTACCCCCAAATATTTTAAAAGCCTAGCCAAATTAAGCTAAAAAAGTATGTACTCATGTACACCAATATTTTAATATCAGTGGGGAGGAAGCCTCATTTAATTATCATGAAGAATAAGAAACCTCGCAATCCTCACATGCGCATGTGGAAAATCAGTGTTGACTGTTCAGTAACTTCATGTGTAATGCTAACAGAAAAAAACTCCATTAGGTATAAAATGTATGTAAGTTTTTTCCAAAAGTTTTGTTTGGAACATGCTTCACTGCAACAAACATTAAAGGAGTTACACCTGAGACACACACAGAAGTGCATGCAAATCTTCCAGTACAGTGCCATTATTTTTATCAAGTGTTATCCAAAACTGTAATATGTCAAACTGTAGTGAAACCTCTGTTTCAAATATCATGAAACTCTCTTCAGTATTTCTTGAACTTTATCATTCACAGTGACTGACTGACTGACTGACAGAGAGGCAAAGAGACAGACAAAATATTTTCAATTGGCATTCTTTGGTGTTTTGATTGCTTCTCATAAGTGGTAAGGTACACTGCAAAGCAAGTGGGTGAGAACAAACACATGTTTAGTGTTCATGCAAAATTTAACTTACTCCTTTGCTCTGTATGTAACCAAGGGAAGGATGCCTTTTATATGAAGCTCCCTATCGTGGTATCCCCCTTTGTTGTCTTTATACATCATTTCAAAACAGTGCATAAATTAATAAAAATGAGAGGCTGTACCTGTCTGCCCATCTACATGTTGAATTAATGAAACTATTAAACAGCAGATTTCAACACAATTTGGAATTGGGAACCTACAGTAAAAGATGCTGCATGAATTCAATTTCAGCTTCAAATCGTCAAATATAAATCCCACTTCACATGACACTCATAATGAACTTCAATACATTTCTTCGAAATGACAGGATATGGTATTCACTGCCCACCTACCCAACTAGGTAATGGTGCAGAATTCATTTATAAGGTGGGAAGGACCTCCATAGGACAGACTATGACAAAGTACTGAAAAGAAGCACATAAAAAGTGTCTTAAACATCTAAGTAAACTGACCCTTCAAACCAGCCAAACTAAACAAAAATGTCAATGGCTCCACAAACACAGGTTCACTGTACCAAATTCTAAAAAAAAGTAACCATGTACTTTGGCTAGTTACTGGTGGGCATATATATGAAATGACATTACAAAACCAAAAGATGCTTTGAAAAACATAACTAAAAACAGTATTTTATCCCTGACTTCCACACATTTTACATCTGAAAGCAATGGGTAAGACTATAAGCCCACACCATTGCAGACTGCAGACTGCAGTCTGCTAGGATGTGACAGTATTTGTAAGTGGATACTGATGTTTCAGACAGAAATGCTGCTCCCTCCAATCTTCAGGGCTGGAGTGTGTAGGTTGAGAAAGACAGCAGACTATATTGGCAGTTTGCAAGATGGTAATCAATCAGTTCCACAGGAGGGGAGAATCAGTAGAACCTCATCCAGGCAAATATGAATGGTGACAAAATAAACATACTTGGTCCCTTTCTTATCCTACAAGCAAGAACTCCTGGCAGTTGCTGCGTGGAAGCAAGCCATTTTAGATGTGATTAGAAAAATGCTACTTCCCTGTCAGGATTTCAACCTCAGCCTTGAACCCACAGCAAGGCACCTAAGAACTTACACCTATAATGAAATGAATAATGAGAAGTACACAGCAAGATGCACAATCCAGAGCATCACACGTAACATATTTGCTTCTGTAGTGATAAGTGCCAAAAAAGACAAATGAATCACATTTTGAATGAAATTAATTTCATTTCCTACTTAAACAAAAATGAAATAAAGCATAGAACAAAAACCAGTCACCAGCAAGGAACAAATGGGTGCACTGTAACACCAACATGACTGGAGAAGAAATCTATAGGGTGTCGTACTCCGTTTAGACTCACGTTGCAGGCGGGGGCTGGTCACTGTTCTCCACATCCTTTGACTTGGGGTGTGTTGTTGAGCGTCGTCCACTACCGCGCTTCTTGGGCTGTTTTGCCTGGCATGTTGGACAGTACCACTTCCCTCTTGGCACCTGTTAAACCACGGTCAAGTTTAATTCATTATGTGAAAAAAAATACCACATAAAGCATGAAAAATAGATATAAGAATTAAGATTAGCTGATCTGACAGCTGAATGGACATCTGTCTCTTGTGAGTGTTGTGTGCTGTCGGGAAAAGGTCTCTGAGATGGGCCAATCCTACATCCAGAGAAGTCCTACTGGGGGTGTGTGGGTCACTGAGTATGATCAAGTGCAACAATAACTGTCTACACCTAAAATGGGTAGGGGGAAAGAGGTTAGAATAAGAAAAAAGAAAGAATTAAGAATATTTAAGGAATACTATGGCATGTCCAATGTTAAGAAAATACTACTGTGGAATGTCACGTTGTTATACAAAAATGACAATGGAGAAACAAGGGCAGTCAGTCACACCAATGTTTATTACAAGAGCATAGCACCATGTATAGTAAATGCATAAAGTCTGCTCTGGTACACTGCATAGCAGGCAGAGAGAATCGGCTCACAAATATACATCAAGCAAGAGCTCTCCATAGTTATCACTATTAACTGCAAAAGGTGTTCCTAAAATAATTGGAAATACAGACCTAGCCTGTATAATTTACTGGAGAAACATCATCCATACATACGGCAGCAATCAAAATGACTGCAGCTACAGCAGTTTCACTCAAAATTAAACTTACTCCTTTCCTAGTACTTTCATTTTGATGTAGTTAAAGGCATTCGAAACAACTTCCTGCTATTCATGCCTTCTGCACTTATTATGCATTCTAAAGCAAAACATACTTCAGCATGGGCAGAGGGTCATATCACAAAATGCCTTAACCCTTGATCATGTTGCAGTTTAAATCTCAGAAATGAGCATACACTTTGTGTCACCACAACAATACAGAAAAATTAAAAGTGTCAACAATAAAATGTACTGTTACTATATGGGAAAGGTGCATTGGCAGCAGGGCAACATCAATAAAAAGGTAAACAATGTAGTATTGTTGTTACTGTTAAAGCAAAATTTAAAATTTTTATTCAGTTTACTTGAACTACCATTTTACACAAGAAATGTAATTACATTACAACCCAGCATTATAAGAACACAGAAATGGAAAATACGACTTTGTAAGCCACTGAAGGAAAAGCACAGTGTATTTTCTAAAAGTCAGTTAAGTCATGTTTATTAAGCAGTTCAGGAACTGGGATATCTTTTCTTCTTTCCAAAATGCTAAACACTGAAATATAATTAAAACAATCTTCTGGTAGTATACTATATATATATATTGACATCATTGACACCAGAGCTCACTACCTGATGCATCCCTCAGCCAATTCCATCTACCTTCCACCCCCCCAAACCAGACTCACAAATAAATGGAATAAAACAAAGCTGCCCCTGTGCAGACCATTACAACGTATGGGGGAGTGTGATATAGCACAACTCATTCTTAACCATGGCACTATATGGATGTGTGGTCACCTTCAAGCCTTCAAAAAACAGCCCCCATCGCACACTGAACAGGATGCTGGGCAGGCCAGGAGCTGGCCTGGACACTTTGGAGGAATAAAAAAAAAATCTCTTGTCCTTGCCAGGAATGAAATCATAATTCCTTGGGTGTCTAGCCTGTAGCCTAGTCACTATACTGGTGAAGTTAACCTGGTTTCCAGCTCCACAAAAGATCCACTGTTTCATTGTTCTCTGACCCCTGTCTCACATTTCAAAAAGTTCGTATCTTTTAGAAGTAAAACTGCATGCATGAACAGGTGTCACCTTCCGTACAGGAAACATAAACTAGGTCCATACATAAGATGTCACTGCCTTTTACAAAGAGATCATTATAGCTTGCCACTAAGCCTGTGGTTCTAGGACAGCCACTACTAACTTCCCTCTTATTTTCAGAATCTTCCTCTGTCAAACAGACTTCTTAGTGCCATCAAGATGGATCCATGAGTTTAACACCTCTTTACCAGAAGCTAAGAATTACAATCACAAATACAACACAAACACAAATAGTTTGTGTTGTATATATTTAAATCTTTGAAGTCAAAAAGGCAAGGAACCAAGCGTGGAAACATTATAGGTTATTTGAAGATACACCTGGTGGGGTACCTCACAATGGGCTTCACAGTACACAAAATTTGCAACAGCATTCTTTGAAGTTTATTATGTTCATATAAAATAATGAAATGCAAATGATTGAAGGCCTGCATTGAGAATATTAAGAAGATCCATACAAGGTTTATGGACTACACGTAAAAGTGTATGTACAGATTCATGCATCAAGAGCACTGACAAGTGGAAACGCCCAAAAACCTTTAGCACAAGTCTTCCATATAAAATATCAGCATTGATTGTGAAGAGGTTTATGGACTACACTGAAAAGTCTACTTACAGGCTTTTGAAATTAAGGCTGCATTATGAAACAAAATGCCTAAAAATCAAACATTCTCTAACACTTTTGTTGAAAAGCTATGACTCAATGCAACAAAATCTGTGAAAGCTTATGGGACAGACGGTAAAGTCCATTTGTGTAAAATAGTGTTTATTATGGGTCAGTATAGCTGAATATCAGGTAAAGGCCTTCCTTAAAGGTTTTCCTACATTAACTAGGCTTTATTATGGACTAATACAGTTTAAAACTGTAACTACCTGACCAAACTTTTCAAATCTGCAGTTTCAAATATTAAGAACATACATGAAATGGTTTACAGGAGAAAATAAAAGCTTAGTTATGGTCTTATGGAAAGGGTCTTACATAAACTGAGCTTTATCATAAATCAATATGGCTGAAAAATTAAAACTGCTTGATAACTTTCAACAAAAGTTTACATCAAATTTAAAAAAAATTCTTAGTAATAACCATACTGCCACTGTGTCTATATGGATAGATGAACAGGTATACATGAATCTCTATATGGTGTTCTTCATTATTAAAAATAAAATTGCCATAAATCTTGTAACTTTTTTAGAACTTTTTTTAACAATGTACAGCACAGAGGTTGCTAAACGTACCATCTGTTTTAATATTACATCTCTGCACCTTTTCCACTGAGTTTATTGACATGTTTTATATGACTCTCAGTACAAACAGAAATTATTTCCCTCAGGTGCACTAACCAAGTGGTCTCTGTAATGCAGATGGTGTTTTCTGTGAGGCAGGAAATTAATGTTTATTTAGATAAACTTCACGCTTCAGAAGCTAAAGGAATATCGTGTGTGTGTGTGTGTGTGAATCTTTAATTCCTTGCTATAAATAACACTAACCTGGTGGCCATGCAAGTTTCTGAGTTGGGGGTAACATACAAACCACCTTGTGTAGGTTTATATAATCCTGTCTGGCAATAAAAATACATGCACCTGTTGTCTTCATGAGGTCTTGGCACAATGTAAAAAACGTGGTGGCAGCACAATATCCATCTTTCAATATGACCAATGAACCATAAGAATTCGGTATGGCATTATAAATGGAGATACAACACTAACATATCGACAAAATTCTGCAGGAAATTTTTAGTGTGTAATTATACAATTATGAACACACCAATGTGGTAAAATTTTCATTTTACAACTAGAAGCATACTGGTTAACAGTACTAGAGGGAATTATGTATATTAATTCCTTTTTAACTTGCACTATTAATTTGCACATCTGGCTATACTACACATACAGACTAAAGAACAGTGAGGGCCAATAGACATATTACATGAGATTTGAACTTCTCACAGCAAGAGTATCAAGCTTATGTCTTCTAGGTTAGGAAGCCACATAGTTTGGTAGAAGAGTAACAATTACTGAACTACAATGCCAATAAAGTTCTCAGAACTTCTTGTTCTGTTACTGTCATGTTCCTTGTACCAGTAACCAGGTCTATGGCACTGCTAGTGTTAGCTGCTTTACCTTAGCGAGAGGTGGCTGGAGACAATCAGTGTGGTACGCTCGAGGACACAGATCACACATCACCAAGTTCTTGCCAACTTTCTTCCCACACACAATGCAGTTCCTCTCACCAGTTGCCTTGTTCATGCACTCATAACAATACCTGAAATAATCAACCAGTCTCACACCGCAATGCATGTGGCAACTCAATGTCAAGTCTACATAACCTCTCCTTGCACAACAAAACTCACACTTCTGTTTAAACAATGAATTTAAGTGTACAAAGTGACCGCAATGAATGCATGAATGAAGAGGTCCTGTTCCTTAACTGTTTCATTTGACCATGTAATTTCTTCAACAACTTGCCATACATAACCATGAAAAGTACACATCAACTCTGCTTGCAGCAACTTATTGTAAGAAATTATTACAATAATTACAATAAATAACTATAAATAGAATAAAAGTGTGCTTTGATGGTTATGTACTATAAAAGAAGTTTTGTATGTTTAATAATGTGAGTCTACACTAACAATTGTTGAGTAAGTTTATTCTCAGTTCATACTGATTCCAGCACTGACACAATAGGAAAAATAATATCAAGCAGGGACTGCCTGTTGGAGTGATGCACAGTAAGAACACTGAAAGTGAACAAGAAAACAGCAGATTTAAGACTATTTTCAAAATGACAAAAAGCTTGGGAAAGATAGTGGACACCATTCATCCACTGTCATATCTAAGACGTAAATTCTACTTGAAGAAGGAGATGGAGACAAAGAAGAATCTTCATTACTTCTGTCACTGTATGCTGAACAAAGTGAATAAACTTATATCTATGAGGTAGAATCTAATGAAGCAAATTACACTTCATTAATTACAAGACTGACAGTAAGAAGAACTAGTGACAAGAGAACCTACAGTTTAACGTGCATTAATGTCTTTCTTATTCATATATGACTGTTCTCTTGGGCAATCCCATTTCCACTGAGACTGAATCATTCCTTGAATATGTTCTCACTACTGCAGCAGTGAATTTTATTAGGTGATGATGAGTTCTGGAAGAAGGTGGTTATGCCCTATTTCAAGGCACTACCTGGCCAGAATGCAGAGGAATAAGACAGTTGCTAATGCGGCAAAAATTTGAATTGGGCACTACCACTCCATTCCTCTAATGTGGCAATGATGAACATCAAAACATTCTTCTTTCTGTAATTCAACATGGTCTTGTATTTTTGAATACTGTGAAGCAGGTGGAATGAATTTTTCAAACATTACAAATGGAAAAAGAGATACTGACAAGAGACTGAGAGTTTTCTATTATATTACAGAAGAAACCACTCTACCTCACTGTGACATGAAACTAACAACACATGTTATCACTCAATTCACGATATTCAGGTTCACAGTAGTGTATGACTTTATCTACAATTGCCTTTACAGTCTCCAATGGTGATCAACACAAGCAACATTATAACAATCTACTTCATTGCACTGAATAACACGTACTTTATTATTTTACTTACAAGATGTTCCAAGTATTTTATTATTGTAATTAAAATGGGACATTTGATATTTAAATATATTCATTTCTTTTAATGACTTTAATTGTTGGCTGTTTATACACTGGTCTTGAGACTCTCCCCATAATGTGTTATCTGTCAAGATGGCTAATGAGCCAAATATTTTGGGTTGTAAATAAATAACTTATGTATAAAGTGTGCCTGGTAGTGTTAGATTGTTTCATTAGGCTGAAACAGATTTATCTCCTCCTCATTTCACATATATAAAATTACAATTTACAAATAATAATAATAATAATAATAAGCCTTAGGTATTGAAACTACAGACAAATGGTACACACACATGCCCAAGCCAGTGTGTGAAGAGGGAGATGTTACAGTGTTGTGGAATCAAGCAGTACATACAGACAGAGAAGTTACAGCA
>Ga0131853_10017100_pt1 | contig 13218 bp, 10 predicted proteins | sample TergutLab28metaG_FD_92764 | JGI IMG/M metagenome (GOLD analysis project Ga0131853, IMG submission 92764) | Labiotermes labralis P1 segment gut microbial communities from Petit-Saut dam, French Guiana - Lab288 P1 (version 2) (version 2) | ecosystem: Host-associated > Arthropoda: Insects >...
GTTACAATATATGTTGGGGGACCGCGGTAGCACAGTGGTTACAATGTACGTTGGGGGACCGCGGTAGCACAGTGGTTACAATGTACGTTGGGGGACCGCGGCAGCACAGTGGTTACAATATATGTTGGGGGACCGCGGTAGCACAGTGGTTACAATATATGTTGGGGGACCGCGGTAGCACAGTGGTTACAATGTACGTTGGGGGACCGCGGCAGCACAGTGGTTACAGTATATATTGGGGGACCGCGGTAGCACAGTGGTTACAATATATGTTGGGGGACCGCGGTAGCACAGTGGTTACAATGTACGTTGGGGGACCGCGGCAGCACAGTGGTTACAATATATATTGGGGGACCGCGGTAGCACAGTGGTTACAATATATGTTGGGGGACCGCGGTAGCACAGTGGTTAAACTGTATGTTGGGGGACTGCGGTGGCACAGTGGCTAAGGTGCTGTGCTACAAATCGGAAGGTCGCTGGTTTGATCCCAGCTGGTGTCAGTGGATTTTTCATTGACGTAAAATTCTTCCGATCGCACTATGGCCCTGTGGTCGACTCAAACTCTAACAGAAATGAGTACCAGGAGTATTTCTTGGGGGTAAAGGCGGCTGGTGCGTAAGGCTGACAACCTACCACCATCCTGTGCCATTGTCACGAAATCTGGGAACCTTAACTTCCTGGAATCCTCTGGACCTGTAATGGGACTGTTTTACCTTTACCTTTACCAATATACATTACTCTATATAAGTCATCATTTGAGTGCTCTACTGCCTGTTTATTCCTTCTGAGATGTAAATCTTTTGTAACACGTGGCTCAAAAAGCATGATTTCTTTTTTTGATAAATTTAAAGGTCGAGGACCCCTGAACCATAGTCTGGCGTCTCGGAGTGACTCCAATTACGAAGGCGAAAGCAAGTCTGTCCTGTGTAAACCACGAAAACATACAGGGGGGGGGGTGCAAACATTGCGTCACTCATTGCATTCGCTACTACATGAAGAGGGTGGGCCTGGTAACTCAGTCGGTATAGCGACTGACTACGGGCTGGACGGTCCGGGATCGAATGCCGGTGGGAACTAGATTTTCCACCCGTCCAGAACGGCCCTGGGACCCACCCAGCCTCCTGTAAAATTGGTACAGGGTCTTTCCCGGGGGTAAAGTGCGGCCGGGGCGTGCTGCTGACCACTCACCCCCTTCTAGTGCCGCGGTCATAGAAGAGTAGAACTATACCTCTACCAACCCTCTGGGCCACACCGGGTCTGTAACGGGATCACTACATAAAGAGGTCAGTTTCACGATCCGGCCGCTTTACCCCCGAGAAAATGGCCTCTGTTAGCCTACACACTGAGGTCTCTAATTTAAAGACCATAACACACAGTCCCACAAGAGTAATGGGTTTCGAAAGCGCTGTACTGTAGTGGCGTGTCAGAGGTATAGATGTGTAAGGAAATGCGTCGAACCCACCCACCGTTTACCTCCCTTTTTAAATGTGGCAGATCTAGAAACGTGATAAGAATTGTTGTTGACACCAGGACAACTTTTTTTTTTTAAAATCGGTAATCAGTATCTTCTCTGTCGAATACTCCAAATATTTAAATAATGTGAAATGGCAACTTGATGAAGTAAGGTAATTTTATTGATTTATTCTTAGCTCGACATGTTTCGGGTACACACGCCCATCATCAGAAGCATTAGATGTTGAGTTGCAGCATATGGTTTTCTGCATAGAATTTTTGGATGGTTGGTGGTCTTGAGAGCCGCTGCGTACGTCGTGTGTGCGGCGCGGAAACACTTTGAGTCTATAAGAAGTACAATAAAATAATAAGTGACATCTAGTTGGTTTTTATTCTTCAGTTATCACAATGACGCACGTTCCAACAAACATCAAATTCAAAAGCGCCGTTTGGTGTTTATAATGGAAAATGTTTCGGAGTGTGTACTGCGAGGTAGGAACTGAAGACGACTTACCGTAAGTCGAAACATGTACCATGAAATATTGCCGATATTACAATTCTATACTGTCGCAAACTAAAATAATTGCGCGCATGGAGAGAAACTTTCAATCAGTGGGTAGCCGATGTACACAGTGCCACGGGGTGCATCGTGTGGAATAATTCGTGTGGATGAAAGTTATAAATGAGTCATGTACTACCAAACAAAAATGTATGTGCTACCCAATAAAGATGTGCGTGATATCAAATAAAGAGGTGTGCCATCAATGATGTGGGTGCTACCAAATGAAAAAAGTGCGTGCTACCCAATAAGGATGTGCGTGCTGTCAAATAAAGATGTGTGTGTTACCAAATAAAAGGTGCGTTCTGTCAAATAAAGATGTGCGCCGACAAATAAAGATGTGCCTGCCATCACACAAAGATGTGTACTATCAAATTAAGATGTGCTTACCATCAAATAAAAATGTGTACTATCAAATAAAGATGTGCTTACCATCAAATAAAGATGTGCGCCGCCAAATAAAGATGTGCATACCTATTAAATAAAGATGTGTACTATAAAATAAATATGTGCTTGCCATCAAATAAAGATGTGTGCGTCATAAAATAAAGATACGCCTGCCATACAATAAAGATGTGTACTATCAAATAAAGATGTGACTGTCATCAAATAGAGATGTTTTCTATCAAATAAAAATGGGCCTGCCATCTAATAAAGATGTGTGCGCCGCAAATAAAGATGTACCTACATTAAATAAATAATCAAATAAAGATGTGCCTGCCATCAAACAAAGATTTGTGCAAACAAAGATGTGTGTTCTGTTAACAGACTCTCTTCTCCAGATTGTAGAACTTGCCCCAGTTATCTTTCTAGAACGGAAAGAACATAACACTTGCAGTCTCAGAACTTGGGCTATGTGCCAACAAAGAACGCCTGTATTACTTGTTCACTTTGTTTCGTTATCGACAACGACAGCACACAGTCTTCCTTTTTCTTTAAGTGTGTGCGTTTAATTAGCTTCGTCAGTGTAACCTTCGGCAGCCTTTCGTTTTGATCGCCAACCTGATCCGACAGCCATAATCAGAACAAAGTCACTGCTTGTTGTCTCAGTGCACAAAGCGGGCCCAATACACAACCTTCACATTCACTGTGATCTCCATTTCGACCTACATATCATTTTTTCGCAATAGCAACACAGTCACACAACACAATTAATATTCGTTGTCATATATTTCTACGATGATAGCAATAAAGACGATTTTTTTTAATGTTTTGCTGATCGCGCATCTCAGTATATTTATCTTAGTAATGAACCAAATTCATGCACAAAATATTAGTTTTACAACAAATTTTATTTCATGCCTCTACATGTTTCGAGCACCATATGCTTATCATTAGGGGGTCAAAATTGTATTTTACAGCATCTGGTATCATCACAACTGTAGGTGGCCGTCCCGTGCGGAGTTTGAGAGAGTATTCTCTCAACCTGTGCACCGGACGGCCACCTATAAATGTGATGATACCAGAGGCTGTAAAATACAATTTTGACTTCCTGATGATAAGCATATGGTGCTGGAAACATGTAGAGGCATGAAATAAAATTTATTGTAAAACAAAAATTTTGTGCATCAAGTTGGTTAATTGCTAAGATAAAGACGATGTTTGACTTGCCAGATATTCTGCGAAATGACGCTGGCAGTCGCCGTCAAGGTTTTATTGCTTTCAGTCGTCGTTAAGGTGAATATTTCTCTGTCCACGCCATGAAGGCATATAGGGGGAGAACAGCTATAGCTCCACTCATTCCTGAACTCGGCATTAAATAGAAATAAGTGCTCAATTTAAAGTCCTGCTGCTTTACCCTCGGAAGAATAAAATCCCCGGCATCCTTCGAATGGGAGGCTGGGTGAAGCCCCAGGACCGGCCTGTGCGTTTTGGAGAAGAGAAAAATTTCTTGCTCTTATGACTGATTGACTGACTGACTCCATGGAGCAGAGTCCTTCCTAAGAAGCTAACCGGTTTTCAGCTAGTCAAGAAATTCCCCGCGTTTTATGGAGCCCGAAGGTTCATTACCGCAGTCACAAAAGTGCCCGCCACCTGTCCCTATCCTGAGCCAGCTCGATTCAGTCCATACTCACAAATCCCATTTCCTGAAGACCCATCTAAATATTGTCCTCCCATCTATACCTGGGTTTCCCAAGTTGCCTCTTTCCCTCAGGTTTCGCCACCAAAAACCTGTATACGCCTCTCCTGTCCCAAATACGTGCTACATGCCCCGCCCATCTCATTCTTCTCGATTTTATCACCCGAATAATATTAGGTGAGAAGTACAGATCATTAAGCTACTCATTATGTAGTTTTCTCCACTCTCCTGTTACCTCGTCCCTCTTAGACCCATACATTCTCCTTAACACCCTATTCACAAACACCCTCAACCTACGTTCCTGCCTTAATGTCAGCGACCAAATTTCTCACCCGTACAAAACAACAGACAAAATTATAATTCTGTATATCTTAATTTTCATATTTTTGGATAGCAAACAGGAAGACAAAGGATTCTGCACCGAATGGCAAACATTCCCTGACTCCAATCTGCTCTTCATCTCTTGTTCCTATAGGGATTCGAATATCGGACCGAGCAGCTCGTAGCCTAGTCACTGTACCGACTGAACTATCCTGGCTGCCTGAAGTCTTATATGGCGGACCGTAATTTACTTTGGGCTCTAAACATTCCAAATTAGGCGCCTGTCCCGCAGATGGTTTGAACAGCTCGCCATACCTCGCACCGCAGCCGACTAACTGTAAACAAATCGTACCACGAAACACGTAAAGGCGTCTCTTACGACTGGGCACATTCACCACACAGTACAGGCTTCACTGCATTCCTTTACCAGCGTGTATTTAATCAAGGCTATCTGCTTTGTAACTTGTTTTTTGGACTGCAGAGAGTCCACTTGCCGACACGTGACCTCCAGTCTCGTGGTACCTATATATCACGTGTCGGTTAATAAAAGGGGACAAAATAGGAGGCGTAAATCAGACACAAAGCGATAAAAAATCATTCCGTCACAAAAGGGTGAAACATTCAATAGTTTACGGCAGACAGCATTCCACGATTATGCTTGATGTCTGGTATTACTATTTATCGACACTGAACACCTAAACAAGCATACAGTTCCTTGTATTTGCTACAAACATGTTGCATATTTAGTGTCATTTAACTGGAACAGGAGACAACTGTAGAGTGAATGCAATACTCTTGTACAAATTGTAAGAAAAAACCTGTAAAGTGTCCTAAAATTACTCCAATTCTGGAAGAAACATCTGTATATATCACATTTTACCTTATTAGTAACTGACTTCTCACGTGATATATGTCGGAGTGACACATACTGAATATATTTATGAGAGTAAATAAACATTAGGGGCGATCCTAATCATTGCTACTTGAATATCTACCCGGCAAGCTGTACGGTTTTTCAAGTCTTCAGGATAGGAAATATTTTGTTATAAGAAGTAGGTGAAATGTAACTGAAGCGAAGTTTCATGGCCTAATTACAGCTCAGTGCAATTTTTACGAATTAAGTAACTATAATGAAGCTCCCTGTTGGACTGTATAACTGAGTTTGTGGCTTAACCCAGCGTTGAAATCTCTAAGCATTTAACGTCTCTGTAGGTTCTGCTATGCTTTTAAAGACAGAGTTTAACCTGAATTATATTTAAAGAGATCAGCCTCGTGATCTGGCGGTCAGAGTCTCTGACTACTAAACATAAGGTACCGGGTTCGATTCCCGGCTCTACCGTGGGAATTTTCCCTGAAGGGGAGGATTCCCGCGGTGACCAGGGTCCGAGTAGTTTGGTAGAATTAGGTTCAAGAGCCTTCCTGGCATTACATCCTCCTATATCACCACTCACAACATCGGGACAACGTAACTGCGCCTGATGGTCTGTTACACTCCTGCCATGTCCAGGAGGGAGGACCGCGAAGTCCACAAGGACATGTGGTGGCATTGGAGAAAAAAAATTAAAGAATCAATTCGTACCGCGCAGTAAACACGTTACAACTCGGTTATAAAAATCGATAAGTTAATGTCGTTTAGAGAAATACACGCTGTTTGTTTTGAGATCCATATGAAGCACATCAATACACTGTGTGGGGAGAAAGTAGAAATTTTAATGTGAGACGTGGTGGCACGTACAAACAGCAAGCATGAGGACTTCAAGGAGTAATTGGTCAATTACAAAGGTACCACTCCTTTGACGTTCATGTCTCCCTTGAAAATTTCCTTTTCTTGGAGTTAATTACGAGTCTTAACCTCGGCACATGAGGGAGACGTGTGGTCACCTTCACGCTTCGGCCGCTTTACCCGGCAAGCTTTGTATGGGGGGCTAGAGGCGCTAGAGAAATAGTCATCATATTGTACCAAAGAGCAAAATATTTTGCCCCTGTCGGGAATTGAAACAAGATCGTCCATCCCCACGTCTAGGGACTATACCTGTTACACAATTCTGGCCCTCCAGTTGATCATGAACGGACAGAAATAACTGGAGACTGAAGAAAATCGCATAATGTAAAACGTAATGGTTTTCATGTCTCGCCAAATGTTAGTAGAGTGTTCATATTACAGAGGATGCGATGATGGCGGGGGTGGGGAAAATTTGGGACGCATGGGGATCACAGAAATGCAAACAGGGCTCTGGAAGGAAAAATCAGTAAGAAAGGGACAACTTGGAAGACCTAGGCAAAAATGGATTGGATCTTAAAGAAATCGTATGACAGTTTGTGGACTTGATTCATACGGTCAGGATAGGGAGAAGTGGCGGGCGTTTTGAATATGAAAATAAACCTCTGGGTTCAAAAAAAAGTTTTAGATTTCTTGTCTAGATGTACAAATATCTGTTTTTACAGAATGACTCTGCCTCATGATCTTAACTAGCTATATGGGCTCCATTTCTTGTATTCGTACAGAATGCGCCAACCCTCTAAAGTCTAAGATTAACTGTTATTTATTGGACCGTGCATCATTGTGATAACTGAAGAATAAAAAACCAACTAGATGCCACTTATTATTTTATTGTACTTCTTAGAGGTTCAACATGTTTCGGGCACTGCTATTCCCATTATTAGGAGCTCGCGACTATGATGTTGATTACCACGTTGGTCGTTTCGTTCTTGGTTTGCTGTAGGTTGGAGGTTAGGTGTAGTTAGGCTGCAGTAGTGTCCGGTCTGCAGCCCGGACACTACTGCAGCTTAACCGCACCTAACCTCCAACATGCGGCAAAACAAGAACGAAACGACCATTGTGGTAATCAACATCATAGTCGCGAGCTCCTGATAATGGGAATAGTACTGTCCGAAACATGTTGAACCTATAATAAGTACAAGAAAATAAGTGACAACTAGTTGGTTTTTAATTCTTCAATTGTCTAAGATTAACCTCCAATACACATATTTTCAGCTCCCACCGTGCAGTAAACATGCCCTCTCGATTATACAACAATTTAGTTAATGCTGCATAGAGAATTAACGCAGTTTGTTATCATATACCTAACGAACACATAAGTGTGTGGGCAGGACGTAGAACATTTGAATATTGAACCTGGTTATGCATACGTTAACCTCTGGGCTGCCTTAGAACAGTTAAAACAGCTGAACCACGATCGACCGACACGGAAGCTGCGGTCATCATTTCATTCGTGCACTTGCCGAATGTACGGGGAACGTGACGTGAAGTGGAGCAGATCTTCACAGTATCACGTTCTTATACCTGCCGATCGGGAGCTTTCGAGCCCCAACTCCGCCCATACCTGAGGACGCAAAAAAAGACGCAGCAAACACACACAGCCGACTGCGCAATGAACTGGTTTGCTATCCCTAGGCTTCCAGCGTGCGGCGAGGCAACATCATCGACTACGTGCAAGAGTGGGACACAACTGTCGACTTCTTGAGGCTGTGTATGCCAATCTCGATGGATATCCTGCATAAAGATGCCACTTGCAGGCATATGGTGGTTTTATTTCTTTTTATTCTTAGGAAAAGCAAGTGCTGTAAGCTTAAATACTAATTACTGAACATCATCACAATGAAAGTACAGCAACTCCCAGAATTGCGACCGTCCAACTTACAACCAACTGCAGTTAAGACAAAAATTTCGTTAAGAAAATTTCAAATCAGACTACCACAAATAAAGTCGACATAACGAAACACATTTTCATGCACTGAGGAGTAGACACAATCGATACAGAGTTTCCCTTGTTACATGTTTCGGCACTCCCGAGGTGCCATAATCAGGGAGTCTTTATGTTAACATAAGCATTGCCATCGAATGCTCCGATGTGTCAAGCCTGACGCACATCACGATTTCAATTTAAACACACTACATCATCTTGTAAAATGTTAAACTGTAAAAAGAATATATTGAGAAATTTTGAGCTCCATTTATGCTGTGTTAGCGGCTCCACAATCTTCACCGGAAGGTCAATGTATGTCCGGGGGCCCAATTCGTAACCTCCATACGGGCAGAGTCTTTTTAGACTATGCATTCCCGTTGTATTTTAACTATACACGTATAAGCAGGAACAAGAGATGTAAAATCAAAGTCTAAAAACAAATTTATCTGTTCGCAATTCAGCTACATGTTTCGGTTATATATAGCCATCATTAAGCCTCATGATGGCTATATATAGAGCCGTAACATATAGATGATTTGCAAACAGATGAAGTTGTGTTACTCAATTATTACACCAACCACTGCACATTTATAAAATTTACACATTAAAACATTAAAAACGCTCCGACATATTTAGGTCCTAAGACCATCATCAGGGAGCTATAGAGTATCACGCAACGAAGCACTGAATGCACATCCATAGCAGGGCACTCTTCGCAACATAACATTACACAACACAGCATGCTGCCACAATACCCAACTGGTACAACGAAATTAATTTGTGACTATTTCTAGTGTGACTTTAGCAAGGAATATATAGCTCCCTGATGATGATCTTAGGACCGAAACATGTCGGAGCGTTTTTAATGTTTTAATGTTTAAATTTTATAAATTTTATATATGTGCAGTGGTTGATGTAATAATTGAGTAACTCGACAACATGCACGGTGTAACAATAAAAATAGATGAAGTTGTGGTTAGACCGTGCTTTTGCATCTCCTTTTTTCTCCTTATACGAGGGTAGATTCTCTTGCCACGTCCAGGAATCGAACGCAATTCCTCGCGTGTCCCATGTGTAAGAACAGTCGCTATACCGACTACGCTATCCCGGCTTCCAGTTCAACAAACACAAAAGAAAATTGTCAGTTACAAATATTTTTCGACATGCAAAGAAGACTCATAAAATTGTAACAAATTCCGAAGTGCGACACTGGCGAGTAAATGGAAGGAAGCAGTCTAGATACAATTTAAAGTATCTGGCTTAGAGGACCTGAAAGAACTGCAGCAAATACGTGTGGATTTGAGATTTTCTAGGAGGTGGCTATGATGTATGTTTTACTTAGGTAGGTTATTTAACGACGCTGCCAAATGTTTAGATTATATAGCTGTGTGATGAACAAATTAATGGGCACAGAGCATTGGCGGAGTGATACTGACAGGAGACAACCAACAGGCACGGACAGAAACCTGTCCCACTGCCACTTTGTACACCACACATCTCTCACGAACTTTCTTGGGATCAAACTCAGCTCTTAGCGGTGAGAGGCCGGCAGTGTTAAGGAGTATGAACACAAGTAGCCGGTTAGAAAGTTACAGATGTTTTGGGCGGAACATGCCTTTCTATGTTCAGAAAAGAAGGGATATTTTCAAGATGGGTAGATCATGTTCCTCAGTACAACTGGCCAATTTCTGTCACGTCACACAATGTTACGTCATGGAGGAAGGAATTGCACAAGAAGTCCGAGCCAAGATTCGAAATCCGTATGTCGAGAACGTGACTCAAGGAGCTCAAATTGCTTCGCCGCGACATTCGATGGGCGCCTGAAATGATCAACACGAAAACGGAGAAACGAAGAAGTGGGGGAGACCGAAAGAGTTTGTTACATACTTGTTTGAGCGGGTCAAGCTCCATGTTTCCGGAACAGCCACTCCGAATGTCAGAGGTTCATGCTTTCTCCTGCAGGCAGGATGCCGTTGGTTGAATGACTCTGCCGATTACCAAAACAGGCACAGTTCAATATAACATACTGTGCAGGGGCAGGCAAAAGTTAGCTAATAGACCGAATGGCTCAAGACGGAATGTAGCGTAGGAATGAGGCGTAGGACTGGAGTACAGTTGCGTGTGACAGTACAGGGTGGTACGTTCATAAGTAAACAGTATTACTAAATCCAGCTGTAGACTCTTGCGGAATGTGACGCCGTGCAGTTTGACAAAAGTTTACAGAAGTCTCAGAGAGTCCAGCTTTTTCCATCATCAGCGTAATTTCACCTACCAAACTACACGGTGTCAGAATCTTGGAGGACACCAGCATGATAACTTCATATTTCACTGAGTCATGTCACTATTTAAGTGTGGCACATTTTTCCTTGAAACCCCCTCAATTGACTAAATCAAAAGGACCAACTGCAGTCAAACAACAAATACAGTATTTTGAAAACCAACACCCAGCTGGAATAGAAATGTAGACAATTGGGTGTTGGTTTTCAGAACACTCACAATATCTATCAATATTTTCAGTCACAATCAACACACACTTTGCGAACAATTTTATTACGTGGCAGCTAGTTTCGACCCTAACTGGGGTCGTCATCAGACCGTGAATGACCTGAGTTCAGGGTCGAAACTAGTTGCCACGTGATAAAATTGTTCGCAAAGTGTGTGCTGATTGTGACTGAAAATACTGATAGATATTGTGAGTGTTACACCAACGGGGACGTTTCACATAAAGATTCCTTAAACAGTGGTTTCTATGCTTTTGATTGCATATGAAGTACTTCGTAATACTAAAACATTCAAAGAAATAATAAACAATTAACAACATACACCCCAATATTAAGACTTGTTTATTCCCTCTCCAATACGGTCGCATTCAGCATAGGTACTGCTTTATAAAACAGTTATTGAAGGAAAAGTAGAATACGAGTGACGGAAGGACGAAGAAGAAGAGTTAAGCAGCTATTGTATGACCTCAAGGCAACGCGAGAGTACTGGATAGTGAAACACTAGATCGCACCCTCTGCAGAACTCGGTTCGTAAGAAGTTATAAACCCCTCTTAAGACAGACTACACGATGATCATGATGATGTTTCGATCATTGTAGAGGGCCTTCTTCAGAAATACTTGTTTAGAAAACGTACACATCCACTGCCAAAATTTAAATAAATAAATTTAAGATGGCCAGTCGCTGTTTATAAACACTTGTGTCAGCGTATGTATATTCCACAGAGGCCATCCCGTTGTGTAGTAGCAAATTAGTAAATATATTTATATACCGTCAATACACAACAATATATCAGTACAGTGATATAAAATATATAGTCACGTTACATTACGGCAACATGTTTCGACCGTAAACGGTCACCATCAGGCCAATAGAGAACATTTTTTAAGGTACAATAAAGTAAGTACTCAAGCACTTCTACTGTAAACGAAATGGGATCCCACTGAGTGCTACTTTATTGTACCTTAAAAAATGTTCTCTATTGGCCTGATGATGACCGTTTACGGTCGAAACATGCCGCCGTAATGTAACCTGACTATATATTTTATATCACTGTACTGATATATTGTTGTGTATTGACGGTATATAATACATTATACTAGTATGTATATTCGTATGTGACACGTTGCTTGTCCTTCGTCACCTATGTTATAAGTGTCGAACCCGCGGCCCACCAGGTTGTGTACTGCGGCCCGCGAACCAGCCCACCATAAAGGTTGTGGCTGTTTGTCAAAAAAAAAGTTGGACACCCCCGATATATGCTCTCTGCTATTGTTTTGTACTGTTCTGCTGCTGATTTCTTTACGATATTCTTTTCTGTAATTGAACGGGGTTTTAGAAAACATTCATATTTGTGTAGAGTAAACAAAATTACAGGTCAAACTTGAATACTTGACACGACAAAATGTTGCAAGTTGAGTAGCAATTACGAGCGGACTTACATTTCCGGTGACAACGTCCACTGAATGCCACGTTGGTAACTACATTCTTGTACGTGAGGTTAGGTTTAAGACCGCTGAAAAATCTGAAAGGACGAAACTGTAACAGTTCCCATCTGTAGTCATAGTTTCCACAGTGTAACCCACCACAGATCCAACATTATACACTGGAATAGAATAGAATAGAATAGAGGAATGGAATAGAATATAATATAATAGAAGAAGAGAATAGAATTGACGAATAGAATCGAAGAATAGAATAGAAGAAGAGAATAGAATAGAAGAGAAGAGTAGAATAGAATAGAATAGAAGAATACAATAGGATAGAAGAATAGAATAGGATAGAAGAAGAGAATAGAATAGAAGAGAAGAGTAGAAAAGAATAGAATAGAAGAATAGAATAGGATAGAAGAATAGAATAGGATAGAAGAAGAGAATAGAATAGAAGAATAGAATAGAATAGAAGAATAGAATAGAATAAAAGAATGGAATAAATAGAAGAATAGAATAGAATAGAAGAAGAGAATAGAATAGAAGAGAAGAGTAGAAAAGAATAGAATAGAAGAATAGAATAGGATAGAAGAATAGAATAGGATAGAAGAAGAGAATAGAATAGAAGAATTGAATAGAATAGAAGAATAGAATAGAATAAAAGAATGGAATAAAATAGAAGAATAGAATAGAATAGAAGAATAGAATAGAATAGAAGAATAGAATAGAATAGAAGAAGAGAATAGAATAGACGAATAGAATAGAATAGAATAGAAAAGAATAGAATAGAAGAATAGAATAGAAGAGTAGAATAGAATAGAAGAAGAGAATAGAATAGGATAGAAGAATAGAATAGAATAGAAGAAGAGAAAAGAATAGAAGAATGGATTAGAATAGAATATAAGAAGAAGAGAATAGAAGAATAGAACAGAATAGAGTAGAATAGAATAGAACAGAATAGAATAGAATAGAATAGATAGAATAGTGTAGGCAACTAACAACAATACACACAAGATAAATACAACAATACACACAAGACAACTACAACAATACACACAAGACAACTAACAACCATACACATAAGACAACTACAACAATACACACAAAACAACTAAAATAATACACACAAGACAACTAACAACAATACACACAAGACTACTACAACAATA
>Ga0131853_10017102_pt1 | contig 13217 bp, 5 predicted proteins | sample TergutLab28metaG_FD_92764 | JGI IMG/M metagenome (GOLD analysis project Ga0131853, IMG submission 92764) | Labiotermes labralis P1 segment gut microbial communities from Petit-Saut dam, French Guiana - Lab288 P1 (version 2) (version 2) | ecosystem: Host-associated > Arthropoda: Insects >...
ACAACCACAACACCACCACCACCACCACCACCACCACCACCACCACCCCCACCACCACCACCACCACAATACCAACCACAGCACCACCACCACCACCACCACCACTACCACCACAACAACAACCACAGCACCACCACCACCACCACTACCACAACAACAACAACAACAACCACAGCACCACCACCACCACTACAACAACAACAGTAATAATTATAAATAATTACACGCTGTGGAGCATTTTGGTGGTGCTGGTCTTTTATTTTCATTTCAGGATTTACTTCAAACAGTAAAACTAACGCCTTGCATTTACTGTCATCTGCTCACACGCCGGTCTGTCGTCACCGCCTGAACCACCGTTTGTGATCCGCCATCAGTGGCTGTTACTGAAAGTTGTCGCTAATTACGATTTTAAACAACACTGACCCATAATAAAATCCATTCTATTTAAAGTGGTCAGTATCTAAAGGCTACTGTCAAGCAATCCGACACAGAAGGTCACTGAGTATTACATGCTGTGCTTTATACAGTGGCTGACAGAATTTCAGGCTCTCTTTCAGTAGTTTCAAGTCAGTAAAATGTCTAGGCTCCGTGCCGGACAACAGAAGGTTCTGGGTTCGAGTTCCTGAAACGGAAATTTTTTTTTTCTCTCTGAAGGTCCAGATCGGCTATGGGGCACAATCAACTCCCTGCTTGATGGTAAAGCAGCCCGTGTGCTCACACCTATGTAATGCAGAGATTCAGAATGGGTGGGTTCATAGCTCCATTACCCCTTACGCCTTTAATGCGTGTACGGAGACAAATTCGCTTTTATCATTAAAGCTTCTGTGTTTTTTTTAATGTATTTTGTGTAAATCACAGGATATACACTCTTTGATTCTTTGAACGGAATTAACTGATTGGTCGTCGTTTTGGAGACCGACTGTGTCCTCTGTAAAGCAGTAAGCGAGATTTTAAATATTTTTACACAAAATTTGTACCTCAGAATCTTAGTTAAGCGTGAAATCCCATCTGGAATGTCATTAGTTACAAAATATTAATTTTCTTCAGCCCAGCTGTTACTGTATGTACTGTACCACCAGATTCAACTTCCCGAAATTCAAAATACTGTCCGCGGTTTATATGTTGTTTGTGGATCTCAGAATAAAGAGCAAATTTTGCCATACGCGGCACTCAGTAAATGGTTTTTGTAACCGAGATAGTAAGTGTTTATTGCGCGGTACGGACTGGGTCTTTAACTAGGAAGCATTACGTTCTGTCCTGAAAGATTTGAGCAAATGAAATATTTTTGAACTAAAGTAATTCGCGATTTTAATTTTTAATTTATTTATAAACCCTTCATGCTACTTAAATTCATTGAAATTGCGTCTGCGTTTCTTTTACCGTTTTCTCTATATTGCGCATGTTCTTATTTCGTTTCTGCCTCGTACGTTGTATTTTCCTATGCCCGTTCACACACAGCACTGCACAGAGCAGACGGCCAGAACGGGACATTAATCATTGGTTCGGCTGGTTGCACTGTGCATGGTACATCCGGCCCGGGATCTGTACTTGCCTGACGCTGAGTCAGACCCAGCCCTTCCACACTGTAAAAAATGCGCAAAACTTTCCTGCGTTCTACTGGCACGAGTTAGTGTCTCGTGTGGAGCTGTCCATATTGCAGATAAGCTGATTTGTGTAGGGCACATAACTTCATTTCTTAGTGTGACACTAATGACACTACGATTAGGGTTCAGGCCACAATATGGGCGTCTGTGTGGAAGTGTTAAATTGAATATGGAATATTTCCTGTTTAATTTCATACAGAATTTGGATTACGACTAGCATTAATACTAGAATTAATATATTAATACATTTGTATCGTATAGTAATGTATTAGAAATAACGTTAGAATACAAAACACATAAGCACATTGTGGGAATAATGCAGAATTTTTGTTCGTAGTAGGCGATGTATTTAGAAAGCAAGGAGGTTTCAGTGTTGCACAGATTTAAAGCCTCCAAGGTTACGTCGCGTCGAATGTTAAGACGACAGGAAATGACGACACGGCAGGTACGTGAAAGGAACTGGTCGAAGCTAATCGTGAGGTGCGCTTGCACACACAGAAATTCCTGGAGACAGTCGGGAAAACCACGGAAAGTCACGGTCAGGGCAGGATAGCAGGCCTCAGGGACAAGATGAAACTAGAGTAACTGGTGAGCCGATAAATACGGAAGGGTAAGTGACAGCAAGTGATACATTTGTCCACAAATGTACATCCGTCTGACTCACCGGTGCAGCAGGTCTTGTGGCCTATTGTATTGAAGGCCTAATCCGTATAGGCTATTACTATTGCCGACATAATAGGAGGGCAAGAATGTACTGTTGTGACCACACTAATTTGAGCGCATACAGTAGCATACAGTAACATAAGTAACATACAGTAATACACAGTAACACAGTAGCATAGAGTAACATGTAGTAACACAAGCAACATAGAGTAACACATAGTAACATACAGTAACACACAGCAACACACAGTAACACACAACAACATACAGTAACACACAGTAACATGCAGTAACATAAGCAACATACAGTAACACACAGTAACACACAGCAACATACAGTAACACACAGTAACATATAGTAACAAACAGTAACATACAGTAACACATAGTAAAATACAGTAACATATATAAAAGAGGTTTAGGACAAAAAATAAACGTATTTAACCCAGAAAGCAAGAATAAAATAGAGAAGAGTGAAAAAATTGGGAAAGGGGAATGCTTTGAGAGAGTGTGTATCGTATTTAGGCGAACAGAACATTTACAGACACTGAAGATCCCCAGGAAGTCCCCGCTTGTCCTTCTGGTAAAGGTAGGTTTGAAGCAAGGTAAAACATTAGGGAAAGAAGAAGTGCAACATTGTACAGGCACTGAGGCTCTGTACAGGCCGTGCGGCCCATAGGATTGGTACAGGTATAGCTATACTCTTTCTTGACCACGGCACTATAAGGGGGTGAGGGGTCAGCGTCACCCCCGGGCCGCTCTTTACCCCGAGGAAAGACCCGGTACACATTGTACAGGAGGCTGGCTGGGCCCTAAGGCCGGGCTGGACAGGTGCGGAAAATCTCGCCCCCACCGGGATTCGATTCCCGGACTGTCCAGCCAGTAGCCAGTCGCTATACCGACTGAACTACGCTGGCCCACGGGAAAGAAGAAGGTAAATAAATATTAAGCGGTCTATTTTGTTTAAGCAGCAAAGGAACTGCACGAACTGCATCCGGATAATATTAAAAACTAATTCTTTTCCTAGTAGAAAACAGAACGAATTTGCACTAGATAGGACGTTTACGAACACCGGAAAATTAAAAAATAATCACTGCTTATTCTGCAGATAAGTAACGGATTAATATACTGTGTAGGCAGATCATTGGAAGTTAGAACAGCTGGCGCATTCAAATATGGTACTAAGGGTTTCAAAGGGCTAAGAACGACTTTTTCTGTATCTTCCGGAATAGCAATATCAGATTTCAACTGTAGAAGTGTGAACCCACGTCAGCATTTCTTCTTATTGATTCGTCTGCCCGGTTAGGTAATACGAATTGGACATTATGGGAACCCGAACACAGTGGGAGGAAACAGTGCGAAGGTTGGACAGTGACGCAGGCGCTGAAATAGCTGATATGTAATATAAAGACATGTATGGAAACATATTTCCTTATAATATGGCTACCGTCATGCTTCACATTTCCAGGTGAACACAGCGTTGTCAGAACAGCGGGGGTGTATATAAGAAGGGGAGAAACTGAAGGGCGAGTATGGGGAGTTGCTGTACTGACCAATAGCAACTTGTCTTTGTGAGGGACAAAATTGTGTGTTCCGTGCGATGAGAAAGGGAAGATACAAAAGAGATGGAAAATATCTGTGGTCCATTTACAAGAAAAGAAATGTATCTGTATATTGTAGGATGATGCTGTAAATACTGATGTCGATAACGCGCATGCTCAGTTATCTCAGTGACGGTGTGTGGAGGGGCGGAAGGACTGTGCCCTCTCTCTCTTTTCCTCCCCCCTAGCTACCAACCCCCTTTTACCCCGTTTAGAATGACCAGCCAGTCCAGTTACATGGTCACTTTTGAAAGGCTAGGGATGGTTGAAAGTTCGAAGAGGGATCTATATAAACCAACGAAGAACCAACCCCTTCAAAGCCCAAGATACAGCCCTGCCCGAGCGACAGCGCACGTACCAGCTATTGATTTTAAACCGTAGCCAGAAGTCTTACAAGAAAGCACAGTAGCGGTAGGCAATACACCCAAAATAAAGACGATTTAAGACGACACACAATAACTAAGTAATTTCTGTAAGTTATCTCACCGTTTGCGGCGAACATTCCTGAAGAATCTAAATCTTACGTTGCACCAATTCGCAGAAATATCATGCCCCATATGACGGCCAACAGACGTACACTAGCTTCCACTCGTCGACTGTCTGATGTTTTAGCATATTCCCGCTCAAGATACTGAGGGCGTTAGTGGTCGGAGTTTTGACAAAATCGCAGCGCGCCCAAACTTCCCTTCTTTTCTAATGACATGTTAATACAGCGTTATGGTCATATTTCGTTAGAGAGGGAGACGTAAAGTAGACGTTATGGACGTTCGTTTTATGATAATATGGCAATGAACCGTCCGCAGTAAAACTTTATGTCTGAGAGGGCGTTTAAAAAAACATTGTTGTAAGCGATTTGAGCGTGACGTCATGCCATTCTGCAATGTACGGATTTGTGCCACCAGTGTCGAGATTAACAGTTAGAACACTTATTACTGTTCCAGAATCATAAATACAAAAAGGGGTAGTGCATTTTAAACCGCAGTACCACACGGTTACTATACAGGGTGTACAGTCTGCTGTAACATTACACGGTTACTATACAGGATGTACCGTCTGCTGTAACATTATACGGTTACTATACAGTGTGTACCGTCTGCTGTAACATTACACGGTTACTATACAGGGTGTACCGTCTGCTGTAACATTACACGGTTACTATACAGTGTGTACCGTCTGCTGTAACATTACACGGTTACTAAACAGTGTGTACCGCCTGCTGTAATATGAAACGGTTATTATACAGCGTGTACCGTCTTCTGTAATATTACACGGTTACTATACAGTGTATACCGTCTGCTGTAACATTACACGGTTACTATGCAATGTGTACCGTCTGCTGTAAAATTACACGGTTATTATACAGTGTGTACCGTCTGCTGTAACATTACACGGTTACTATACAGTGTGTACCGTCTGCTGTAAAATTACACGGTTACTATACAGTGTGTACCGTCTGCGGTAACATTACACGGTTACGATACATTGTGTACCGTCTGCTGTAACACTAATAAAATCTGCATTTTTACCACGCAGGGTGTTGCTAGCATTTGTATGATTCTCAGGATAATAACTTTTCCTTTCCCGAAACAGCAATGACATGTTAGTCTTTGTAATGGAAATGCCATGTTCTTACTGCGAGGTAAAGAAATGATTTTTTTTTAATATTTAGACGAATTTCAGGCCTCAAATTTAAAATAATTTAGAGTTAATTATGCACATCGATGTGAATGGTTTATGTTTGTGTGTACTTACACACACACACACACACACACTCACACTCAAACACACACACACACACACACCACACACACACACACAAACCACACACACACACAAACCACACATACACCACACACGCCCACCCACCCACACACACACACACACACACACACACACATAAACCACACACACACACACACACAATTTTAATTGTTAAAACAGAAAGGCCATGACACAGAAGCTGACGCAATTTAACAAATACCAAAAACAGTTTTCTGTTAGTCTGCAACGTTTGGTGATGATGATGTGGCGATACAGCATAATGACACATTCCAGACACTCGGCCGCTTTATCCCAGGGCAACAGACCCGGTACCCATTGTACAGGAGGCTGGATGGACCACAGGGCCGGCCTGGATGGATGCTAAAATCTTTCCGCCACCGGGAATCAATCCCCGGAACATCCACCCTGTAGCGATTCGCTATAATTACTACGCTATTCCGACCCAATTGGCCGTCCTAAATATACATGAATATAATTAGAGTGGATTATAAACTGGTACAGTATTACTGCGTGGAAATAGACAGGGCAGGTTACAGGCAGTCTTACAAATTCTCTCATATATATATAATAGCAGAAAGGAAAAAAGTCGGGTGCAAGAATACCTTTTTTGTGAACGTGAACCCATTGTTAGGGGCACCACGGCAGTCAGGTCAATATGTGACAAAACGGTTCTGTAGGATTTACTGCAGGTCAGAATCTTTGTGCGTTTGTGAAATCACTACAACAGCTTAACGTGTTGTTGTGGCAGCAGACATTCCGGGACATTCGGATCAACGTTACCAAATGCAGGCCTGCAGACGGCACGTGTTTAACCTTGAGAGCGGGAACACAAGTACGTTTAATCGCTTCTGAACTGGAAGAACAGACCACGTTTTGTAATTAGCAGGGTAACGCCTTTCAAAATTCAAATGGAAAGTTTCTTCATCTGTTTCATAAATTTCTGTATATTTATCGCTCTTCCCTTCTTTAGCAAACGACCTCTCTCCGTCACTTGTGTTTCCCCGTTCTACCTGAAATATTTCAGGTTTCCGCCGCGAAGATTTCTCTTCGTGTATTTCTTGACCCTCGAAGACCCTACCTATAGGTTGCTCCGAAAAGTGCGTAAGGAATTGTCACTAATAATAATAACACGCCTTCATAAGCTGCTCACCTCCATTCTTCATATTCTTCAGTCCCTACCACGAATGTACCAACCGCTGGGTTGGAAAAAACACTAGTGCACTTCGTTCCGTGTAAGGGGTCTTGGTACGCAATACCAGACGACAGACACATCCATTAAGCTACACAAAAATCCCACATCGATCCCAATGTCCACGCGGTCTCAGGCAGGGGTCTGCGGCCGGTCGCTTGCTGGGATTGCGGGTTGGAAATCCGATGGGAGGCATGGATGTGTCTCTTATGAGTGTTGTGTGCTGTCGGGAAGAGGTATGAGTCAGGCTGATCAGTTGTCCGGAGGAGTCCTATCGAGTGTGGTGTGTCCGAGTGTGATCTAGAAACTTCAACAATGGAGCGGCCTCGGCCCAGTGGGACTGTCGAACTATGGAGGAATATAACACCAGCTTTATCTGGAATATGACACTTATCGTATAACAGACACTTAAATAGAAATTTAGTTTGTATCGGGTCAATGCACAGAAAATTTAGTTAACATTTAAACCTTACCTAACCTAACTTAACATAATGTCACATCTCTCGGTAGAACGATGTTTACATTCGGAGGTGGTACGCAAGGAATATGAGCCTTCGCTGCTTGTGGAGGTGTGGTTCCAATCTCTAACTTTCGGCAATAGATAAAGGTGAGAGGTTAAGATCACAATCCGGCCCACGTACCCGAGAGTGAAGACACCCAGGTAACCACCGTGGGATTATGGTTGGCTCCCACAGCCATATGGGCGCAGCGACACAGAGAAAATGTGTCGTCTGAACTCAAATTAACCTTATGTTCAGTGCAGTCCTAAATGTTCTGTTTAATATTATGTGACTGATTGACTAATTCTATGAAGCAGGGTCCGTCTTCAGAAACTGACAGCTGCTCAGCTGGCCAAGAAATTTCCAGGATTTCAAAGAAAGTAATTCTTAGTGCCTGTTCGCCAGAACCTGTTATTAGATAGTTTTCTGGTCCATATCTTCACGCAGCATACTTGAAATTCCAATTTACGTTACCTTCCGTCATGAGTATTAAGTCTACTCAGCGGTACATTTCGTGTTGGTACTGAGACTAAAATTATCACCAAGAATTCTATATTATGTTGCGTATTTCTGATACTTGTTCAAATAATCTTGCAGCAAATGGATCCCGGTGGCTCTGCGGTCTAATGTTTAGGCCGCTCGATTGCTAGAATCGGGGGCTCGAATCCCTCTGAGGACGTGGAAGTTCGTCTCTTGTGTTTTTCGTGCAGATAGTGGTCTCTGCGACAAGCCGATCACTCGTACAGAGGAGTCCTACCGGGTGTATTTGTGTGTGTCTAAAACTGTCTATGATCTAGAAACCTGAACAGTGAGTTCTCCTAGGCGCGAGTTGGTTTGTTGCGTCACAGAATAATAAATCTTGGAGAGCAGTAAGTGACTGAGTAAACTCTTTCTTCAGAAACAGGCGCTCGTATGATATCGAGTTTGTGACAGACATGTCTGTTTGGAAGCTGGAATATTTATTGCGTAATTAAAGATGTCTGATTGGTTTAAATTGGTTATGCAATGTCAGTAATTATTGATGATATATTTGGGGTTTCCTTTGACGTCAGCTGCCACAAATAATAATTACTTCCTTCATCTATCACCGCTATATATAAACTACATACTTGGTGAGAGTGTATATGCTGATTGTCGCAGCACACGCCAGCACCGAGTGCCAGCGATAGGTGGACCAGTTCTGCTTACTGTCAGGGAGCAGCTTGCGACTGGACCAAGGTGTTAGCCATTGGCGTGTGGCAGACGCCGGACTGGCTCGTGTCATCATGACGGGTCTGAAGACCAGTTCACACCAGCAAATCTGTGCGACGGGCAAAGACAACCAATGAGTATTAACGGGAAATTTAGGTGATCAAACGGACGTCTGATTATTATAGGTTTAAGGTAATTACGGTAAAACACGTAGAACGCACTAATGTCTTATGGCACGTAACGCCACACGGTTTTATCCTTCGCTATACAGGGGTGCTGATAAGTACTTAGCCCGACCAGGAGGGAAAAAAGCTAATGTTTCTGTCAGAATGGCGTGAATTTCATTCTGCGTCTTGCCTTGCAGGAAAAAAAAACTTGATGACAGCTCACGTCTCGATGTTGTTGAAATCGCGCCCGTCCCTGACATGCTACTGAGCTTGTATCATTCCTGGACGGGCTAAGGACTTATCAGCACCCCAGGATCACTCTATCGCTCTTTCAAAACTCACTTCATGCATAACCTCGAGTCTCAGACAAAAAAACATTGTATCTACATCGCAAACTCTTACTGTTGACACACTGCTCCAAGTACACCTGTACAGTCATAGTATCTCACAATTCAAAAACAGCACTAAACACACACTGCTCCCAGTACCACTGTCCAGTCAGAGTATCTCACAACTCCCACAGAGCACTAAACACACACTGCTCCCAGTACCCCTGTCCAGTCACAGTATCTCACAACTCCCACAAAGCACTAAACACACACTGCTCCAAGTACTCCTGTCCAGTCACAATATCTCACAACTCCCACACAGCACTAAACACACACTGCTCCCAGTACCCCTGTCCAGTCACAGTATCTCACAACTCCCACACAGCACTAGACACACATTGCTCCAAGTACTCCTGTCCAGTCACAATATCTCACAACTCGCACACAGCACTAGACACACACTGCTCCCAGTACCCCTGTCCAGTCACAGTATCACTGTATCCCACAAATCCCACACAGCACTAAACACACACTGCTCCCAGTACCACTGTCCAGTCAGAGTATCTCACAACTCCCACAGAGCACTAAACACACACTGTTCCCAGTACCCCTGCCCAGTTACAGTATCTCACAACTCCCACACAGCGCTAAACAAACACTGCTCCCAGTACCCCTGCCCAGTCACAGTATCTCACAATTCCCACACAGCTCTAAACACACTGCTCCCAGTACCCCTGTCCAGTCACAGTATCTCACAACTCCCACACAGCATTAAACACACACTGCTCCTAGTACCCCTGTCCAGTCACAGGATCACAGTATCTCACAACTCCCACAGAGCACTAAACACACACTGCTCCCAGTACCCCTGCCCAGTCACAGTACCTCACAATTCCCACACAGCACTAAACACACACTGCTCCCAGTATCCCTGTCCAGTCACAGTATCTCACAACTCCCACACAGCACTAAACACATACTGCTCCCAGTACCCCTGCCCAGTCACAGTATCTCACAACTCCCACACAGCACTAAACACACCCTGCTCCCAGTACCCCTGCCCAGTCACAGTATCTCACAACTCCCACACAGCACTAAACACACCCTGCTCCCAGTACCCCTGTCCAGTCACAGTATCTCACAACTCCCACACAGCACTAAATACACACTGTTCCCAGTTGTCCTGTCCAGTCACAGTATCTCACAACTCCCACAGCGCACTAAACACACACTGCTCCCAGTACCCCTGCCCAGTCACAGCATCTCACAACTCCCACACAGCGCTAAACACACAGTGCTCCCCTTACCCCTGCCCAGTCACAGTATCTCACAACTCCCACAGAGCACTAAACACACACTGCTCCCAGTATCCCTGTCCAGTCACAGTATCTCACAACTCCCACACAGCACTAAACACACACTGCTCCCAGTACGCCTGTCCAGTCACAGTATCTCACAACTCCCACTCAGCACTAAACATTTCTTATTCTAGTGTAGATGTTCCTGTGCCCTAAGCCGGAAGGTCGCGGGTTTGATTCCCGATGGTATCATTTCGGATTTTCATTGACACAATCCTTCCGGCCCCGCTGTGACTCTGGGGTCGACTCAGCCTCTAACAGAAATGAGTACCATGGATATCTTCGAAGTGGTAGAGGAGGCCGATGCGTAGGGCTGACAACCTTACCACCTTCATGTGTCGCCTGTGTAGAAATTCTGGGAGCCTCAACTTTCTGGAGCCCTAAGAAACTGTACAGCCCTGTACAGGGACAGCTTTACAGTATATGCTTAACGAAGGTCATGGAGCTGTGGTATAGATTGGTAGACAGAGAGACACCAACACTGGAAATGGTATGACAAACATGTCTCAACCCATGTGGTATCATATTCCATAAGACTGCCATAAGTACATCAAACCTCCATTTCAGCACGTACATTTGCACACAATTTCCAATTGTCACTTCTCAAACAACAGACATCACGCAGTTCGCTTCTCTTACGTTTAGGCCTCAGTAGCTGTAAAGGACGTCCTTCACCTCGCAATTTCCTTTTCAAACGATAAATCGGTATAGTGACTAGGATTACCGGAGAATCGGGGTTCGATGACCAATACTGCTTCTGCGTCCAGACCGACTCAGGGTTTACCTCAGCTTTCTGTTCAACCGGTGGCTTTTTCGCTAGGACGCCTCAAGCTGATCACTCACAGCCATCTATTACGGACATTAAGAATGCGTGGAGTTATTCCTCCATTCTCCAACGTGTTATTATTATGTGATTAATTTCGCACCGCCATAACTCTGCTGTTAACAATTATTTAAAGAAATGTTAAGTGTTTTTTGTAGAACCAGCAACAACTTGCTAACCGCCCTATGTCTAGGCAAGACACTGAGCACTTCCAGGGAACAGTTTGTAGGAATTTCTTATCGCCACCACGCGCGTTGCTTAACTGTCCACCGAATCCTCCTTGAATGCTTTGCACGCCTGTTTATTCGCATATAGTCACTGTTCCCGTTTTCCGTACGATTCCCCCACTTTTCTCGCAATTCGCTAATTAGAAATTATGGTCTCAAAGTGGCCCACTGTCCACCCATCGCACCACACGTAAGCGAAAATGTAGGATCGGCGAAATAATTCTGACACAGGAATACAGAAGTTATTGGAGACAAACCTCTCCCGGTGCCACTTCGGCCACAATTAATACCACAAGAACTGCTCTGGGTGCTAAACAGTATCGTGAAGGTGGCGACGCCTGCCTGCGCCATGATACGGCTCGTGGTGTTGTGAACAGACGCTGGCCCGTAGCACGGGGTCAGACAAGACTGGATATAGCAGGTGATGTAACGGTTCAGACAGGAGTTCTTTAATCCAAGGGGCAAAATAAACACGACATCCCTACTGTGATGGCCCGCCCCCTTAGGGAGACTGCCTGTCTGACCGCACGCCAAACCGGACACCTCAATTTTCACCGAACATGAATACCGGGTCTTGTGTTTCCTGTGCACAAGATCGACAGGCACGCGGCAGGTAAATGACGCGGGACACGAAGAAGAAGAAGTACCGATTTTTCGGTCCGAACTGACTAACTAACTGATCAAATAATTTAATTTTTTATTTAAACAGAATTTAAAGAAAACCAATATGTCTGCAGTGGACACACAACGAACTCTGTCGATCTCTTGCGCCTTTCCTAACCCTTTAAAGCAGAGGGTTCTCTCCACGTGCTATTTCTTGTGACAGCATTTCAACTCTTCCCTACAAAATACAGCGTGTTCTTATATTTATTGGACCGTGCATCATTGTTATAGTTGAAAACAAAAAGACCAACTTGATGTCACTTGCTGTTTTATTTCACTCCTTATGTGCTCAACATGTTTCGGGCATTAATATATCCATCATCAGGAGCTTGCGACTATTCTGTTGAATTACCATATTGGTCGTATGTTCTTGCTTCAGCCTGCAACACGGATACCACGCCAACCCAACCACACCGAAACACCAACACACATCGAACCAAGAACACACGACGAATGTGGTAATTCAACAACACAGTCGCAAGCTCCTGATGATGGTTATATTAATGTCCGAAACATGTTGAGCGCATAAGAAGTGAAATAAAATAGCAAGTGACATCAAGTTGGTTTACAGCGTGTTCATTTACCTGTCTCAGAATAAACAGGACCTGTGTTCCTACACATTTAAATATAACCCAATGAATAGCGCTATATTTCTCTGAGGTACAAACCAAGAGCTAAATGTTCATATTTAAGTTCATAACTTAGATAAACTTCGTGACTTAATTTCATACATTTTCCGTTCCGTTCATTATCATTTACTATCTACAGTTTTAACCAAATTATACACAAGTACGTAATTAGACTCGCAATAAAGTTTTTACACACCAAAATGTTACATTTTCTGCTAACCTCACTGGTCCTTCGTCAGGGAGCACATTGATTGTTGTTGTACAAAACCATTATTAAAAAAATATTTTTATTTCCTGAATGAAGAACTGATGGGTTTCTTCAGTGTGGAGTGAACAAGATTCCCATCAGTTAGATTTTAAACTCACGGTTCCGTGCATCGTAATTCAATGTTAATAAAAATCCAACCAGATGCAACAGTAAGCAGATATTTATTTACTGCAAAGTCACTCTACATGTTTCGGGTGTCACAGCACCCATCATCAGGAGTACT
>Ga0131853_10017103_pt1 | contig 13217 bp, 10 predicted proteins | sample TergutLab28metaG_FD_92764 | JGI IMG/M metagenome (GOLD analysis project Ga0131853, IMG submission 92764) | Labiotermes labralis P1 segment gut microbial communities from Petit-Saut dam, French Guiana - Lab288 P1 (version 2) (version 2) | ecosystem: Host-associated > Arthropoda: Insects >...
ACATCTATCAATGTGCATGTTTTCTCTTTTTTGTTTTTAATTATTATATCTGGCCTATTTGCTGTAACTTCTCTGTCTGTATGTACTGCTTGATTCCACAACACTGTGACATCTCCCTCTTCATGCACTGGCTTGGGCATGTGAGTGTACCGTTTGTCTGTGGTTTCAATGCCTAAGGCTTTGCATTTATTGTTGTTGTTGTTGTTATTCTATTACAATTTCTTTTCTTTATGGGTTGACAGCTGAAAGTCTCAAGGCTTTTCTATCTTCTCGTGTGATTTTTTACCACTGGTTTCCTCTTCTTCCGATATGAAGAAAGTACCTGGCTGAATCATCTTGTCCTGGCTCAGCACTAACTGATTTTGAATTCCAGTTTTTCTGTCACAAAATATCATTTCTAATTCTGTCCCATTTTATTTTTCCCTTCAATACTTCCCATTCCACTGAAGTACAAAGGTGTATCCAAAAGTCCCAGGACAATGCTCATAACATGCAAGTCGCTTGTAGTTCACGAGTTTCATGCTAGGGTGTGTTGCGGTGGTGTCTTGTGAGTGAGTGTGCCGAGTGGCGTGGTTGGATGTGGAAGCGTTTGATTGTTGCACGTGTCTTTATGTGTGTATTGCATCAGCCGTATGCGATTTTCGGATATCGGCGGTATGGCGGAAGTTGACGAACAAAGGGTGTGCATCAAGTTCTGTGTGAGATTGGGTAAAACGGGAAGTGAAACTTTTGAAATGTTGAAACAGGCTTTTGGTGATTCATGAATGAGCCGTGGCCGAACTTTTGAGTGGTTTGGACGTTTCAAGAATGGCAGAACTTCGACTGCTAATGATGATCGATCAGGTCAGCCAAGCACGGCAACAACCCCATCAAAAGTGGAACAGGTACGGGCGGCTGTCAACCAGGATCATCGTCGTACCATACACGATCTCTGTGCAGAGGTTGGAATTGGTTATGGATCTTGTCAGCGAATTCTCACAGAACAGCTGAACATGCATCGGATTGCAGCGAAGTTTGTACCGAGAGTGTTGACCCAGGATCAGAAAGACAGTCGAGTAGCGATCTGTCAGGAACTGAAGGAAACTGTGAAAAATGATCCCACACTCCTCTTGAACGTCATCACGGGCGATGAAAGCATCGTTTATGCTTATGATCCAGAGACAAAACTGCAGTCTTCGCAATGGAAGAGTCCTGGGTCTCCGAGACCCAAAAAAGCACGTATGCAAAAAAAGCAAATTGTAGACGATGCTCATTTGTTTCTTTGATCAAGAGGGGATCGTACACCGGGAATTTGTCCCACCTGGAATGACGGTCAATGCAGACTTCTACTGTGATGTTCTAAGAAGGTTATGTGAAAATGTGCGGCGCAAGAGGCCACAGAAATGGCAAAACCAGAACCTCATTATCCACCACGACAATGCTCCGGCTCACAGGTCCTTTAAAGTTTCGCAGTTTTTGGCCAAGAACAACATGACAGTGATCCCCCATCCCCCATACTCACCCGATCTGCCCCCTGTTACTTTTTTCTCTTTCCCAAGCTGAAGCTTCGGATGAAGGGTCGAACATTCGACACCATTGAAGAGATTCAAGAGGAATCGCAGCGGGTACTTGACACATTTCCAAAAAGGGACTTCCAGGGATGCTTCCAAGCATGGCAGGAACGCTGGGACCGCTGTATTTGTGCAAAAGGGGAGTACTTTGAAGGTGATGGAGGAATTTAACATCCAAGGTAAGCAAACTTCTTTTTACAAGTACTGTCCTGGAACTTTTGGATATACCCTTGTATTATGACCAGTCACCCGTAGGGAGAGTTGTAGAATGTTTTTAGTTGCTCATTGGAGCTTGTCTGGCTCATTGTACAATAATTGTCTGTTTTCAAAAGCAGCCTTGCAAGCTACCAAGAAAAACATAGTCCTTATTGTGGGAGAGGCTACTGTAAAACCCAGGACTAAGCGGGTTAACTTCCAGCTCCCATTAATCATTCTGTGCATTTTCCAACCATCCCAGTTTTCTCTTTCCCACTTTCCTTCTACCATTCTCACTACCCTTCAACATTTTTTTTTAATATCGCATTTGTTTGATCCATTCTAATTATATGCTCCAACCACTCCAATGTTCCATTTTAATATCTGCTACCATGTCAGTGTTTTATACAATTCCCTGAGTTCCTGGTACATTCTGGGTCTTCAGACCTCTTTCTGAGTTACTGCTCTGTATACCTTCCTCAGAATTTTCCCCTTCCACTCTTCTTGATGTACTTTTCTTCTTTAAAACACATTAAAAAGTCCTCTTTACAAACTGAATACATATTTTATTTGATTCCAGCATTATGCTCAGTATGTGATATCTGTAATGGGGAAGCTGTGTGCTCCAGTTAGAGATGAGAAAATCAGAGAACTTACACAGACTCAGGGAGTTGTGCCTGTGTTCAGAGGAATAATGGAAGTAAGTCATGTGCTGAAGAAACTTGTCAAACCAATATTGGTCAGTGAGATAATGGAGCAGTTGATGTATGTACTAAAATCTTCTTCTACTGTACACAGCTCTAGGCTTGTGTCTCATCATTATTATTACTGTTTATATTGAAGCGAACTTTTCTGTTTCTCTTAGACATTAGATCTTATGAAGTTGGATATGGCAAATTTCACTATTGATCTGATTCGGCCAGACATCATAGCCGTAAGTGTGGAGTATGAGAAGAAGAAATTTGCAGAATTTCTTAACATTCAGGCAGGTTAGTATGCCTTGTCATACATTCTGGAATAAGTGTTAATATTAATTCTCTAATACTCAGTAAAAAAGACTTAAGTAAAATTTTGACTTATGCTAAATATTCTAGCATATATGCACAGTTGGTGTCATCACGGTGCTACAATTTAAAAAATAAGCTTTCATAACCATTTAATATTATATTTGTAGATGGTTTGCAGCATACTCGCACGTGGCTTCTGCAACACCTAATGAATGCAAGAAATAATGATGCAGTATGTAAAGAGGAAGGTAAAAATGCAGTCCATAATCTCACAGCATCTATACTGGGAGAAGCATATCTTGATCTACTAGAATGGGATGATGTGAACCCATATCCTGAGGTACTGTAAACAACATAACCTTTAGAATATTGTTACTTTGTACAGCTATACAAATGTGGTTAAAGAAGGTATGACATTACAAAATGAGAAAAAAAATCATAAATATGTTCAGTACAATGGTATGTAGTTTGATTTTATGGTTTTACCTGGACAACTGTTGTTCATTCAGGATTTTGTGGTTTTTTTAAGACCTGAAAAGGCAATACCATGACTACCAAAAATTATGTCATAACTGCTTCCTTCCAAATCATTTTCAATTCATTACTCAATAAGCATCCTATTTTTCACCCATATAATTCAAATTGTGACAGTATCATTAAGTAAACTATAAGTAAAAAATATGCCTGACTGTGTGGCATTAATTGTAAAGATGTATGAAAATCTTTGAGAAATTCCTTGCTTCTAAAGGATATATACTGTCATTACTCTGTTCACAAAGGCCTGTGCTGGACTATATCCTGAAACATTTTAATCCACTCCCCATCTGTGCCTCAGTCTCCCAAATATTCCTTTCCTTTGAGGTTTCCTGAGCAAAATTTGATATACATTTCTTATTTCCTACCCTGTGTGGTAAAATTCCAACATATCACTTACATAACATAGAGGTATAGTATACGTCTAATCGACACCTCAATTTAAGGTGTTTCTATACATTGTATGTTGATTTAGAATGATTATTTGCAGACTCTCGTGATGGATCAGGTGCGTTTCACTGACTTAGGGAAGAGGTTTTGTCATTTGGTCATCACAGGATCAGTCCTGCTGGTCACTGTTAGTTCTGCACTCCCTCTCCAAGGAGTTGCAGCTTTCAAAAATAACCTCAAAGAGCATATAAATATTCTGTTGGAGGACAGTTATACAAATCAGTAAGTAACATTTCATGTTACTGCATTACTTCTTTTGTCAGTGTAATACAAAACCAATATATGAGATCTCTGCTCCTCTGGGATGGAACAGTGTTAATGAATGCTGCATAACATCTCAGAAGAGCAGGGGCCACATTTACACCATGGCAGAAGCCTGAAATCATGCATTGATGATATGTATTGTTATCTGCCATAAGTTTCTGTGTGTAATGGTGTTCTCATATCTGCTGTTTCTGCAGTTGTCCCACTAAGTCTGTCTTCATGTGCAGTTCTATAAATTGAATACTGTCATGAATATTCTGTCCAAAGCTGTGTTCATATCATTCAGCATGTTTACTGCCAAAGTTTCCTCTGAGATTTCCAAATCCAGAATCTGATTCTAGTCTTTTCCTCATTGCAGCTCTCATGATCTCTGTTTTAGGTGTGTCTGCAACCCTACTGAATGTCAGTTGAAATCTGTCTGCCTTTCTGTATTCATGTAATAATGCATTAACCAGTGGACAGATTTCCATGAAATTCTATGGAGAATTTATGAACAGCTGTCAACTCTTCCCCCCCCCCCCAGTTTTAACATCTGCTTTACGTAAATTGTAAGTGCATTTGTGCATACAAAACTAATCAAAGAACCGAGCTGTTTGGTTGACAGATGAATAAAATGTAGTGTATTTTGAAATGCACTCTGATCTTCAACCTTGTGTGTTGTTCATTTCACTTGAACCCTGGGCTCCATGCATTAAAATATTATTTCACATTTCCCAGTTTGGAGCAAAAGTTTGCAATTTTATTGTGGACTATTGTACTTTTGCTTAGACATAAATGGGAAGATAATATTAAAGTCGGCATTAAGTAAATAGAGTGTGAGTTTGTTAAGTGGATTCTTATGGCTCAGGATAGAATCCAGTGGTGGGGTTTTGTGAAAATGGTAATGATACTTCAGGTGCCATCAAAGGTGGGGAACTTCACATCTAGCTGAGTGACTGATAGCTTCTGAAGAATGAAGTTAGTAACTTTGATCTGATACTTTTAGGGACCTGGAAAAAATAATGCCGAATGTTGCTGAACAAGTCATCAAGGAGGTAGCTGAAGGCTTGGAAACACATGGGTTTAAACCACTTGATTCATCATCAGAAAAGCTGCTGAAGGGACAAATTGTTGAAATTGTCAAGGAAGATCATAAGATTAGACAGCTTGTTCGTAAGTTGACATTGTTATTAGTAAGTGTTCAAAGATTCTTCCAGTTCAGATTCAAGTAGAATTGTAACAGCATGTTCCACTGCAGTGAAGATTTGTTTTGTATTCCTTTGGGTTCTGTGACATTGTCATCTGGTTGGAGGAACATGCTGCCCTGAAGACCCACATACCATACTGCATAGTATCAAGTCAGAAGAGATGTACACGAACATACTCAGATGTATTAGTTGTAATTTTGTGACACAGTGTGCAGTGACAGATTTATGGTCTGTGTGCAGCCCTTTTTTGGATCTATGTTTCTGACTAATATATTATTAAGAAAAGTTTTGTTTCTAATTTGAGATGGGCAGGGCATGTGGCATGTATGGGAGACAGGAAAGGTGCATACTGGGTTTTGATGGGGAGACCTTAGGGAATGAGACCACTTGCAAGACCTAGGCATAGATGGGAGGATAGAATTAAAATGGATCTTCAAGAAGTGGGATGGGGGACATGGACTGTTTTGATCTGGCTCAGGATAGGGACAGGTGGCAGGCTCTTGTGAATGCAGTAAAGAACCTTTGGGTTCCATGAAATGTGGGGAACTTCTTGACTAGATGAGGACTCGTTAGCTTCTCAGGAAGGACTCTGCTCCATGAAATTAGAGTTAGTTTATTTCTTATTAATTATATATGTAGAAGTAAATAGGAAACACTTCCAAAATGAACTATAGTGCAAGGCACAGAGTGAATGAAAATCAAAGACTGTCATACAGTATTCATAGATATTAAGTGTATACATTTCCTTTTTTACTTATTTCACATGGCCATTAATAAACACTTCATAGTTTACATCATATAATTAAGAACTTGATTACTAACACTGCTGAACTTGTCAAAAACTGTGAGATCTGCATTCCTCACATCGGTGCTGTTGAAGAATCAAGTCTTCTATTCTGAATTGTGTTCATTCATAAACAGTTACCACCTTCTTCAGGCCAAGAGGACTGCTTAGATCCTGAAGACAGAGGCAGCAGGCTCGTCCAAAGTGTCTGTATTTCAACCAATTAAATGTGTAGGCAATATATATAAACATACATACATACAGATTTTTGAGCCTGGATTTTCCATTTTAAAAGGTATTTATTAATGAAGAAGTTCGGCACAGTGCAGGTGAAAATACAAAGTGGATATGCATGTGTAAAATGTATAGTATTTTTGGACAACTTATATGTCTGATATTAATTTCTTCCTTGGTTACTGAAACATAAACATCGTTTTCCATGTCTTGTTCTGAATATTTGTCTCTTACTCTTTCTCTGGCTGGTATAGTAAAATGTTCACCCTAGAACAGGCCATGAAGGCCCAGAGGGGGAGTAGAGGCATAGCTGTACTCTTTAACTTCAGTGCTAGATCAAGGTGGGTGGTCAATGCAATGCCCCTGCTGCTTTACCCTCCAGGAATAACACAGTACTCATTGTGTAGGAGGCTGGGTGGGACATAGCTGGTCTGGACAGGTGTGGAAAATCCCACCCCCACCAGGATTCAGACTGTCCAGCCAGTAGTTAGTTGCTGCACCAAGTAGTACACTTACGATTTCCTTTGCTACAGTGTTCATCTCCCGTACATTCACATTTTATTGCAACTCATGTAACTGTAAATTTGCTTGGATAGGTACAAGAGTGCGAGAATTTATCCTGCAGTCTATCACATCACCAACGGCAGCCCCCGTCCGTGTTCCACCTGGACTGTCCTCACTTCAAACTGAATTGACAGCCATTACAGGAGAGTTTCTCCGCCTTGTCTCCCACAACCGGGCTGTGTTTGGCGAGTACTACACAGACATTATTTCACAAGGGGTCTCAGCTTCAGCATCTGTAACTGAATGAACAGGAAGTTCAGGTGAGAAATGTGGGAACAGGGAATCATAGTTAATATGTATTGTTCATCATTGGTCAGTCTGTGACTGCTTAAGAATTCAGGATATGATCAAAACATACTGAATACTACTTAAAGAGAAACTCTGTAATTTAAACAGGTCACATAGTATTCTTAGGATAATGAAATATAAATGGCTGTGAGGGGCCAGGCATGTAAGTAGGATGGAAGACAGTGAGTGCATATAGAAGTGTTGTAGTTTATTGGTGACTGTTGTCATTTCTGCTTTGTAGATTCTCCTTCAAGCAACGCATTACTGCAGCAAATGTTGTCATGAAATCCTGGCATGGATCTGCAGGATGAAACAGCACTGATATAATCCTGTTGTAAGGTGGCTATCACTTAAAATCCTCACATACGAATGATAAGTAGAAGCAAGTAGTGAGTTGGCAGTAACTAAAGGAATCAGTAGTAGCTTATGAACATTGTGATTAGTTCATGTTTTAGATTTGTGACTTCTTTAAACATTTTACTTTCTGTTTTACAAATTATGTAGTATAATGACATTTACCATATAGTACAGATAATTTTAATGACTGGTTCTCACACTGAGGTGCAATAGCACTACTACTGATCAAAAGCCATTTTGTCAGATGGCGTGAAGTAATGTGATTAAATTTTTGTGACTTGACATCTGCCTGTTAGATTAAAGAATGAGCTCAATTACCCAGTGCTCATAAAATAAAACATGGCAAGCTTCTGCATAAAATTACCAGTGTGATGGCCAACCTCTAACTTGAGAACAAGGAACATTAATGACGTGATTGTGCAAGCAGAACATACTGTAACATATGCACATTATGTGAAGGTTATTTTTCCATAAACTGCTATGTCATTGCTAGTAATATGGTCAACATATGTTACATATGTTTGGCAACTGAGACATTTGTAGCTTACATTGCTTTTTTCATTCAGAGATTACTTATATTATTATTTTTTGTTCTGGTAAAAGCAAACCCAGTTTACTAGATTAGTTGTGGATTGAGTCAGGGTACCAAATCGGCAGAGAGCATATTTGTGCTAGTGAATGTTTATTGACATCAAAATATATGAGACCACTTCAGTCAGTAAACCAACAAATTCATATTATGTTTTCCTGCATATAGGTATTAAAGCATAAAATGAAATAATTAATTCAGAAGTGGTTGGTCTGGACATAGTCTTCTTCCAGAGCATCAGATGTTCAGTTTGTGGTGCATGTAGAAGAGAAATCTCGATCGAATATCATTCAGAGTAAATTTTATATATATTTGGTGGCGACTTTACAGCCATAAATAATACTGTCATTCCATTTTGTGGATGAGTGTATGCATTTTACTGCAGTATAATTTAAAATGGGGACCGCGGTAGCACAGTGGTTAAGTTGCTGTGCTATAAATCAGAAGGTCGCTGGTTTGATTCCAGGCGGTGTCATTGGAATTTTTCATTGACATAATCCTTCTGATCACACTATGGCCCTGGGGTTGACTCAGCCTCTAACAGAAATGAGTACCTGGGGGTAAAAAGTGGCCGGTGTGTAAGGTTGACAACCATACCACCATCCTGGGCCATTGTCACATAATCTGGGAACCTTAACTTCTTGGAACCCTCTGGGCATCCCGGGCCTGTAATGGGACTGATTACCTTTTTTTATAATTTAAAATGCATAATAAATATTAATTTTATGCCACCCATATTTATAAGGACAGGACAAGGAGAACAAGGCACACAAATATCTGCAAATCATATTTGCGGCGTCACTTGAATTTCTATTTCAGATTAACTGATACTCACTCATGTAAAACTGACATTGCCAGTTGATAAAACTGCCTTCCCTGTTGCCTATGGAAATACGTACCTACTTCCTTTTTTTCTGCAGGCCATGTATTAACCTTTTTCATCCGTCCTTTAAATTCCAACTGAGCTACTCATGGCCAGAGTTGTTTTCATTTTTAAATGCCCATGCATGTACCAGCAAAGAAGAGTGTTTTCCCTGTCGTCTGTGAAGAGTTACATTTAATGGGACACACGCATCCCGACTGGTCAGTCAAGGTTAAATATTTCTGACCATGACCGAAGCAGAGCACATGTGCTTCACTTTCATCATAATGAACTTATAAGATATTAACTGTTAATTTCATAACAGTCTCTAAATAGCCTAGTATTAATACATGTTTATATTAGTTAAATCTAATATCCTTCTTCTTCTTCTTCTTCTTCTGGTGTTACGGTCCATGATGGATCTTAAAATCTCTTCAATATGCTTATATTTTCTTAATTTATATATTTATTATGTTCTGACATGCAGTTCCACATATGGTACGGTCGGCAATAGGACATTCCAGGGTCATGAGCCTTACGAAATATTATTTACTTCAGTTGTTTTGATGGACACAAAAGTCAAGTGATTGTCTTCTGGGGGGGGGGAGATTATTCTATAATATAATCACAGTCAGGGGATGAAGCATGTAAATTCCAGTTAATTAGTACGATACTGTGCTCTTAAACATAATGCAGCCTACTGTGTACCACATATCCAGATAGCACCAACAGAAAATAAATCTGGCATTCAGAGAACCATGCATCGTGATATATTCTTATAATAAAAGCCAACGAGATGCAGTATTTCTCATCTTTATTTGGTAAAGAACTCTACATGTTTTGGACAGATTTACTGTCCATCATCAGGAGTCTGCTAGCGAGGTCAGGACCTTGCTAGCAGACAGTCAACATAACTAGTATGACAAATACCTATTGCTGTGTATACAGCGTTGAGACTCCTGATGATGGGTAGTAGATCTGTCTGAAACATGTAAAGTTCTTTATCAAAATAAAATTGAGAAATAGTGCATCTTGTTGGCTTTTATTATAAGAAGAAACTAAATCATGTGTTGAATAAAGAGAGACCAACTTGATGTCACTTGCTTTTTTATTTCATTATTTAATGCTCAACATGTTTCAGATGTTAATACATCCATCCTCAGGAGCTTGCGACTTATCTGTTGAGTTATTTCGTGGGTTGTATTGCTCTGGTTCGATGTGTGTTGGTGTTACATTGTGGTATGGCTGGGGTGGTGTGGTATCCAGATGCAGGCTTCAGGTTCACATCGAACCAGAGCAATACAACCCATGAAATAACTCGACAAATAAGTCGCAAGCTCCTGAGGATGGATGTATTAACATCCAAAACATGTTGAGCATTAAATAATGAAATAAAAAAGGAAGTGACATCAAGTTGGTCTCTCTTTATTCAACTATCAAGATGATGCACAGTCCAATAAACAAAAAATCATGTGTCATTTCCTGGTAAGGCAACCTAATATGACATATACCAGACTTAACATCTTACATTTTAGTAATATTTTTTTTAAATAACTGCGAAATGTATTGTTAAAGTGTCTGTCAACACACTGTGTTTCATTTGTATTACAAGACATGGTCACAATCTTCAAAAGATCAAATGAATATCTTTTTTAATGTCAGAGATGTTCGTATTGTTTTTGTTGAAATAACAATAAAAGAATTATACTTGCACAAATAGTTGTTGTAAAATGCCTTTTTATTTAAATGCAATGAGATTCCAGTAACTGTTGCACTATTTCTTGTTATCACAGAAGTTCTAGCGCCATGTGTGTTATAATTACCTGTTCACTTCCGTGTGTGTGCCATTTACATTAAGGTAAATGACAAAATTATGAAAATAAATGTTGCCATCAGTCAACACATACATTATATTCAATATGATTAAGGCTGCATGTCTTAGCCAAAAACAATTCACCATCTTCAGACCCACTTACAAAAATACAAAAGAGGTATATATTTTACGACCATATTACAGGTCTGAGATCTCAAACTTTTTGGTCTCACCACTATCAGATTTTATAATCTCCACACACAAGGTTCAGTGCCATTTATTTTAGCCATTAACAAATAAGTGTTGTAAAGTAAACAGCTCTGGATATTGCTGTTTACCTTCTGAATCTCACATTGTCGCAATACTTTTGCTCTGCATCAGTCAGACTGCTACTGATGCTGTACTCCTGGTTCAGAACTTTTTGTGCAAGACCAACCATAGGAACCCATAGTTTAAAAATATTTAAGCTATGGGTCCCTATGATTGTCATTTTACACCTATGGATTGGTTCTGATACTTTTATAATTTCATTTTATACATTTTAATGTATCTGACCTTTGTATTTCACCTCACTGAGGATGGCTACATGGTTGGCCAAAATATGTACCAGTTCATTGTGTATATAAAGTAATTTCAATATACTTGTGTGCATTTGTTGGTACTATTAAAATATATACTTGAATAATGCATGGATTTTGGATCATATAAAGCCTTAGTATCTCATTTATGTTGTAAAAATCGCTTAATTTAATCTGCTCTTAATTCCCTCATGAAAGTAATATATCATGTGTAGGCCTATCTCAAATATCTGAATATTGTGTTGGCTGTAACTTAGCACTGGATTTCACACATAAAATTTACGTGTATAGAGTAGGACTTAGGGAAGCCGGAAATGACGAACGCTGTTCAACAGTTCACGTTTACATGCATATTTTATGAATAGATTGATTGAAAGATAGCGGTTTGTAGAGCACAAACACGAAAAGTCATGGCTCTTAGGCATACCGTTTTTTATTATGAATCGACTGGCACAACTTTATCTGCCTATCTAAAGTGACGCACCTGAAGAAAGCTACCGAATAAACTGATGCCACACTGTCTCGTCAGAAATTTATTCAGCTAATTCTCGGTTCGAGTCTCGGCCAGGTTACTGTCATAACCTACATACGGTTTTTCGTGGTTGCTCTCAGCTTCTCTAAGAAAATTCCGGGTTATACCGCAAAATAGACCATGGTCACATTGATTAATTCATTACATACTTAGCCTACCTTTCATAACCGTCTTCCCATGTCGTTAGGCACTATATGACCTCCCCATTAAAAAAAATCGCTTACCGATTGCAACAGGCACTTAGGAACAGGTGGCACGAAAGGCGGTTGTAAAATTATTTTCTAACACCAAGTCACCGCCAGTCATTCGCCAGAGGTGAGCAACACACTGTTTCAGACATTTTGAAGCCCATTCCAAAAGCTGCATTCTAAAAATGGACGCTTTTTTGTATTATGCCTTATCAATAAGCCATACGTTTTCCCCAGGGTGATTCTAAAAACCCCCACACAAAATAGGTAATTGTAAATATTACTTTACGTCACCAGGCCAAGATTGCAGTCTCCTAGATTTAGACTTAATCTACGTATTGGCACCCCTGGTCGTGCGATCACGTGCCGTGTCCAAATCCAAGAAATTTCCCGCACAACTTCGGCTACCGTTGTAGTTCAGTGGATATCCGCTCACCTCTGGGATGTTGTGCGGCATGTATTGGTCATACGATGAACCGCACTACCAATTAATGCCGCACAACATCCCAAACGAGATGAGACCACAAACTTCCCGAATTTGACGCGACTGTAAGGTACAATATCGTGTTCACAAATACTCCGTTAATTGGGGCATGTGCTGTTAAGTTCTGAAAACCATTGTTATCTGGTATGCGGTTAGCAAAACTGCCAATATATTCAGGGGGTAACTTTGGTACTCCACCCACCAATTTATACGGTACAATTTGCCAAAAAACAACTATCACCCTCGTATGATGTATTTACAATTAATATTTGTTTCAATATAAGCATGCGTTTCTTGCACGCGACGATTATATTACATTACCTTCAGGTGTTTAGATATGGTGGTACCATTTTCAGGTATATGAACAAATTACTTATGCTTCAATCGATGGGTAAGCTAGAATTTTTGGGCCACTATGCGAAGGCATAGTGTCATAAATGGACTTGGCTTTAAGATAAATATTTTGTTTCTTGTAAGTATATATTGAATCGAAATGATTTTCAATTGTAAGACGTCTGTAGATGTTTGGCATAACATAAGCTTGAACGTAAGTACAAACCCACATATTACTGGCGGTTATAGTAACCCATTTTTCGGAAAATTTGACCATCTTTTTTTTTTTCCAAAAAGTAAAATAAAATAAAACTTCCCCCCCCCCCCCCCCAAACTTTGTTTGGTTTTTTTGTATTCTTTTTGTTTTTATTTTTTTTTTTTTAACTTGCAGGGGGCGGTGTACGACCTTTTTTTGAGGAAGAAA
>Ga0131853_10017104_pt1 | contig 13217 bp, 12 predicted proteins | sample TergutLab28metaG_FD_92764 | JGI IMG/M metagenome (GOLD analysis project Ga0131853, IMG submission 92764) | Labiotermes labralis P1 segment gut microbial communities from Petit-Saut dam, French Guiana - Lab288 P1 (version 2) (version 2) | ecosystem: Host-associated > Arthropoda: Insects >...
ATGCGAGGCCTGCCTTCCCAGCCCCCGTGCTGAGCCAATGATATTTTCCTGGTGTGATTGTCGCGTGCAGGCGTGTGTGCTCCCTCGCGATTTCCAGCAGCCTGGACCAGAACCCTCGACGAGCTTCATAGCGTTCCGCAAACTCTTGTTTGGCTTTACCTACAGCCAGGGTCGATTCACTCGGCCCAACGATAAGAGTGAGTAAGGGGGCAGGGGCAGATTCGCCGATCTTGATGGCTTCGAGTTTTAATAGATAGAATTTGGCGGTCGATGACTCGTTCAACCACGTAATGGCAGAGACGTGTTCCGGCCTTGGGTCAGAGACTATCCAGATTGCCGTCTTGGCTTCCATCGCAACGAGATAGGTAATGAGTTTACCCAGGTGATCGTGATTGGACTTCTCCAGCTGATTTTCGATGATAACCCTCGCACCGGATTCATCTTCGGCCACGATATCGACGCTGAAATCCCCAGCGCTCTGTTCTCGCTCGGCGTTTGAGAGCGATATGTCGAGAACATCGTTGACAACGTCGATGTTCTCTTCCAGCCAGCGGGTGAAGTCTTGGGCCTCATGCCTGAACGCCTCCCGAAGTGGAACACGTGAGATTTTCTGGATCATGCCATTGTCCTCGTCCGTCGCGTGGTGGTGACAAATCCCTGGTTAAGGAAGTTTACCTGGAGGCTACTTACGCGGCTTCGACACTGACCCTCGCATTTCTCCCTTTCGTCCGAATGCCGGCGACGCTTGAAGCGATACTCCCAATAAGAGCGCAGTTACCCATCACAGAATTGACACACTCAGAGGCTAATTTCAACCCTCGACACTTACAATGCTTTCGCGGGGAGGGGTCCATGAAAAATCTGTCTGTCGGGCTTTCCTTGGCTATCAGCGGGCTTATTAGCGTGTCGGCTTATTCGGCCGACATCACCGGTGCGGGTAGCACTTTTGCCGCCCCCATCTATACCAAGTGGGCGGACGCATACCTGAAAGCCGGTGGCAGCCGTGTCAATTATCAGGGGATCGGGTCGTCCGGCGGAATCAAGCAGATACTCGCCAAGACGGTCGACTTCGCCGGCTCTGACGCGCCGATGAAAGACGACGAACTCGAGAAAAATGGCCTGTTCCAGTTTCCGACCGTGGTCGGTGGCGTTGTGGCCGCCGTCAATCTTCCGGGTCTCAAACCAGGCGAACTCACGTTGTCAGGTCCAGTGCTTGCCGATATCTATCTCGGCAAAATCAGGAAATGGAACGATCCCGAGATCGTGGCGCTCAACCCGAAAATGAAGCTGCCCGCCACGGACGTTGTGGTCGTCCGTCGCGCAGATGGCTCCGGCACCAGCTTCATCTGGACGCACTACCTGTCGCAGATGAGCCCCAACTGGAAAACGAAAGTCGGTGAAGGCACGACGGTGAACTGGCCGACCGGAACCGGTGGCAAGGGCAATGACGGGGTAGCTGCTTTCGTGCAGCGTATTCCGGGTGCCATCGGCTACGTAGAATGGGCGTATGTGAAGCAGAACAGGATGGTCTACACGGCGATGAAGAACGGGTCTGGCGCAGTGGTACAGCCAGGCATCGACACCTTCAAGGCGGCGGCGGCCGGTGCAGACTGGTCAAAGAGTTTCTATCAGATCCTGACCAATGAACCGGGGAAGAACGCCTGGCCTGTCGTCGGCGCGACGTTCGTGATGTTACACGCCGTGCAGGAGACGCCGGCGCAAGGCCAGGGAACGCTGAAGTTCTTCGACTGGGCGTTCAGGAGCGGCGGTCAGGCCGCACAGGATCTTGACTACATCACGCTTCCGGAATCCGTCATCAACGAGATTCGAGCACAATGGCGCTCGAAGGTGAAGGACGGCGCCGGGAAACCGGTTTTCGAATAATTCGGTACAGTCCCCAGGATGACGATTCGTGCTTCACCGTCGTCTGTCGACATAACGGCTTAAGCAAACAGCCGATAGCGCTCCATGGCGTACCGCCATCCATTCAACGCCTGGTATCACGGATCGGCGAATGACATCAGAGTTGAGCCGTAATCGAGCCAGTGCATGCTCCATGCATCGACCTTGTCATGCGCCCGCATGCCCTGCCGGCAGGAAACGGAACGAATTTAACCATCGGTGCAGCTCATGGACATGAATCTCCCCGCCGTCGCCCCTCCCGCCGTTCGTGACAACGCACCCGTGCAGTTTTCCGCCTATGGACCTGGATGGGGCTACTGTGCGTTTGAAATCCAGCCGTCCGTCATGTGTGCCCGGCTCGGCGCCGCCGACGCGACCGCGAAGCAGATGCTGCTCGCCTTTGAATTAGGAAAGCGAACTATTGCCCGGGTAATTACAGATAAGAGCCTGCCTTCTACCGGAGAACGCGTAACGCTAGGCAGCAACGACTTCTGACGACGTCGAGCATCCATCGACAACACTGACACGTCGACATTGGCGTACCACAGGCGTCCGGGTCTTCGTGCCCCGTTAACGCCGACTGCAAGATCAACTGAAAAATCGGGGGCACCACCGCGCTCACCCCTGGCAGGCCGGTCAACGCCAGATAGTGTCGGGATTCCCCGCTGGATCTACCCGTGGATTGTGTCAGACGAGGCCAACGATGAGCGGACCCAGCAGCGTGAGCAGCACGTTGGCAATAGCGTAGGTGATCGCGAACGGTACTGTCGGGACCGTACTCTCTGCCTTGTCGAGCACGCCGCCAAACGCTACGTTCGCACTGCGCGCGCCCGCCAGTGCACCCGCGAGCATCGCTGTGTTGTTGTACTTCAGCACGTAGCGTCCAAAAAGCATGGCAAGGAGGAGCGGCACCATCGTCACAACCACGCCGAGCAGGAGAATCATCACACCGCTCTGCCGGATCGTCACTACGGCCTGCAATCCCGAATTCAGGCCCACGACGGCAACGAACGCCGCAAGTCCGAAGTCCTTGAGCAGCTGCGACGCAGCGGCGGGCATCACGCCGTACATCGGATGCCTGCCGCGCATCCAGCCGAACACGAGGCCCGAAAGCAACGCGCCACCGCCCGAGCCGAGCGTAAGCGGAATGCCTGCAACGTTGACGACGATCAGGCCGATCAACAGCCCGATCACGAGACCTGCGCCCATGTAGATGAAGTCCGTCTTGTAGCTGTATGCCAGATCGACACCGGCAGCGGCGACCGCGCGCCTTGTGTCAGTGGCTGTGCCATAAAACGTCACTACATCGCCATGTTCGAAGCGTGTATCCGGCAACACCGGCACCGGCTGACCGACGCGCGTGATGCTCTCGATATACACGCCATGACGCAGTTCACGATCCACGGTCTTGCGCATCTCCGCGATCGTCATGTTGTTCATGCCCCTGGCTTTGAACACGGCCTGACGCATCTGCATCGTGAGGGTCATACCGCCCGAGTCCGGCACTTCAGGTCCGATCAGCGCCCCCACCTCCACCATCGGCGCGCGGTGACCGACCACAAGCACGAGATCACCGCGGTTCAGCGCGAAATCGGGCGTGGGATCGATGAGTTGGTCCGCGCGGCGGATCTTCCCGATTGTGACGAGATCGCGCTGGGCGACCTCGATCTGTTTAACGGTCTGTCCAGCGCCTGCGTCGACGCGAAACACACGGCCGAACAACTCCGGCAACGACGGAAGCTGGCCAGGTACCGCTGCAGCGTCCTGGTGACCCATTTCCGTTTCGACGTCGATCGAAGCCTCTTTGAGTCCGCGCCCCATGAACTTTGGCAAAATATTCACGCAAACGATGACCGGACCAAGACAACCGAAAACATAGGTCACGGCGTAGCCAATCGCGACATCAGCCTGCATCGCTTTCTCCTGGACTGGCGACAGACCGAGACGCGCAATGGCATCGCCGGCGGTGCCGATGATCGCGGACTGCGTGAGGCCGCCTGCCGCGAGACCTGCCGCAAGCCCCTTGCCCAGATGAAAGAGTTTCGCGCACACGAGCACGGTGACAAGACCCGCCACGGCCATAAACACGGACATCGCGATTTCGCGCAGCGTCTTGCGATTTAGCGAACGGAAGAAGCCCGGACCCGAGTCATAGCCGACGGCATATATGAACACAGCGAACATCACGGCCTTGACGCCGCTGTCGACTGTCACACCAGCCTGACTGATCACGACGGCGGCCAGCAACGAACCACCGATGCCGCCAAGCTGGAATTTCCCGAAGCTGATCTGTCCGATCCAGTAACCCACGGCTAGCGACAGAAACAACGCTATTTCCGGAGACTTCTGGAAAATGCCATGTAGCCATTCCATCATGACCTCATAGGGGAAGCGACAGCACGCAACTGGGTGACGGGAATGCACGCCCCCAGCTATGTAAGCCCGTGCCCCATGCCACGGGCTTACCACGGTAGCCCAGTTCGCAGAACGAACGACTGGATTTTCCAAGCTTTGCGGCGATGCATGCTAATCGGGGGGCGACTCTGGAGAGCACGTTGACGGGCCGCCTCTGTGCGGGCTTTTTGTTCACCTGTAATGACTGACGTGCTCCGGGAAATCCCTTACAGCCAGTGCAAATGCCGGTTGCCATCAACACCAGCCACTCATCGGGTGAGCCCGCAACGATCGGTGTTAGCATCCCCTTGGGTTCAGCGGTGACTCATGCTAGCCGCGGAATTCTCCGATTTGCCCGCTATACGCGGGCTTTTTTCGTCCGCCCTCGGACTCTGCGGGCCAATCCAATCCCCCGCGAATGACACGCGCACGCGGCGACGCCGCCCCCGACTCTCAACTACCGGCCAAGACAAACGTCAACGACCGGCCAGGAACGTCGCCCTTTGATCGCCCCGCCGCCGTCATGCAAAGGGCGATCCGCCAACCGCCAGTACGACCAGAATACGGGTAAATGTGCCGCAATATCGCAGGCTACGAGCGAAGGTAGAGTGGGCGCCGGCGGCCTGCCACCTGGCCTCGGACGTCATTGCGACTGGTTGAGCGCAGCGCGCGCACGTTCACGTGATTGGGCTGCCGCCTGGTTACGCGCCTTCCTCGCCTTGCGAGCTTCCTTCCGATAGGCCTTCCTGGCTTTCGATGTCTGCGCCGACCGCGTGCGATTGGCCTCACGGATCTCCATACGTTTCTGGACAATTGGGTCTGAATGCATCGTTGCCTGCGCAGGTGCTTCGGTGATCGACGGGCTAACCGCCTGCTGGGCATTGACACTCGCCGACATCATCAGGGTACCCAGAACGAACAGTGGGACAAGGTTGCGAACACAGATTTTCATCGTGAGCTCTCCGTAGCATTGGATACAAACATGACAACCACAAGTCCACCAAAATGGGCCTGTGACGGTGCAACGATTCCGCCGCTCGCCATTGAACGCGGTACAACGCACATCGCTTCACGAAGGGCATCATAACAATCGCCTGAAATCTGCCGGCCGGCCGTGCGCACGGCACTCGCGAGCACACTGCCCGGCAGGATTCGCGAGCCACCCACGATGGCAATTCGGAGATCGAGCACATTTATCTCGCTCATCGGCCGTCAGTTGTCGGGCTCACTCTCCAACCAATGCCGGAGTGCGGATATCTCTTGAAAGTCCAGCAAGCGATTCACGGCTCTATTACCAATGATGGACCACTACGGCTGCGCACATGGCTACAAGCGAAGCTTGAGCGGCGTCGTATTCGTGCTCTCGAACACCCGATACGCCTCGCGCTATTTCCGGCGCCGCTGACTCACCAGTTTCACGATATCTGTCGTCGGTCCGCTTGTCATGAGGCGGCGGATATCGTTGAGATGAACCCAGCGACACCGGCTAATTTCGTGGCCGGGGCGAGCCTTGGCGCGAGTCGGGATTTCGCAGAAGAACACATGATGATGCTTCTGTCGGCCACGAAAATCGAAGAGATGACGCACTGACTTCACGGTTAGTCGCGTTTCTTCCCTGAGTTCGCGAAGCGCAGCGTCCGTACGATGCTCTCCGCGTTTGAGTATCCCGCCTGGCAGCGTCCACCTTGATTCGCGACGTGCGACCAGAAGGATTCGCTGACCTCGGCGGCAGATCACGGTGGCGCGTTTCTTCAAATCGTACTCCCACTGATATCCCTGATTTTGAATCAGGCGCAACACGACTGCGTACGAGACAGTGCCGGAAGCGCCTGGATATCCTGCTACAGATCTGCACATGCGCGGCGATGCGGCGATGCGAACAGAACAACCGACAGATCCCGGAAGAACATTATATGAATGGTACGGCAATCATGATTCCCGCACAGGGGTATGGTAAGGTCCGTACAGGTTATTTTTCCTGGCTCGAGGCGGAAATGGATGGAGACTGGCGCCTGCCACAGCGAGGCAAGCCCTTCTGCGTGAACCGGAGGCGAGCCCGTTCATCACACTCGAAAACGGGTTCCATCGCCAGTACCTTTTCTTCGCTGGCCGGCCCCGTGGTGGTCGAAGCCGTTCGGACGGCGAAGGCGCTATCCACGAAAAGTGAAGCCGAAGGATTTCATCAACTTCGGGTCGCATTCAGGAAACTTCGCGCCCTGTACTGGGCGTATGCCCCCTATCTCGGGGAGGGGGTGACCGCACAAGCCACGGAGGAATTCAGGCGCCTTGCGACAGTAGCAGGCGGAACGCGGGACTGGGACATCGCAGGCGATCTTCTGAAAACCGCCCGGGAGGACGGTGCATCAATCGACCTGCTGATGAGCGCCGCGAACGAAAAACGTGCACAGGCGGCAGCATTCAGCCAGGCGATGATCAAAGCCAATGAAGTTGAGGCATTCCTGAACGAGGCATTGCTGCGCGCACAAGCGAAGCTGCAGCTGGACAGCAAAGACCAGTCCGTTCATGCGTTTGCGCGCAAGCGCATCCGTCTGGCCCGGCGCACACTCCACAAGCGAAGCCGACGGGTCGCGCGTAGCAATATCGTGGATGAGGAAGCACTTCACGACGTCCGAAAGGCCGGCAAGAAGCTCCGGTACCTGCTTGAGTTTTTTCAACCTGTTATCAAGCGTCAACGCGGCCGCACTATTAGAAAGCTGACGTCAGTGCAGAACGAACTGGGGCGGTTTAACGACATCGCGGCAAGCGAAGCGCTGATTCGCAGCACATCATTCGATGACGTTCCACCTGAAGTCGTGCAGGAGTCCCTTCGATGGCTGGAGAAACAGAAGTGCAGAAGAATGCGTTCAGCATCGCGACGGGTCCGCGCTATTGTTCGTTGATGTAAGGAATGACCGCATTCACCGGCGTCGACTACTGGATACTACTGGATACTTTTCGACGAAGCGCCCCGAAGGCTGTCGCGAGCACGCCGTGCGGCGAACAGGGGAACGAAATCCAGTATTTTTGCATCGTGTCCGAAATCGTCCAGCGCCTGCGCGTACAACCGGGACACCAGTTGCTCTGGCTGATTCATTGAGGCGGCAAGCTCCTGGACAATCGCCGCGGTATCACCCATCCTTTTCATCATCGCCTCTTCTGGTCGTTTCCTGTCGATTGATGGCGGCCAGCCAGCGTCTCGCAGATCCGGGCGCAACCGGCCAATGCACTGCAGTTGCCCCTCGGCGCCCGGTGATCGGCTACCATGAAAATGTGAGTAAAACCTAGTTCGAGGGAAAGCGGGAGCTCAGTGCATCAAGGATGACAAGCTCCCAGTTTGTAGCAGTGATATTGGTCGCCAGCGCACGCTTCGAATCCACCTCCACGCGTGTACTGCCCGGGCGCTGCGCGGGTTGCACAAAGATCGCGACGTCCTCTCCCCAGCTCAACGCACTGATTGCATGCTGCGCGAGGACATAGCCTTCTTCCCGATTGTCGCCCACGTAATCGAGGCCGACTGAGCGCACTATATCCGGCAGAGCCGCCCAGACAGTCCCCGGGCTAGCTTCGTATATGCGAGACGGCCCGGTGCCTTCTGCATCCCTGGCATCCGCCAACGTGTTGCATCCAGATAGCAGGGCAGACGCGACCAGCGCGACCAACACCATAACGCCTGGAACCTTTCTCATATTCCCCTCTCGCCCGATTTCATCCGGCGGCGCCTGGAACTTGTCCCCGGCTCGTTCACAACGTGTGAACCAGCCTAGAACGTATAACGCAGGCCGGCATTAACCTGCCACCCGTTCGACCCATACGACACGACACGGCGTTGGTATAGCGCGTCGCCATAAGCCGAAAGTCGGTCGTTGAAACGACTGGTTACCCCTGCCCCGATCTGAACCGCTGAACCGTTCCGGCCGATATCAAACGGGACCCGTCCGATGACGGCACTCCCGCCTCCAGTGAGCGGTTGCAGGAAATTGAATTTGAAGTAGGGATCGAGCGGATATTTGCCTGCCAGCTGCATGGGTTGTACAAGCCGGAACCCGAGTCGCAGCAACGCACTGTCCTGCCCCCCGAGTTCGTTCACGATGCCGTTCGCGTCGGTCTTCGTATCGAACGACAGATGTTGCCAGACCACCTGTGCCTGTGGCTCCAGAGAGAGTCCCGACCGGTTCAGCAGGAACGGGTAACCCGACTCGAGCGACAGGCCCACGGTCGTGCCGCCCATGTTCGAGGCGCGACCCACCGTATCCGTTGACACAGAGCCATCAAACAGACCACCGAATACGACGCCGTCCGCATACCACCCCGAGTGGGCCTGATACGTCGCGGTGCCATAAAACGTGTAACGGTCCAGATTGCCGCTGCTGTTGCCGTCCACCGCATCGGGGGACCACCAGACATGGCCGAACGAGGCCGCAAGCCCGTAACGCCAGATGCCGTCAGGATTTTCCCTGCGCAGGATCGTCCCGCCGAATTGCACCGCGGCGGCACTGATCGACGCATCGTACCCGTAGTTCGTGAAGCCGATATTGCTGGCGTAATGGAACTGACCACCATAGGCGCGTGCGAAGACTTCCCTGTCGTCACTCGCCGGCGGGGAGAGAGGGGAGCCATCGTCGTCATAACGGATTTCTCCCAGGCGTTGATGCAGCGTCGCGATATCGAGGTAGCCCGCCTGGAACAATGCCAGCGGTGCGGTAAGGTACGCGGGTACCTGTGGCGCAACCTGTGGCCGCAGCGCTTCGTTCTGGTCGTTGTCGTCGGGACCGGGGGGCGTATAGGTGCCGTCCGGATTCAGATCTCCGCCACCGGGCTCGGAAATCGAGCCATCATCCTCGATGTAGTTGTTCTGCAGGCGGTAATCCCAGTTGTTGCCGCTCCCGCGCGTATCCGCCTGGGCAGGGTTTGAGGTGCCAATGGACGATGTCGGTCCCCATGCGTTCAGGTGGTAGATATACGGTTCATTGCCCACGACACCATTGTTGCCCAGTACGAACGCACCCTGCGTCGATGATCCGGCGACCTGCACAACCGAAATGCCGGTCGATGCGGTCTCGACATTGTTCATCGGGGTAGGCGCGCCAGTGCCTGTCGAGTTGATCAGGAGCGTTGTCGTCCCCGTGGCGTTTCCGGCAATGAGCAGGCGATCGGTGAACTGATTCGTGAGTGGACCACCCGCATTGAGCAGCGTATTCATCATCACGCTTGCGCCCGTGCCACCCTGATAATTCCCGCCGACCGTCAGGATGTTGCCCGGTGTCCCGGACGCGCTGCCCAGTTTCACCACGCCCGTGTTGATGAGGTCGCCGGTGATGCTGTACGTGGCATCGCCGGCACTGTAGTCAAGCGTGCCAGCGTTCGTCACATTCCCCGTCAGGGTCCCGGTATTGGTGGAGAACGCGAGGGTCGAGCCGCTGTCGATCTGGAACAACTGGGCGGCGTGCAGGTCTGCACCGCTGAAGGTGACATCGGCGTCGTTCGAGAACTGTACGAGCTGCAACGCAGAGATGGCATTTGCTGCACCAGCATAGCCACTGAAGATCAGCGAACTCAGGCTTCCGGTACTGGTGAACAACGGTACGCCGGTACCTGTTGGACCCGTAATCGTTGCACCCGCGTACACGGTCGTGACATCGGCACCGCTGCCCATTATCACGTTGCCGTTGGTGGTTGAACCGTTGTTCAGATTCAGGCTGTTCGTACCATCCACAAACTCGACCGCAGCGGTGCTGCCGGTAATCGTGCCCGAGTTGTTGACCTGTGCCGTCGTAAAACCGGATCCGACATCCACGCCGGTCACCCCGGAAATCGTGCCGCCACTCTCATTGGTGATCACCAGCGTAGGGGCACCGCCGCGCGTCGTTGCCTGTATCCCGTTAGCATGACTCGATGTAATCGAACCACTGTTGTCAATCTGGACTGTTGTGCCGCCCGTTGCTCCCGTCGCGTCTACGGCGATGCCGTTTGCACTGAGACCGAAGGCACTCAGTTGCGCGGCATTGGTAATGGCAATGCTTCCTGCTGCGCCACCTGCACTCGCGGTCGTGGCCTCGATGGCATCGCTGTAATCACCGCTTGTCGTGATATTGCCGCCCGTGTTGTTTTCAACCGCGATGTCACCCGATGCCCCTGTCCCAACCGACTTCGTCCACACATAGATACCATGGCTGGCCGCCGCCTCACTGCCACCGCCGGTCGTCGTAATCGCACCATTGTTTGTCACGCTGACGTTGCCCGTCGGGAGTGCTGTATTGACGACAGCCGGCAGCGTACCAGTCCAGATGATCGTCGGACCATATCCGGAGTTGATCGTGTTTGCCTCGATACCGTGACTGGCAGTCCCGGTAGTCGTGATCGGCCCGGCGTTGTTGACCGTCACCGCTCCGAGCTGGGAAACGGCATGAATGCCGTCGGCCAGCGGACCCGTGGTGTTGATGGTTGCAGACGTCCCCTGGACGTCCACGGTACCGGTGCCGAATGTCCCCGCCATCATGCCCGCGTTCGCAACCGGACCCGTGGCAATACCATTCGCTGCTGAACCAAAAAACGTGTTGTCCAGATTGACCGTAACCGGTGCGGCAATACCGGTCACCACGACCTGACCACCGTCCTGATTGGGCGTTGAAGGCAGCGAGTCGATAAAAAGACCATTGCCACTTGTCACACTGATGATGGATGGGCCCGTGACGCCCGTCATGTCAAGCGTGGCAGTCCCGCCACGGACGGTCGTCTCCATGGCGTCATCCTTGCCGGGGTCTCCGCTCGTTGCCCCGGAATTGACACTGACATTCAACGTTCCGCTGACTGTGGTCGTTGCGTTTCCCATGTCGCGCACGTTCACCAGGGTCCCGCCGCCCGATCCCGTACCGCCACCCGCCCCAGGCTCGCCAACCGTAATGGTGTTATCTCCCGACAAGGTGAGCGAAGCAGTCGTGGATGTAGCCGTCCCGTTTGCAGCCCCAGCCGTGACGTTTATGCCGAGCGATGGTCCGGTGGCTTTCTGATTATCAATGCTCGTATTGCTGACGCTGACAGTTGCATTACCCGTGCCCTGGGCATCCGCAGCAATGCCGGATCTTACGCTACCCTCGTCAGGCAGCGTGATCGCGACACCCGTGACCGTCACCGTTGCGTTCTCCGTGCCGGTCGCCGGGCCGGGGTTAAAACCGGTAGTCGTACTCTGGCCTGCAACCGTCGAACATCCGACCTCCGTATTGTCCGGAATGGAAGTGCCTGCGGCTATATCGACTACGCAATCCGCCTGCGCGCCGTTAACACCCAGGGTCGGCAACAGTACTGCAAGCTTGATCCATACACCGGGCTGCATTCCGGCACATAGAACTCTTACGTTAGCCATCATTCCCCCTTGTCATCCTGCGATAACGTGATGGATGCCTGATTCTGCACCGAATGCACATTGAGACCCCGCTCCCTGCCACGCGCCGACCGGAAAGGCATTCTGCGGATTGGCCCACGGCTACATCCCTGGCAGTGCCAGGCTTGCATATCGCCCGGAAGCAGCCGTTCGCAGAATTCAAACCTATCCTGTCCTCCCGGAAACCGGCCCCCGACTCATGGAACCGTTATGCCAGAAAACGCCAGAACATGCGGCGCGCTCACTGTTTAACTGATCCCGATGGAATGTTTCCGAGGATCTCCCGAACCCGCCGTGCGGCCAGCAGCGGAACATAGTCCAGTATCGTGGCGTCACGCCTGAATTCCTCCAGTACGTCTGTGTACATCTGCGACACCAGCTGCTCCGGGTGGTTCGTTGAGACCGCAAGTTCCTGAACGATTGTCCGGGTGTCTTCAATCGCGCGCATTGCAAATCCCTCGTGTCGTTTCCGATCGTTTAACCATGCCGGGGTCAGGCATCCTGTCCGTCGCCATCCTCGCCATGCACCCGGTCGAGGCGATAGCCAAAGTTGTAAATCGGAATCAGCTGATACCCGTTTTCTGATCGCAGGTCGAGCTTGCTGCGCAGCATCGACATATGCGTGTCCATCGTCCGGGACGGAGTCTGGGCGTGCTGCCGCCAGATAGCGTCGAGGATGTACTCCCGTGACAGCGGCTGGCTGACATGCTGGAACAGCAGCAGCGCAAGAGCAAACTCCTTCTGTGTCAGTGGAACCAGTCTGCCACCGAATGAAGCCTGATGCGATTTGGGATCAAATTCGTACGGACCGAAGGCCATTTTCGGCGTTGGCTGCTGCCAGTAATACGCGCGTCGCAACAGCGAGCCAACACGTGCCAGCAGCATGGCTTCCGACACCGGCTTCACGATGTAATCGTCTGCGCCACTGTTAAGCATCGCCGCGATGTCGATTTCATGTTTTCGCGCCGAAACGAACAACACCGGGAGATAGGCCGACAGGCTGTGACGAATCCAGTACAGCAGCTGGCTGGCAGCCATGTCGAGCAGGTGTGACTCCAGCACCAGAAGATCGAATGTCTGCCGGTTCAGGTTCCACATGAGATTGCGGCCTTCCGAAAACGCGCAGCAAACGTGACCCGCGTCGCCCAGGGTGCGACAGATAAAATCGACATGGGTCTGGTCGTTGTCCAGCACGGCGATTTTCATGATGTTCACGTGTAGATTCGTTGTGGACGAAGATCCTGCGATACCGCCTCACACTTCTAGCCAAACGTGCTACATGGCGTCGCTACCCGGCGGCAGGACGCGCTGCAATCCGGGCCTGTCCGCCCACCTAACCAGCATCGTCACGGACGTAGAGGACCTGCAGCAAGGCACTCACGGGTTGGTTTCGCACCGGGGAAACGGGTCATGGTAGCTCCCGTTCGCCAAATCCATTCAGCAATTTTTAAGGACTACTAATAAAAAATTTCTGAACAAAAATGTTTGAGCGTGCAACAAATAGATGACTGTAAAACCTGGCTGCAGATGATCGCCAGTTTGC
>Ga0131853_10017105_pt1 | contig 13216 bp, 7 predicted proteins | sample TergutLab28metaG_FD_92764 | JGI IMG/M metagenome (GOLD analysis project Ga0131853, IMG submission 92764) | Labiotermes labralis P1 segment gut microbial communities from Petit-Saut dam, French Guiana - Lab288 P1 (version 2) (version 2) | ecosystem: Host-associated > Arthropoda: Insects >...
ACTTACCCGTTTTGGGGGGTGGGGCGGGCAATGTCCCCCCCTTAGTGCGGGAGGACCAAGGTTTTTTTCCCGCCAGCACCACGGTTTTTCCCTTCCCCCCCCCCCCCCCCCCCACACACACACACACACACATCCAAACGAACACCGCGACTTACTAAAGCCCCTGTATAGTAGGAAAAGAGAAACTTTTCTGGAGAGCAAAATAACCAGAACATGGAGCCAACAACTCCCCTCCGTGTGATCCCGAAAGTTGATGGCGTCGTAGTGTGGATCAAACACGTGAGCGACGGCTTCCTGTTAACAGTAAGGTAATGTTCAGCGTCCTGTTATCATTTGTGAGGCAGACTGCTATTAGAAGAATGTCAGCGGGCAGGACTGTGTCCTTCTTACCGAAGTGGAACTTAGTGCTTCCTGTTGTCACTAGTGGGAGCGACTGGAGCGACTGCTTCTTGTTGCCGCTAGTGGGAGCGACTGCTTCCTTTTAACGCTAGTAGGAGCGACTCCTTTCTGTTGTCACCTGTGGGAGTGAGTGCCTCCTGTTGTCACCTGTGGGAGTGACTGCTTCCTGTTGTCACTAGTGGGAGTGAGTGCTTCCTGTTGTCACTAGCGGGAGTGAGTGCTTCTTATTGTCACCAGTGGGAGTGACTTCATCCTACTGTCACTAGTGGGAGTGACTGCTTTCAGTTGTCAATAATGGGAGCGACTGTTTCCTATTGTCGCTAGTGGGAGTGACTGCTTCTTATTTTCACCAGTGGGAGCGACTGCGTCCTGTTATCACTAGTGAGAGTGACTGCTTCCTATTTTCACTAGTGGGAATGTGACGGCTTCCCAGTAGGCTAATTAATGGGGGGGGGGGGCGGGGGGGGGGTGTGCGGAAGAAGGTCGTTAAATGGCTGCAGCTCAGAGTTCCAAATTCTAAGAGCACCATAAGGTTCAGTGTAGATCAGTTTTGCTTTGCAACACCGATTACTTTTTCAAACTGGTTCCGTGTTTGCAAGTGATGCATGCTATGTAATTATCGCGTGCCCTTGATACAGGTCTGGTTTTGGGGATCAGCAGTAGGCTTACTGGGTGTGGCTTGATATTACAGAATTGGTTGCCGGTTACCGTCTTACCACTTACCACGAATTAACGACCGGCAGTCCCATAACAACTCTCTGCTCTTAGCATGACCTCTTTTCTTTCGTTTTGGTTCCTGTTATCTCTTGACAGCTAATTAAACTTCAGACGTAATCTGGATAGTGAATAAGGTCTATTATTTGTCATCCCATGTACAAGGTTCTCTGTTGTATATTTGCTTGCCTTCTGAAAGTTCTTCATAAATGTGTCAACCAAGATAAAAATTTGAATGTCAAAATACACTCTTATGTGGTTGTTATTATGGCAGGTGGTGGAGAAGTTATCATCACTCTGGCATCCCAATAGATTTTGATGGTGTTCTTGAGGACGTGTTGGTCAATATTGAGTTTAGGGCGGGCCTTATACTGATGTTTCTGCATGGAATTAACACATCCACCTGCCCAGTTTATCTTCCCACTATTGCCTGTTTTCCGTCCACGTAATATTTGTGTTTACCAAAATCTACATTCTCTCACTGTGCACATTTTTCTGCCTGCCTGTTTCCATTGCTGACATTATAGTACTCAAAGGCCAAAACACGGCCTGCACTTCCCCTCTTCCATGAAATTAACAGAACTGATTTGCATTGCCTCAATACCCTGTGTGTTTTAATACTGACATCTTTGCATGGAGTTTGCCCACTAACATGTTATAGACCCTACAGGTTTCTATTGCCCCATCTATGTTGAATACCAATTTCTTGAATTATGTGCCCTTATAATTCTAGTATGAGAGCATAAATCATATTCTGGTTTGTAAAATCGAGCTTTTTAACTGGTCCTTATCTATTCACTATTTGTTTGTTTTCCTCAGAATGTTCTTGTTAATTGCAACTGTGAAAACAGCATAGATGTTAATGGTTTTATATCCTGAACACCCCTTCGCCCCCAACTTCAAGTGAGAATCTCGTCCGTATATCTTGCCCTTAATTCCATAACCTGCTTTTCTGGCTTCTTGGATTTCACACATTTTGTCTTAGACTACAGTCATGACAAGAACTGCTGGTGGTTTTGCAGACCCGCTATCTTTACATGTGATTCTTAGAATTCTTTAGAGGTGAGACATTCATACAAAAGTCTTAGTTGCGGAATCTAAATGGAAGTCCTATGCACGGATGGGAGGATGACTTAAAAATAAATAAATAAAAGGAGTTAATTCCTTCTGTAGGGAACAATGAATATTTGCAGACCGTTTGGTGTTTAGTTCTGTTTGTATGTTATTTTTGGTACTAGATATATAAGCTACATGCATGATTTTACCATTTGAAGAGCAGTGTTCATGCATCTTTTCATTTCCCTTTCATCTCCCACTGCACAATGCAATCCATGTCTGTAACAGCTGTGAATTACATATTTGTCCATTTAACACTTCTGATTCAAAATTACATAATTAAAACACCCGCACTTCAGCTCACATCTCATTTGTCACTCTTGTGTACTCATTTGTAATGGAAAAAAATGTCGAAAGCCACTTAACTTCGTATTTTCCTCAGAGAACTGTGCACTTCGTTTGTTTTCATGTCGGAAGTCACAACAGTTTTTGAAGTTTTCATTATTGTGATGAGTGTGATCATGTATCAACTACAAATAATAATCTGGAATTGAAGAATAACATCTTCTGATATATATATCAGTAGTACAGTAGATATTTACTGACATTTTGAGTGAAACTGCTGCCTCCTTCTTCAGGGAAGAAGTGCAACCTATCACACTTTTCATTATATGTAATCAATGATAGTTTAATGCTGTATTATTTAGGAAAAAGTAACAAGTACATGCCTTTTACTTAGCTGCAATGATGACAGTAAGGTTTGCTGCACGGAGATTAAAAACAGTAAATTTCAGAAAGTACCAGTCTATTACAATTAAAGAAGCTAAAGGTCCAACCAGGGCTGTTGAGCTGCTGACAAGGAAGTGTAATAAAAATCAATACCTTTTTAAAAATCTTTATTTCACTGACTTTGTGCATTACATTGCCCTACACTTAAGCGTCCTGTAATCTTACATCACAACCATAAACACTGTTTTCAAAATCTGAGTATTACAGACACACTGAAGTGTGTAAGTGATCTCATTGCTCCTTTTTCACTTTCCAACTGAAAAACAAGTTTCGGTCACAGTATCCTAGAAGCAATTTATCATTCAGTACACAAGTAAGTTCAGTGACTTCTTGTAGTCAAAGGTACTGCAGTATCAAAGAAAATATACTTTATTTATTAATAAAGTGATAACTGTCTTAACAATAAACAAATGTTTATTTCCACAACACATTCAGGCCCTCTTACATAGTACTACTATACAAATGTCTTATTTCTTTTGTGAATACTTCAACAAAGGCATTTTCAACTCTTAAAGAAAATTTGTAACCAGTGTAGTCATCACACCGCTGCATTTACCTTGCAAACTATAGTCATTAATCTGATGTTTATTGGACCTTGCATCATTGTGATAGTTGATGAATAAAAAATCCACTTGATGTTAAGATCAACAGTAACATGTTACTAACCACAACAAAGCAACAAAACACATCACACCAATCAAAAACCACTAAGCACCATAAATTTATGCTAACGCTAACTCCTCCATCTGTGCAGAACAAAACAGCCAATGTGGTAGTTCAACAACATAGTCGTAAACTCCTGAAGATGGGCATACTAATGCCCAAAACATGTTGAGGCTCTAAGAAGTAAAATAAAAGTAACAAGTGACATCAAGTTGGTTTTTTATTCATCAGCTATAGTCATTAATATTTGGCAACATACAGTACCTAAGAGCAACATGGTAACTACATATCTGAAAGAGCTTGCAGATTTATTAAACAGCACCTGATTTTAACATGGTAATCAAACACAAAAAACAGTTATGGAATCCACTAAGCAAGGTACACAGATAACTCTCATAGTCCTACTAAAATATGAGTACAGAATAATATATTTACCCTCACACACTTGTTTACAAAGAATTTTTGTAGTACAAATGGCAATAGGAACTCTTATCAATAAGACAATTTAAGTGATGGTTTTAGGAAACGGGCCACCTGTATTTATTTCGGTGACTTCCACCTGCTTCAAATGTTAGCTAATATGAAACAAAGAAAGTTATAGTTATGCTGAACTCTATTATCACAATTTGTGTTGACACCTGGGTAGATGCAGAATTTCCCTCTTAAATACATACTCATATGAAACATCTCATGAATTTAAACACCATGAGGTACAATAAAGAACACTTCAGCATTTCACACAACGTATCAGTCTTGTCGATCAACACGATGCCTCATGATCACAGACTTCCCACTGGAAAAAACAAAACAAAATTTTAAGGGTCGTTTCACCATGCGTCTTCCTCATGAAATAAAGTGAAATGCCAACTTGATGCAACTAGGTAATTTTACTGATGTATTCTTAGCTCGATATGTTTCGGGTACATACGCCCATCATCAGGAGCATTAGATGTTGAGTTGCAGCATATGGTTTTCTGCACCGAGTTTTTGGAAAGGTGGTGGTCTTGAGAGCGGCTGCGTAGGTCGTGTGTACGGTGCTAACGGTGCTGTGCATGGCACCATCCGCACCGTACACACGACCTACGCAGCAGCTCTCAAGACCACCACCCATCCACAAACTCGGTACAGGAAACCATATGCTGCAACTCAACATCTAATGCTCCTAATGATGGGTGTATGTACCTGAAACATGTCGAGCTAAGAATACATCAATAAAATTACCTAGTTGCATCAAGTTGGCATTTCACTTTATTTCACAAAAACAAAATTTCTTTTATATGTGACATCCCATTGTGATGAATAAGCAATGATGGAGTAAGGAGGGCAGTCGATGACAATTCTCCCACTCACCCAGCCAAGGCAGATACAAAAACATTCACCTTGTTTGCAGGCCATGTTTAACATTGTTTGGGACTTATAAAGCAACCCCCCCCCCCCCAAGTCCTATCCCCAGTTTTAAGAGTATGAACTATGAAAATATCTAATCTTACATTCAGATAAATACAATATATACTGTCTCAATTATAAATGTAATTCAGGATGACCTCATTGCAGTCACAACATTAAAGATAACAGGTACTTACTGCTCATTTCTTGTTACTTTATAGTAACATTCCAGCTTCTCAACTCTTGACAAACGTTCCAGAAATTCTTCATCATGAGTAATGACAAGTAACTGGAAGTTCTTCTGGACCATTCTTGTGTTCACAATACTGACAGTAAATAACAAATATTAGAAATCAACTCCAGTCTCTAACAGTAAATGAACTGCACTTAATTCAGTTGAAGAGTCAAGTCTTCTGGGGTGTTATGCCATGGTGGCTGGTAACTACTTAATATGATCCTTCAAAATGTGTTTATAACTTACATGGATGACATAAAACAATGGAGAGAAAGAAACCAGGAAAGAATATGCTATCAACATAAACTTCAAACTAGTATGGTTCTTTGGTGTTTGAAGACAACCGCATAATTATAGTCAAAACATACATTAAATAATTAACCCACTACTGTGTCAGAATCTGAAGCTTGCTTTAGCTGATTAAAAAAAAAGTAGGGTAAAGATCCTAGTATGAACAAGTACGCAAAACTAACAAAAACCGTAACATGTCAACACAGTACAATATTATATCAGACACAACACCTACAAAACTTCAGCAAAATACATGCTGGCATCAAGAAATGAAGTTTGGACAATTCAAAAAGCATATGAAGAAAAATATAATTTTTGATAAATGCATGGTAAAAACTTAGTTCATAAATGAAATGAGGGCAATTTTTACCACCAAATTTATGTAAAATTATCAAAGAAGACATGACATGTAAGAAGAATGAAAAACAACAGAACAGTGAAACAAAAATAAGCATACAAGTCACTGGTGAACAGATGTTTTGGAAGACCCATGAAAATATTAAATGAAGCAGTATCACATCACATGGCATAGTTCTGATTAAAATGACAATGAAGATGAAGAATAAGCAAAGAACTTCATTTAATTCAGGCATTACACTTCAGGTTATACTCACTCTGCTAATGCATTACTCAGACTTTCAATATTTTCACTGTCCAGGTTGGTTGTTGGTTCATCAAGAGCCAATATACCACAATTTGCACTGAAGGTTTCTGCTAAAGCCATGCGGATAATTAGAGATGCCAGGACCTATGAAACAAAATGCAGATTGAAATACAGGAGTGTTACATCCCAAGATTAACTCCCAGCAACATATCAGAATTTTCTGTTCTACTATTGAAAAAGTTCGTAAACACTGAAATAAATTGCAAGTATACACTATAGTTTTGTTACACCTCACTTTTGTGATATATGGTCAAAAAATAAAGTTCCAAGATCAGTGCTGTAAGGATAGCAGGCACACAAGAAATAAGAAATTGTTTCATATCCCTCCAAAATAACCTCACCATGCTTCTTGAGATCTCTGACATCCTGAGGTCTGGGAAGTTACCCTGTCAAAACAGCCCCCAGCACCCACTGAACAGGATGCCGTGTGGGATTCAAGAGTCAGTTAGGAAATATCTCTTGCTCCTGCCAGGAATCAAACTCTGAATCCTTGGTCATGGGCCCACACTCAAGCATGATTTTAAATTAGTGATATTATGATACAAAGGGAAAATAGCTTGTTGTGCTATACATTTTGCTTACGCATTAAACGCACTTCAAGACTATGCCAAGACTCAGGCAGTTGGTAGTTGGCCTCTCAAAGTAGAGGCCCAGGTTTCAACCCTAAGCAGTTAATGCAAGGTTTGTGATGAACATTGTGGCATACAGATGGTTTGTTCCCAGTACTCAAGTGTTATCCTGTGAGTAACATTCCTCCAGTACAGTGATACCTTGGCTAACAAAGATAATTCGTTCCATAATCACATTCATTAGCCGAAACACACATACAGACAGAAAAGATAAGCTCCTGGAATGGCCCGACCATTCATGTTTGCTGCTTTATGTTAGCGCGCGCATCCACTAAAACATTTGTTAGCCGAGTCCATATTCGTTAGCTGAGTCCGAAAAACAGCGAAAAAATCTTCGTTAGCCGAAAAATTCGTCAGCAGGGTCACTCGTCAGCCGAGGTATCACTGTATACGCATATTTCATGCATACGCTATGGACATATAATCGTAACAATTAATCGTATCACTAAAAAAATCAAAGTCACATAGTTACGTAAAACCAAAAAGATTGGAGAATGTCTTTCTAACATTGTTCATTCATAAGGAAATCATTACAAAACTACACACACAAATTTATACCTTCTGTCCAGCACTGCAGCGCCCTCTCATGTCAATTTCTACATCATTCCTCATCTGTACCACCCGGTAGTTATATTGACTCCTCCTGTCTGCAGCTGCCAGTCACACAACAAATTAATGTAGTTAAGATACACCAAAGAGCTCACACATTTACACATTTACAGGGCACGGACAATTATGGGCAAGTACAGTCACAAGTAACATTATCTCTTGCTCTCCCACCCCATAACCAATAACCATTACATCATATTACAAAATGACTATTCTCAAGTTCATCATATTCAACATCTATGGCATAGTTTCATGGAAAATTAAGAAATAATTCTATCCTTAAAGCATTTTTAAAATGATCAAATCAAGATGAATAAGAGAAGAGAAGCAACGAGTAGGCATGGGAGAGATAAAAATATCCATACAACATTTTAGTCACAAAACCTGAGAGGAAAAGTTTACGTGAAAGACCTAGGAATAGTTGGGAAACAATATGAAAATTTATTTTGAGAAACAAGGTTTGAATTGGTCCACTGGACTTGTCTAACTCAAGAGCATAGGTACAGTAAATTATAAAACTTACATGTCTGCTCAGGCACATCCGTCTTTATCTCAATGTAATCTATGTCACTGCCACGGTAAATCTGCCGCCACATTTCACGAATGATGGCATTGATCTCTCTCATTTTTTCCTTGTGGAAGTGTAACATTGCCCATTCTGTGGCCTTATAATAAGAATTCAAGTCACTTGCGGCTGCTTCAATAACCTACAAAAAGTAAAATCCCTACTCTACAAATTTTGTTTAAGACTATACACACTTGTGTTCATGCCATTTTACCCACTCAAATGGATCAGCCAGTAGCTACACCAGATGCCTGATTAACTGCAGTAAATATTACACATGTGTTTAACAGAGGTTAAATGTCAGCAACTTCACTCAGACTTTAATGCAAAATACAGTTCTGCATAATCAGTCTGACCACACTCATAGTAATGAATATACATTCAGCACATGTGGGGATGGGAAATAGTGAATGAGGTAAAGGGGAGATTCTGTAAGAAAGTATTAAGAATTCCCACAAGTGCAGCAAACAGGGCAGAAGGAAAGCTTGGAATAAGAGGCAGAAGAGGGATTATATCAAGTGCAACAGTAAGATACTGGGCTTGGATTAAGTACAGGTGGAAGGAGGAACCAGTGAGGCACTGTTACAAATGGCAGATTGATAAATTGAAGGTGTAGAGTTGGGCAGGAAGATGTAAGGGAGGAATACGACGAAATTTGACTGGGTTATGTAAGGCAAAATGCCTGGGAGAGGGAATTAAGACAATTTGTCAAATTAGTAAAACCAGATGCAAAGATACACAAAACAGGGGAGGACACCTGACATGTAAGAAAACGGGTCATTAGTTTCACACTGTGAATTAAAATACGGCACGCCAAATGCTGAGACAGTATACAAAATTATGCCATCACCTTTGCCATTCATCATACCTGTTCACACTATGTAATGTGAGCTACTGAGAGTATTATTACATAAAGTCAGTAAATGGATAAACGAATGTTGCAACCTCTATCAGAACATGGTGCAGCCCACATTTCTGGTACAGCTGACAATTTTCACTATCAGAATTGTTTAACCTACCTTCTTCTTAACAACCTTTTCAAGACACTCTCTCTCTGCATTTGCATACATAGGTCTCTTTAGCTCTTCACGTAGTGATGCGATGGTAATTTGTTGTTCCTTAAGCTTACCTTCAGCTTGTGCTTTCTGAAATACAAAAAAAGATTCAAAATATCATGTTTCATCACCCTTATATCTGTCATGCACCAAGAACAGTATAACTTTCTTACCCATTCCATTAATTCTCAACTTCATAATTTATTCTAACATACAGGCAGTCCCGTTTATCACAAATCTTAGGCCAAGAAGTTCTACTTTCACATGAATAGCTGTGTGCTGCCTATCTGTGCCACTTAGTGCTACCAAGGTAGTATGGGTCATCACAGTTGGCAGATTTGCAGGCTAAGCTAATGACAGGGACATCAGACAGCACATCACCGGCCGTTCCAATCAGGGTTGATGTCAGGTCAGAGGTAGTGCAGCAGGTAGATGGTATAACAAATACAGCAGGGTCTAACAACGCACTTCCTAGCATGCATGGAGTGAATGGTGTGAATGGTTGCAGTACATCTGTGTCTAATGATGTTAACCTTTTGGCGCCGGAATTATTTTTTTTAATTTTAGCACACCTGTATATAAAATGTGAATAATACAGGAACCAAATACATTAAAATTATGAAACAAACTGCATTTTGAAGAGGAAAAAAAGGAGAGTATATACCATGTTTAAAACATTCAGTACCTATATTTGTTGAATAAATATATAAAATGCAACTTTAGAGGTTAGCGGTGCAGTACGACTACTATAGTTGACATTAGGCATCAAAAGGTTAAACCACTTGGTATCATAGTGTGTTTAGCATGTAGGAACAATAAATACTGCAATGTTGTAAAAATACAGGCTCACTAAGCAGGCTATTTTCAACAACATCTCTCTAGAGTTGTGTGCAGGTGGTACCTGGTGCAAACTTTTGCCACAACATTTGTTATCCTGCTGTTTTATGTGGTTTTCCTCAGTCTCTCCAAACAAAAGCCAAGACTGTGCCTCAGTTAGGCCAATACCGGCTCCTTCCAAATCCTCTCCAATTCATCATTCACTATTCAAACTCTAATTGAAGGTGTAGTCTGTGATAACCAGCGTCATAAAATATGTAGTCATATATAACAAAATGATATGGTGGTTCCTTCCACAAAATTTACCCTCATGTTTTTAAAGTGTTCAATAACACTGTTGTACGTCTGTTGTTGGCAAGGTTATTCATTCTGGCAATCTCTGTTCCTACTGGCTAGTAATTTACTCCACACACACTTTTGAATTATGGCACTCACTAAAATTATGCTGCCTGTCTCACAGTATGTCTTGATCCCCTAATACAAAATTTAACAACATTCATAATTAAATGGCCAGGGTAATGTAGTCATTATAGTAACTGGGCTATGGGCTGGACAGACCAGAGTTCAAAACCCAGTCACGGCAGGAGATTTTCTCATCTCAAGATGTATCCAGACTGGCTCAGGAGCCAAATGCATGACACTGAGCACTCACCACCATCTAGCACTGAGGTTAAGACTGAGTGTATCCATACCTCTACTTCCCCTCTGTGCCTTCATGGCAGGTACAGCAAAACTCCACCTTTATATAATTAAATACTGTGTCCTATTCTAAAGTTGTACTATAAATTCAATACTTTACATCAATTTTACCAAAAAGGTATCTTCGGGCGGGCAAAAGACAAAAGATAAAAATTCCTCCATAACCTACCATGAAGGCCAAGAGGGGGAGTAGAGACATAGCTCTACTTTTACCTCAGCACTAGATCGGGGTGGGTGGTAGACGCCATACCACGGCTGCTTTACCCCCAGGAAAGAGACCTGGTACCCACTGTACAGGAGACTGGGTGCGCCCCAGGACCAGTCTGGACAGGTGTGGAAAATCTCTCCCCCCACCAGGATTCAATCAGCAGACTATCCAGGCCCACAGCAAAAAAACTATATAAACCAATAAATTCTTGGACACGGGAAACTATTAATGCTTTCAAACATGACATAGAATATGGCATAGCACTAGTTTAAAGGACCAGGTAGCCAGCTGCCCACCCCAGTTTTATATAACTGTATTACCTTTCTGTTAAGGGCTTCTTCCTCCCTCAGACGTTCTCTCTTTTCCGTAAGGAGAGTCTCATATTTCAGATCTCCAAGACTTTTTTGAAGTTCTTCAATTTTCTTTTTTAAGACATCAGCTTCTGCTTCCTTATTGCGTAATTTAAGGTTATCATCCAAGTCTCGTTTCTTCATCTAAACCACCAGTGACAATTGGATAAAACAGTCATGTACTCTCTTAATATATACAGAGGACAAATGAGCTAAGATCTAATAAATGATAACATATATATGGATGAAATACCAATAATCGTAATTTCTTAAACAGTATGTGAGAAAACCATTAAAAATACTTAACAAAACACAGAAAATAATTTAAAATCCTGTAGAGATAAAATCACAATCCTTCACTTCACAAGAAGACAACAAAGTTATAATGGATCAGGAAATTAGGCAGTATTTCAATACAAGGTAAGCACACCCCAGCAACATCTAAGGCATATAAAGGGACAATATGTACAGTTTTCTTGTGACATATATTACCTGCTGCTTGGCCAGTTCACTATTCATATTGCCAATCTGTGTGCTCAAGTCTTGTATTGATTTCAAATTAGTATCCTTCATTGTTTCCAGGTCCAGAAGAGATTGCTGCACTGTGGCCAGTTTCCTGTCTATTCCTTGCTGCTCAAAATCTCTGACACTGTTTTGCAACCTATGTATTTCATCAACCTGTTTCTGAAATCCTGAAAGCTAATCAAAAATAAGAAGGTGAATACAGTACTTCACTACTCCTCTAACGTAAGTAGACAAATTTCTGTTGCTGCATGAATAGCACGGAACACAAAGCAACAATCTAAAATTATTCATGCCTTTCATCATCCAGTGTGCAATGGGACCAATCAATGACATTTAGTTACCAGCCAGCTCACCTGTCTAGGCAGTTTTCTTGATATCAGACTCAATTCCATTTGCCTTTTCTTTGATATTATTCAGTATCAAGAAATGCACTTTCCTTCCAAATTCTTTCTAATGTAATTCTTTGAGACGACATCCCCATAACACCCTCTTCCCTTCACCTCTTGGTTTTCTAAAAGTCTACAACAGTAGCTGACACATTACATTACAATTATGCGGGCAAATGTCCAATGTCTGTTGCGGATTGATGTTTATATGACCACCAAGATAACCACAAATAATTCACACACAAAAGTGTCCCAGGTTCAGTATCAATTGCTGCTTTTTTTGTACAATTAATTCAAACTTGAAGTATGACCCACATGTAACTTACATGTTACTAAAATAACTGTCAATTCCCTCATAAACATCCATGGTTTCTGTGGTCAGGAAGAAATAAATACCGTATTTACTCAAACGCAAGACAAGGTTTTTCCCTGAAATTTGGCACTTAAATATGTGAGGCTGTCTTAAAGTTACATATGAATGAAAGAATTCTTGTTATAAGGGACTTAAATCTGTGAGTGTGGGTTGGGGTGGGGGTTGGTGGGGAAGGAGGCAGGGTGTGCATCATAAGTTTAGATGAATAACCAAAGATAATGAATCCAATTCACCAAGGGAACAGAATTAGACAGGACAACTCCTTTTCCATATGCTCTTGTGATCACAAAGTGACCAGCATGTTCTAATCAAAACCAAACCACCTACATGAATTTTGAATGTAATCTTCCATCCCACATTAAGGCAGACTGCTACCTGTGCAGCTACAGGAACACAAGCACAATCTCCCAGGGGTGTCCTATAAAAATCTAAACTGGTTTAACATGCTTATGAAGATCATCAGAGAGGCAGTAATGATACAGGACTGTGCAAACTGATACTTAACAGCAGGTATAGGAACTGCAGTGAATCAGTGCACATGGTATATCTGATAAATTCAATCAGTCTACTTAGTTTCACCTATATGGATTCCCATATATTAAGAATTCACAACATTACAGCTAAAGCAGCATTGAAATTTGGAAGTGAAGCTTGGGTACCGAAGAAAAGAGAGGAACAACGTTTAGAAGCAGCACAGATGAAATTTTTGAGACACTTACTTGGAATAACAAAACTAGATAAAGAAAAGAATCAATGTATTAGGCAAAAAAACGGGAGTACAGA
>Ga0131853_10017106_pt1 | contig 13216 bp, 14 predicted proteins | sample TergutLab28metaG_FD_92764 | JGI IMG/M metagenome (GOLD analysis project Ga0131853, IMG submission 92764) | Labiotermes labralis P1 segment gut microbial communities from Petit-Saut dam, French Guiana - Lab288 P1 (version 2) (version 2) | ecosystem: Host-associated > Arthropoda: Insects >...
GTGCTCATAATCACCGGCCAGCATACCAAGGATGTCTTTGACATCTTGTTTCGTTACATCGCGGAAAGAATAAGTATGCTTTAACAGTTCCATTACTTCGTCGATATGATATCCAACTGTAGACATTGATACCAAATGCTGGGCGAGAATATCGAAACATTTAAGCGGGGGATTGGCAACCTCGACCCCGCCCCAACGGGCGATTTCGGCAGTCATCCCGCAATAAAGCCCCTCCGGTGCGGTACGCGGGTACATATACATATAACTTGTCCGCCCGGGATTGTGCCCGGCCCGCCCTAAGCGCTGCAAAGTACCGGAAACCGTCCGGGGGCAGCCTATTTGTAATACTTGGTCAATCTCACCGACATCAATCCCTAATTCCATCGATGATGTCGCGCACAGAAGCCTTAAGGTCCCGTTGCGAAGGTTCATTTCTGTTTCAAAACGCTGCTCTTTTGACAAACTGCCATGATGGACCCGGGCAAAACCATCACCGCCAAGCTCATTAACATAATAAGCCAGTTTCTCTGCAAAACGGCGGGCTTCAGTAAAAGCGATAACACTGCGGCTACCCTGACATTGCTTAAAGACTTCTTGCGCCATTTCTTCCCAAACCGGGTCTTTCCGGCGGCCTTTTAAGGGAATGGTGCCTTTGACTTCGATTTTAATATTTTTTTTCATCGGCGGTGAGACGATGACGGGGTTTGAATCCGGCGCAAGGTATTCTGCCGCGACAGGAAGCGGACGAATCGTCGCCGAAAGGCCAATCCGCTGAACCGGATTTTCACATATCATATCAAGACGGGCAATCGATAGCATTAAATGGGCGCCTCTTTTGGTATCAATCAGCGCATGAAGCTCGTCGATAATAATCGCTTTCGTCGTCCGGAGCATCCCTTGGCTTGCTTTGCCGGTCAACATCAAATAAAGGGATTCCGGGGTAATAATCAAGATATGCGGCGGTTTGCGAATCATTTTCGCCCGCTCTTTTTGCGGGGTGTCACCGGTCCGGATTGCAATTTTTATATCGGTAGACTCACCATAAAGCTCATCTTCTTTTTTGCTAATCCCATCAAACGGGCGGTTCAAATTTTCCCGGATATCACTGGCTAATGATTTAAGCGGTGAAATATAGATAAGGTATAATTCATCCTTTAGCTCTCCCGCCCGTGCCATTGCTTTGAATTTATCAATAAAAACCAGAAATGCCGACAATGTTTTTCCGGTCCCGGTCGGGGCGCTGGCAAGAACCGAAAAACCTTCCATAATCGCCGGCCAAGTTTCTTTCTGTACCTGGGTTGGCTCACCAAAAGCTTCACCAAACCACTGCTTTGCCGGTTCGCTGAAAATGTCTAAGGTATTTTCATTTTTTGTTGGTTTTTTCGCCATTTTTAATACCCTGAAAGAGCCTTAGAATAAACTCTTCATACTTATTTCACAAGCCTCAACCGCACAAACGGCCATCATATAATCATCCTGAAAATCAATATTTTTCATCATGCCATTCCACACATGCCCCTCATCAACTAAATAAATTGCTTGCCGGTCGATATCAATATCAATTTTGTTCAGGCTAATCCCTAAACCACGCCCATCACATTTAGCATAAGCTTCTTTTATTGTCCAAAAACGATAAAAAGCAGCATTTTTTTGGCCGTCCGGAAGTTTTTCCATATATTCCTGTTCTTTTTCTGTTAGCACCTTGCGAACAAGTGACGAGCTGATTCCATTAAGCTTAACTTCCTCGATATCGATACCAACCAAGATTTCACTAAGCGCGCAAACCGCCCAATCCCCGGAATGGGATATATTAAAATGAAGTTCCGGATAATCCAGAAAAAACGGCCTCCCCCTTTCCGGCCTGGTTATTTTCAGGCTCTCCGGCGGGATACCAACTTTTTCCCCAACGACAATACGCAGCATCGCTTCCCCGAAAAGCGACCGCAGAAAATCCTCACGGAAATGAAAGCGTAATAATCGCTCCCGCTGCTTTGGCGCGACAAAAGTAAGCCATTTGGAAATAGTAGCTTCGTCGATATTTTCATAGATTGATAAATTATAGATATTGATACTTTTCATAACATCATCATAGAACATACGTTCTTTTCTGTCAAGGCCTAAAACAACAAACTCATTGTTCCAATCACAATCATCAATAACCCAAGCAACGGCTTTTTATTTAATTTTTCATGCAATACAAAATAGCTAAATGCAATCGTCACAATAATACTCAATTTGTCAATCGGGACCACTACGCTGGCCGGCCCTTCCTGTAAGGCACGGTAAAAACATAACCACGAAAGGCCGGTCGCGATACCTGACAATACAAGAAATATCCAGCTTCGTTTATCAATTTGCTTTATTTCCCGTTGTTTTCCTTGGGCAAAAACAATCAACCATGCTAAGACAAGGACAACCATTGTCCTAATCGCTGTCCCTAGATTTGATTCAATATTAGTTATTCCAATTTTGCCCAAAATCGCGGTAAGACTTGCAAATACTGCTGCCAGAACTGCATAAAATAACCACCGGTAATCATTTCCTAATGATGCCGTTTTCGCTTTCTTACGCTCAATCATCAAATAAGTACCCGCCCCAATCAATACCATCGCTACTATTTTTATTAAGCTTAAGTCTTCACCCAAAAAAATAAACGCAAGTAAAATCGTCATTACCGTACTGGATTTGTCTATCGGAACTACTTTATTTACATCGCCAATCTGTAATGCGCGGAAATAACATAACCACGACCCTGCCGTCGCAAAACCTGATAGGATTAAGAAAATAAGGCTCCGGTTATCAATGTCAGATATCAATTTGTGGGAACCAACGATAAAAACCATTAACCATGCAAATATAAGCACAACCACTGTCCGCAAAGCAGTGGCGAGATTTGAATCAACATTTTTTATCCCTATTTTCGCAAGTACCGACATCACTCCGGCGAAAAGGGCAGCGGTTAAGGCGTAAAGTATCCACATAGATTAATAATACCACAAAATGTACAAAACTTGAATAATGAACAACCGCTTAATATTCATTGAATTATTTTCATATAAGTATTAGACTTAAAGAAGTAGAGCATTTTATATAAAAAGACAATTTTAAGCTAACCAAAATAATTGGCTGGATAGGGGTTAAAAATGAATATTAAAACCTACGAATACGAAACAACAATTCAATCTTCCGGTAAAGGCGGCGCTTATGTAATTTTTCCTTACGATATCCGCACCGAGTTTGGTAAAGGACGGGTTAAAGTCTGCGCTACTTTTGACAACGAGCCATATGATGGAAGCATCGTTAATATGGGTGTAAAAAATACGGATGGGTCAATATGCTATATCATTGGTATCCTTAAAGAAATTCGTGCAAAGATAGGAAAACAACCGGGTGATGTTGTTTGTGTTACAATTCAGGAAAGGGAAGATTTGCGATGAAGTTTTTTAGTTAAATCAATATTCTGAAAGTCCATAAAAAATATTTTTCATAAATTCGCACTTTCTGTGCGTGTGTTATACTCACAGTCGCTTCCATGTTTGTCCAGGCCTCTCTATACTAATAGTATCTTTAAAATACTTTTGGTACGAGGTGAAAATATGGATAAAAAAGAAATCGGGAAACAAATTAAGGAAAAGCGTGAAGCCCTCGGTTTCACTCAAAATCAATTGGCCGAGGAAGTTGGTATAAGTTATAGCTTTATGAGTGTAATAGAAAGAGGTGTTGGTGCCCCAGGGCTTGATAATTTAATAAAAATCTTAAACGTCTTAGATTTATCAGCGGATGTGCTTTTGTCAAAAGAGCTTAATAACGGTTTTGTTGCCCGTGCTTCGGCATATGCCGACCGACTTGGGGAACTACCAAAAAAAGAGCGAAACCATGTTGAAAGCATAAATAATTTCATTATTGACTCATTTATAAATAGAAAATAATATTCTTGAGTGGACCGACGATAATCTAATAGATATATTAGACCTATTGTGGTATACTTATGAAATAACAGCACTGAAAATACGCTGGGGAGGGCTTTAAGTGGGTATATACGAAAAAATTAATGACAACCAAAAAGCCATCACCGCCGCCCGCCCGTTTGAGGGGGAAATGCTAAAACAGATTCGCGATTATTACCGTATTGGTTTAACATGGTCGTCTAACGCACTGGAGGGCAATACCCTAACCATCAGCGAAACTAAAGTACTGTTGGAGGATGGCCTAACGGTTGGCGGAAAACCGTTGCGGGAAGTTTATGAAGTAATAGGCCATGGCAAAGCTTATGACTATATGTTCACTATTGTCTCCAAGCGGCAAATTATTACAGAAGACATAAAAACCATGCACCGCTTATTTTATTCAGCTATTGATGAAGAAAATGCCGGTAGATGGCGAAAGAATCAAATAATCGTAACCGGCGTAGATTATGCATTCCCTATCCCGGAGGAATTGAACAGCCAAATGGATGGGCTGATAGAATGGATAAAGGATGATCGCGCCGAGTTCCATCCGGTCACATTCGCGGCAATGCTGCATTTAAAATTTGTTACAATCCATCCTTTTATAGACGGGAACGGCCGGGTATCCCGGCTACTTATGAATCTTGCGCTTATCCAAGACGGATATCTGCCGGCAATCGTCCCCCCGGTTATGCGGCCCGATTATTTAAGCACAATCCGGTTATATCAGCAGAAACAAGAAAGCGGGCCATTCTGTGATTTAATTGCAGAAATGGCGCTCGAAAGCCAGAAGGAGATGATGAGACTGCTGCATATCAAACCATATCACGCGGATTGAACGAAAAATATTATGCTTTTAAATTTATTAGAAAAAATATCTTGAATCATATTATTAACCGCTCTTTAATTGCACTTCGCATATAAACAATGCCATGGAAGATATAATACTTGAATTTGATTATTGAAAATTTTTACAAATAATATACTTTCAGTGCGTGTACAAGACCCGTGGTCGCTTCTATGTTTACTTAATTCTTCCTATACTATTAGTATATCAGAATACTTTTAGGGCGAGGAATAATTAATGGATTTTTCAGACATCGGGAAAAGACTTAAAGAAAAACGTAAGGCTCTCAATCTCAATCAAGCGCAGTTTGCAGAGATGGTTGATTTGAGTGTTGATTATATAAGTAAACTCGAAAGAGGCGAACGAATTCCAAAAATTCCTTGTTTTGTATCACTCTTAAATGCTTTGGACTTATCAGCAGATGAGGTTTTATCAGAAAACCTCAATAAAAGTTACGTTAGCCGGACTTCAGAATATCTCGACCGTATAGGAAAACTTCCCAAAAAAGAGCAAAATCTTATTTTTAATATGATTGAATTATTTTTGGATAAATAGTTTTACGCTAACGATTTCCATTGGAAAACGTGACCTGCGGGATTACCTTGTCTTATGGGCTTTGCTGTCCAAATTATTAATAATTGCGTGTATTCTATGATGTTTCCTTTTTAGCGATTCCAATATTGCCGTTTTCCGTTAGTATCAACTTTAGTGCATTGGTCGATGTATTGAATTGCATTTTTAGGACAGCAATTATAACAAGCAAGGCACATTTGACAGCTTATGTGTTTCCACTCAACTTTTGAATTGATTGCAATGTTATCAGTAGGGCAATGCTGTTCACATTTTCCGCATTTGTTGCAAAGAGTTTTGTCAACTTCAAAACAAGTATCTTTGTTGTACACTCGCAAAAAATGTTTGTAGCCGTAAGTAGGGATATTAAATGTGATAGTAGGAAAAGGCGGATAATCTAAAATTGAAAATATGCGTGATTGTTTTTGTTTTCTTATATCAGCAAGGAAAGTTAAAACTTTTTTTCTTGCTTTTTTATTTCGTTGCTCTTTCAATTTTTCCGTTGAGCCATTGAAAATATGAAAAGGATAGTTATTACCCATTGTGACATAACGAAAAAAATTATATGTTCTTCCACTTGTATTAAACACTCTGTCAATCTGCCTTTTTGCACCACCAACCATTGGTTCACCCCTTGTGACTATAATGAAAACATAGGTATTATTTGGAATTTCCAATTTAGCTAAAAAATCTTTTACAATAATTGGAATCCCGAAATAATAGAGGGGAAATATAATCCCGATTATGTCACTTGCATTTCTATGTTTTTGGGGTTTTTCTTTGGCTATATTGATTAGCGCAGAATTTTCTAAACCCTCGCATACCTTTTTAGCAATCATGTAAGAGTTCCCTGTACCGCTGAAATAATAAATGGTTGCACTCATATCTTGATACCTCCAGTCCTGTATACCTAAAATTTTAATAATTTCTTTGGCGTTCGATGCTTGCTTAATGACAACGCCTTTTGGGGACAATGATGTATACAGCGGTAACATTTTTCGCAATTTTTTGAATGAAAAACAGGATAGTCATCAGAGCCTTTTTTGAACGCATTTGATGGACAATCGCTCATGCATTTTCCACATTTAGTACATTTATTGCTATGAATGTAAATAGGAAATGTATAAAACTGTCCTGTCAATTTAATTGGATAAGTCAAAATGCTGTATAGCTTGAATTTAGGCATATTCAAAACAATTTTTTCGCTTTCTAATTTTTTACCAAATATATTTACATCATTTGTAATATGGTTGTTAATGTTTTTAGGAAACCTAAACAATCTTGTTATAAACGGAAAAAGTAATACTCCATCAGTTGCGGGGCAACCCAAAAAAACCCTGTGAATAACCGGCACGATATTCTTTTGAATACAATGTTTTGCAAAAATTCTTAACGAGTTAGTCGAGTACCAACCGCAAGTCGCAAAAAGATATGCGGGCTTCGGCTTATTCAATCTATCTAACTTACCAATGAAGTTGAGTATTCCATCAGATGGGTGAGCATGAATGACCGGAAATCCAATAACAAACCCGTCATAAACATTTGGGTTAAATTCTTTTTGTAATTCTTCAACGGAAAATATCTCTGTGTCATGTTTTTTGGACAAATTGGCGGCAATATTATTTGCAACTTTTTTTGTAACACCTACTCCCGAATGAAATATTACGGCTATTTTTTTCATTAGGCTTTCCCCCTTAAAGTTTTACATAAATCCCATTTTTTAAAAATTTCGCCCATATAAGAAATTTTGTCATGGGCAATCACTTCAAAACCATTGCCCGTATAAAATTTCAGAGCCGGCTCCGTGTTTGTAGCCAATAATATACTTTGACCTTGTTTTTGTTCAACATAAGGAAATATACAATTGTTCATCATGCAGAGCCGAGCCGCTTTCCTTGATGTTTTGGGCTTACAGCAAACAAATGGATATGCGAAAAATGCTGAAGCCATCATTCCTGCAATTATATTTATATCTGTCGTAGTAGCTTGATGAAATTCTCCCATTTTATCTACTCCTTAACATTAGTCATTGTCTTTTGCGACAAATAATATTATAATAGACAAATGTACGGTTATCAATAATCAATTAAGAACGAAATTGTTTTGAAATAGACACATTTACACAATTGTGTCGGATAGAGGAATATTTTTATGAATATTGAATTGAAAGAGGATAGGCGAGTTAGGAAAACTAAAAAAGCTCTACGCGAAAGTCTTGCAGAGCTTCTTATGGAAAAGGGTATACAGCATATTACAGTAAGAGAATTGACAGATAAAGCAGATGTACACCGCTCTACTTTTTATGCTAATTTCGAGGATATTTATGATTTGTATAACCAAACTGAAGATTTTGTCATAAAGGAAATTAACGAAATTCTTTCAGCAGAACATAACTTAGATGCAAGAGCGTTTTTTAGTATTCTACTTCAATATATCTTCGATTATAGACAGGTCTGCCGACTCATTTTAACTGGGAATATAAATAGTGTTTTTATAAACCGTATATCTATTTTATTCAAAGATTTATGCGTTGAATGTTGGAAGAAAGAGCATAATCTTAAATGTACAGATAACGAGTTAGATAATTATGCCCAATTTTTTCTTTCTGGTAGCATGGGCGTAATTGGGGAATGGGTTGCGAATGGCTTTGAAAATTCTATAGAAGAAACAATGCTTATATTGGCAGATATTGATTATGGATTTGGAAAATTTATCAAAAACAAATCTAATTAAATGAAGCCGCATTAACATTACATTTTTCTAAAACGGTGCAATATAAGTGTTTGATTCTAATAAAATACACTTGTATTTTTTCCTGTTTGTAAAATGCGTACATATCAAATATGCGCGGCATATCAACGCAGGGTATTTTCATTTCATTTTTTCGGGTAATCCCCCAACAAGCACAAATAGCCGCCTATGGGTAATAGTAGAAAATTTGATTTTTTAATCATCATGGTTGGGGGTCATAGAACTGGAATGTTCATGTAATAATTCCCATTTTTCGGTTGAATCATTTTTTACAAATATACCGGTTTGCCATTACCTTCAATTTGTTTACCGTCAATATATCCCCTATAATTATACTGATATGTGTAAACTTGGCACTTGCTGTCACTATAAATTATTTCAATGTCTGTTGCACACCATTTACTATCAATGACGGTGTTCCAAAAGTTTTCATGGAATAACTTAACATCTCTTAAATCTGTTTTCATATTACCTGAATAACAAAATGTTACATTTTTATGCAGCAACTTTTCTATTTGTGAAAATTTTCGAGTATTGATTGCTCCCATGTATTTCCCAAATTCTTCCGTTGGATACTTTTCCATATTGTTCTTCCTCTCATTGAAATTTTTCTTATTTGGTATATAATAAATGTATTTAATAAAGTTGTAAATTAGGCACTTATTTGTGCTTTAGTGGAAAATACTTATTATCGGTGAAATACTGTATGAAGGTACACAACGCTTTAGCGCATTGCAAAAAGCATTGCCGAAAATATCTCAAAAAATATTAACTCAAAATCTTCGCTCTTTGGAAGAAAGTGGTTTAATAAGTCGCATGGCTTTTACAGAAGTTCCCCTCGTGTTGAATATTCTTTGACAGAATTGGGCTTTAGTTTAAAACCTATAATAGATGCTATGATTAAATGGGGAAATGAGTACAGGAAAATTGTGGAAAATCACTGACGGCAAATATCTAAAATGGCAAGGCGTTCACCCTTATCACGCTTTAACTGCCGCCGCTCTTGATTGTGAAGCAAGCGCGGCGGCTTATGTTTATGGATAATGATAACGGCGGTTTGCGGTTTGTTTTTACTAACGTTTTGCGGTTTCTTCCCGCTTTTCTGATTATATGCGGCGTAAACCAAAAGCCCACAGGATAAGGCTTTTCGCTATATTGTTTTTTCTAAGCTCAATTAGCGTTACTCGTTTTTATCTTGATAGTAATAGAAATGGTTGCAACAATCATCTCCTTGCATAAGGGTCTTTGTCATCGTGAATCCGATATTCGGATTGAACCCCTCTACGATAGACCAGTCATTTTTACAAAACTCATAATATAATTGTTCTCCAACTCCATTATGTAAAGCGATTTCAGCAATGGGGCATTTCGTGCATTTCATTTGAACTCCCGCATCCGTTTTTTCCATCGTATACTCAAAACCTTCTTGCAACAACGGCTCCCAAAGAAGTTTAATCAACGATTCAATCGAATTGTCACCGTGTTCCCCGGCTTTTTTTCTCCATTCTCGTTTAACCCCTTCGCTGTTTGCCTTTACGATAACTTCGTAGACTTCTTCTCCGAAGCGTTCTTTCATTACTTTCATCATATGTCCTACCTTGCTGAACATAAACATGTTAAATTGTTTGCCCATTTCTATTTCTTTTTCTTTAATTCGTTCTTCCACCAACTTTTCAAGTTCTGGCGTTAAATCGATTGACATAAATTTACCTCCTTTTCATTGTATAAAATATAAATACTGCCGTCTACTGCCATTAAGTTTCTAAGATTCACGTTATCACGCTCCATTAAATTCTACCTACTTTTACAAAAGATATTTTAAGCATCATATCAACTACTCTAACTCATATAAATCTAAGTAGTAAATACCTTTTATCAAAAAGCCTCTAAGCAATTTTGAAGTCTTGCTACTTGTTGCAAAAGTAGAAACAGCTTGTCCTTCAACTTTTTCAAAATACGCTTTGGCTTTTACACGATCAACAGAAGCTAACAGCTTGTCGAAACGCCCATACGCATTAATATTCGCCTCTGTGAGCCGTTGCTTATTCAATTCAAGTAAGAGGTTTTCGTCTAAGCCAAAAACCATAACCACCTTATTGATTTGCGCTTTCTTTTCATCAATTTGATATGAGGCAATGTAATCACGGAGAGCATCGCCATCCTCTACGACGGTATCGCCGCGCTGAATATCACGTAGGAAGATGTTCGCAAGGCGCTGTTCTTCTTTGGTCAATGTGGCAAATGTCGTATGCAAATCATTTAAAGCCTCTTCCTTTGCTTTTTCATCCGACACCGCAAGCGCTTTCAGATATTTTTCAAAACGTGAGTTCATGTAATCATTATCAATAATACCAGTATCAACTTCAGCAAGATAACCGTGCAAGTCGTATGGTGCATCATCATGTCCGCGACCACCGCCACCCTCACCAAACAATTCCTTGTAACGGAGAGCGAGAATTAAATATATCTGCTCGTCAAATTTCATTTCGTATTCAGTCTGTCCCCATTTAAAACCTTGTATCGTTGCTGCTTCTAATCGTTCGGTCAACTCTTTGAACAGCTTAGCAAATTTACCCCGTGATTCCTTATCGTCGGGTAGCTTGCTAAAATCGGGAATACCGGCACTCGTAAACACCATGCTGATTTCTTCAAATTTGAGATTCATCATTTTGATATTAACTTCGAGTTTATCTACGAATAATTCAAAAGGCTTATCGCCGGAATACATCTTTACGGCAACGTCAATATTTCGTTTCATAGTATGAGGTTTGCGGTAATAACGGATTATACCGAAAGGCTTGTCCGGTCCGAATAGCCTGTTTGTCCGTGAAAATGCTTGTATGATATCGGCATACTGCATAACCTTATCAATAAACAGTGTGTTTACCCACTTGGAATCAAAGCCCGTCAGCATTTGATCTACAACAATGAGCAGGTCGAGTTGTTTTTCCGCTGTGCGTTCAATCGTTTTGTAAGAATCCTTGTGCGCCAGCCGGGCCGCAAGGTCTTTCTTGAATTTAGCGTGTGTTGATATGTCAAATTGCTTTTGGCCGAAATAACGGTCGTTGTAATCGGTTATTATTTCAACAAGCCCATCTTCCTTTATCTTTGAATCTGTTGGATTATCGTCAAAATCCATGTTGGGGTCAAATAGAGCCGATATTTTAAGGTCCGGCATTTCCGTTTTTATCTGCCTATAATAAATGATAGCCTGCAATATACTATGAGTCGCAAATATGGCATGAAACTTTCCGTTTTGGCTAAGAATAAGCCAGTTATCGCGGATATCTTTTGTAACCATCTCACGGTGGACTTCGCCATATTGCGTGTTGGGTATGAAGTCTTCAATGCCCTTGATATATTCATTATTCGCATTCCGATACCCAACCATCTTCATTTCGCAGGGGTTCATGTATTTATCATAGATTTTCTTCTTTTGGGGATCAGCAAGTGCATCTTTAATCTTTTCCTCTGTATTACTGCCGACCGCTTTTGCCTTATCGAGTGCTACAGCGATACGAACATCCTTGTCTTTAAATGTCGTTACCATGTCTGGGTCAAAACCCAGCACATTTTTGTCTCTTATACCATCCGCGATGCTATAACGGTGCAGCTCGTTACCAAAAACATCAGAGGTAGTATTGTCTTTCTTACGGTTCTCGTCATGTATTGGTGTTCCGGTAAAACCGAAAAAAACAGCATGGGGAAAGGTATTCTTTATCGTCAATAACATATCACCAAAGGTCGAGCGGTGAGCTTCGTCAACGATTATTACGATTCGCTTTTTATTGATAATTTCAATATCCTTAGCGTTTTTAGCACCAACCTCGTCCTTGATTTGACTCATTTTTTGGATGGAGGTAACGATTAAGGTATCAGCGGTACTGGGACTTTTCAGTTTAGTAATTAAAACACCGGAATTTTCTGTACTCTGTATTGATTCGTTTTCTTCGGCAAAGGCACGGTACTCTTTCAGCGATTGAGTTCCGAGTTCTATTCTATCCATGAGAAAAACCACCTTGTCAGCTCTCTTGGAATTGGCAATTAACTGTGCAGACTTAAAGCTGGTCATAGTTTTACCCGAGCCGGTCGTATGCCAGATATAACCGCCTAACAAATTATTCTCACCCCATTTGATTGTTTCAACTTTGTCAGTAATTGCATGAGCGGCGTAATATTGGTAACTTCGCATTACTTTCAACACGCCATCCGCTGTGTCGGCAACGGTGTAAAAACCGATAAGTTGGTGTGCCATCGGGATAGAAATAAGTTGGGAGGCTATATCTTTCCAATACCATATCGGTTCATTGTTAAAGTCAGCCCAATTAAAGTAAAAGTCGGGGTTAAATTTTCCTTCGGGTCCGGGGTTGGCAAAGTAAACTGTATCTTCGGGGGTCATGGCTACGAAAATCTGTACCAGTGAAAACAAACCGGTAAATATACCGTTCTTGGCATAATGCTCGATTTGATTTGTAGCTTGACTTACCGGAATACCGCTTTTTTTCAATTCGATATGAAAAACAGGCATACCGTTGATAAGGAGCATCAAATCCCCCCGGCGATCACTTGTTATTCCTTTTGTGGGGAATCTAGGCTGTCGGGCGATTTGATAACGGCTTTGTCCGGCGGCTATTTCTAAGCGGTCATAAATTTTAAGGCTTACCTCTTTTCCGAAATGCAGGGTGTCGGCAGGGTTATCACGAATGATTGACAATGATTTGCCATTGATAAAACCATTAAGTCGTAATGGAGTTTTAAGTTTATTTATCTGCTCAATGATCTGAGCCATTTCTCCATCGGTGAGAGATTGGTCATTTAGCTTGTCAATATCCCTGTTGTTTTCATAAAGGATAGCCGCCCAGTTATTGATTAGGTCTTGTTCTGTAGGATTGGTAATGACTTCTTCCCAACCTTTATCAGCAACCAGTAAGTCAACAATAGCGTTTTCAAAGTCAAGTTCACGATTAAACATCTTCATTCTCCTCGTATAATATCTTTATACTTAATTACTAAACTCAATAAATTACTTCAATCGGTTTGTTAATGCCCATGGTATAATTGGTTAAATCAATCAGGTAATAGTTCTTGTTCTCCTTGTTGA
>Ga0131853_10017107_pt1 | contig 13216 bp, 11 predicted proteins | sample TergutLab28metaG_FD_92764 | JGI IMG/M metagenome (GOLD analysis project Ga0131853, IMG submission 92764) | Labiotermes labralis P1 segment gut microbial communities from Petit-Saut dam, French Guiana - Lab288 P1 (version 2) (version 2) | ecosystem: Host-associated > Arthropoda: Insects >...
AAGAGCAAAAACAAAGACCGCACAGATTAACGAGAGTGTTTGAGTTGTCAGGGGGTGGGGTGGGGGGGGGGGGGGGGGGGCGTAAGATGTGCTTACGGCGACCAAAATACCTAAGTCGATACTAGTAATTACGAGAATTATTAACCGAAATTGAAAGAGCAGCCTTTCTTGAGAAGCCAATATTTCCTGATTGAACTACTCAAGAAATTCCCCGCCTTTTATGGAAACCAAAGTTTAATTATCGTGTTACAAGGATCCGCCACCTCTTTCTACCCTGTGCCAGATTAACCTCCGCTTTCATTGTATTTATCAAAAGTAGTTTCATTTCGAGGGCATTTAACCCAACTTCTACTGTTGTCCTAACAATTTGCTTGTGTATAGCCCCGTGAATGAAAAAATTAACAAACGAACTGCAACTTCTGATGCATAAGTACACCAGAGTATTAAGTCTACTTGACGTCATGCCTCGACCCTCAATTTCAAATCTTTTACAACGATTTCTTTAACAAGGAATCTGACGAAACCGCGTCTAGCAGCATGCTAAATGGGGTTGATGAAAACTGGTGGAACAGAAATTCTTTGTCCCCTAATATGGTAGTGTTAACCATGTGAACCGTATGCTGGAAACACAAATAATAGCATTCTGGTCAAAGAATTTATTTGTTAGATCCTCAGAATACAGTGATGGTTCCGTACACATAATTGATTTTTATAACGAAGTTTCACTGGGCCAAAGGACTCCCAGCTGGGGAATTGCCACATTCACACTCCACAATCCACTACCACGGATTTCATTGGCGCTTTCAAGGGGGGCTGCCCCAAAGCGAAATCTGAAAAACGCAAATTTTTAGACCGAATATATCAAAGGTGTTCCGTAATACACGCTGCAGCCAAATCAGCCACTAAGATCTTCCTATAACTAGCAGGTCTACATTGGGACATTCAAAAGTATAATAAAAACTTACGAAAACGTATGTGTGTGTGTATTCCCCTTCGTGTCTATCTGAAAACCGGTTAGCTTCTCAAGAAGGACTCTGCTCCATGAAGTAAGTACGTAAGTAAGTATACACATATTCCCCAGTGTTAATTTTCCCTGTAACCTAATTAGACGTCGGCTGCGAGATTTTGAAGTGGGGTTACAAGAGCATATGGTTTTGATTCTTGTGTAGTAGAAATTTCAGGTAGGCGCTTTATATTTTGACTGCCCAGCGACCTTACATGCGCTTCCTAATTGTAGGTCCTTTTCAGAGAGTTGGCAAAATAACAAGTAAAGAACTGACACAGGAAGTACTAGGTTTTAGTGTGTAGACAGATCCTACCCAGTACGGAGCCTTGTTGGCGCCTAATGTTCGAATAACAAAAAGGTATGTCATAAATTTGCAGTCTTCGCCTGTTACTATACCAGGGGCAGTTTTGTCTGTTTGAAAGCTTTCGGATGTACGACCTTTTTGAATAAGATAGAGTTTTCACTCTTCACTAAGCCAAGATGAAGTGGTTTTATTGTCCGTTGTTGATGTGGATTTCGGGTCCCGTTCCAAGTTTGAAAGTTAGCGGTGCTTGCAAGATTTTATAATATGTGTCTTCCTGAGTGCATCGATGTCATACTGGAGGGGGAACTAAAAATGTGGCAGCAACGTTACAGCAGCAGTCTTCAAGAATTTCACCAAAACTGCCCCTGGTCATTGCGATAAAAAATTTTATCCGTGTATTTTCCTCCTGTTACAATCTTTCGTGACTATAGCGAAAACGACAAATACGTACTAGCGAGAAATTTTCTCTGCACTGCGGCCAATAAAAACACCCGCGAAACAGAACCGGACAAGATCCACTTGATGGACTGACTCTTCTCATTACCCACAAGAAAATTGAAATCAGTCGTCCAAAAGAAGTCTTAAAGGAACATAAAAGAGAGAGATAGAGGGTGAATATTTGACATTGTGATTTAAATTAGGTGCCTGTTATGTTATAGTTATATTTGTGACATCTTTTTGTAACACAGTTTTTAAAATCAAACGTAAATTCTATATACACTCAGGATCATCCCCGCCCCCACCCATAGAAAAATTTTCGTTGCGCCCATAATGGGCTACCTCCCCACATATCAATGAAGACCAAAAGTACTCGCGGACAGCCGACATTGCTTTGTCCTCCACCTTGGGAGTTGAGAATGGGACTAGCAACCCCGCCGCGTAAAGCATTTGCGAAATGTTACCACTAGGCCTTCGACTTGGACAGGAAATATAAAAGCAAATAGGGAAAGCTTTAGTGAATATAAAATAATCATAGAATGAATTCAAAGAGTAGAATTTGTTTGTGATAGCATGTCATATAACACAGCGAAAAGATGTCGCAGGTGTGATATTTTTCGAATGTGCATCCCGAACTGAGAATAAAAAAGATGGCACGACATATACGGTAAAGAGTCAGAAGAGCAGACAGTCAGTTCCCTGAGATATACTTCAAAATTTTGTTAGGACATTTGAATGCGAAATTTTGGAGGGAAGACTGGCATTTGGGAAAGAGAGGTCAAGGTGGGACAAGTGGCAGTCTCTTCGGAGCTTAGTAAAATCTATCGACTTCCATGAATATGTGGAAAAATATCTAAGGGATTATTTGCTTTTGAAGGTGACCCCTGCTCCATGGAATTAACTTAAACTAAGAGACAGACTTATACTCTTGCTCAAAGAACCACCGTCACCAAAGCCGAGGGACGGCAGCCATTGACTGTGTTCAACGCAACGGTCAAGAAAATTTGGGCACAACTCGACGCTTGTTAGTGTTTATACATACGTACATACATAGTCCATGAGCAGAGAAACTTGTATTTCCATAAAAATAAATGTTTGTAATTTAGTTGTTATGTGCAGAACAGGAAAGTCTTTATTTAACTTTGGAGTTGCTTTCCTGAAAGTCGCAACGTAAGACAAAAACGACGTAGTTGGAAACGTTTTCCCCCCCACAAGAATTAATTAAAATGACCGGGAGTCTGGCCGTTGAAGATCCCGCCAGCTGCCAGCAAAAGAAAACGTTAAAGTAAGACGAGGACTGCCTGTATTCAATACATTGTAGGAAAAATGTAACATGTAAAGAGCTCCATTACTAATACTATCTAAACATGGCAGAAGGACAATTTTATCCGGTCCCATGTTTATATTGCAAATCTCTGGAGACATCCGTCAGCAGCCGGCAGTCATTCAGCAATTAAAAATATTCCCGTTCATTTGTGGAAAGAGACTTTTGTTACTGTGCTTGCTCTTCTTTATCCTGAGTCACAACATCCCAGCCTGCCTTCTTCTAGCCTATGTGTTTTAGATCCACTCTAATATTGTTCTCTCATTCATATTTAGATCTTCATAGCAGCGTCTTTCCTTCAGGTTTTCCAACCAATAATTCGTATTTCCTGGGTCTCTCATGCACGCCGCAGTGCCCCAGCACTATTCATTCTCTTTAATTTAACCGTCCTGATTTTATCTTGTGAGGAGTACAACGTAAGAGCATGTTCCTTCTTTATACAGTATTTTTCCTGTCACTTTATATCTTTTATATTGTAACAGGCAATTTATGGGAGCCGGGAGAGCGTAGTCGGTACAGTGACTAGGCTGTGAACAGGATATCCAAGGAATTTATTTCGACTGAGGCAAGGAACTTATTTGTTCCAGGTCGGCCCTGGGGCCCCCTTAGCCGCTTATTCGTTTGGTACGTGGGATTTTTTTCCAAGTAGGTAAAGCGGCCGGAGCGTGAAGCAGACCTCTCACCTACATTTAGTGCCGAGCTTAAGAATGAGTGGCGCTATACCTCCATTTCCCAATAGACCATCATGTCATATTCGGCAGCAACCCTGTTTTTTTTCCCATTAATGCTACTTATGAACATGAAATTAATTTGATAATTACACTAAGTTGAAATTGAGAGTATGTTACATACGCAACGACAGTTTTCTCACGTTTCTGTTTTTATTTCTCTCGCTTATGATGAAAATGTCATTCACCACATATACCGAAAATAACTGTATTTCGTCCAGGAATTGCCAGGATAATTAGTGCATTTTGTATTACCTATTTAAAATAAAAAGTAGATGGCGATGGGGTAAGAACTCAAGATCTAAGTATTCTGAGATGTCACGTAGTGTCGCCTGATAAATATTCACAGAAGTTTCGTAGAAGCTTACTGCCTTCATTTTCGAGGCAGTCCGTTCTTCCGAAATATCAGTAATAGTTTACCAGTTGGCACGACGGAATCAATTATAGCAAGGTTCCCCCCCCCCGGGGGTTAAGCGGTTGGGGCGGTAACTTGACCAGTCACTTGCATCTAGTGCTGAGGTTAATAATGTGTGGACCTATACCTCCATTGTCCCAATATTCCTTCGTGGCGTGGAATGGGAAGACTGCATTTTTTACCTTCTTTACTATGTAATATCCCAGAAAACTTGTATGTACATCAATGCCCTGTGAAAGCATCACAACTTGCATCACAAGATTTGAAGTGTTGCACTTTGGGTGAATATAATTCAAGACGCTCATATTAAGCGTGCAGTCCGCACACGCTGAGGAAATATTGTGTATCGTGGAAATATGACAACACTGCTGTGGTCATCTTTAGTTGCAAGCTCTGCTGGTTGAAGAATATCCCCTCCTGTCTGTCTACATCTATCCCCCCATCGTAGTTTCTTAGGTCGCCAGCAAGGCAGGAGAAATGGCGGGAAGCGTAAGCAACCGATGCTCAATAATTACACTCCATATCAACCAAACTACACCTCCTGCAAGGAAAGGAGAGATGGTGAAGGGAATAACTGCAGCTTTTCAGAAAGGAAAATTCCCACATTCCCATTCTTCAAGAGACTGAAGACTCATATCTCAGGTGCCACGGAAACAAAGGTTTCTGAGCAACGCTAGAGAAGCGATGTAGATGAGGAATGCAAAGAATTATATTAAGAAGGATATTCAGTTCGATATCAGCGTTTGTAGGTCTCATTCCTTCCATGAATACAGATGGTTATCTGTTGGCCTAATCTACTACGATGTCTGATATTCGTAGATATATCAGCTTGACTAAAATCCTGTATTGAAACAGGTGGTAAGCCCTGGGTTTCATTATTGAGTTCAACTCAAATTTTGCATATTTTTAAAAGATCCTACCTGTATCTCTGTATCACTATTTATGAAATGGTGCTCCTGTTTTTCCTTACTTTCTATGTGCGTACTTTACTTTGTGGAACGCGGGAAATTGTAAATGCAAGCATTACTCTGCGTCACCTCACGTAAGGACCACGCTGAAAAATGAGACATAATAGACATGTCTGAATTCGTGTTAGGCAAATTTTTTTTCGAGGATGAGGACTGGATTAAACTGATGCGGAACTGGGTCCAGCGGACAACAGTAACAACAACAAAGACCATGTTACCTGACGATAGGTAAAAACTATTGACTGATGTTCGTATCCAGTATTTCAGACACGCTCGCTCAATTGCCACGAGCAAATTAACGGCTGGCGAGTCTTTTTCTTCAGTCTAAATTTAGAAATATGGTCCAGTTATTCATTCTTACTTCACTTAATGGCTGCTTTGGTTGCTAAGATTAGCCTAGCTCCATTCAGGTCATTTCAGTCTTTCCGACTAAAATGCTTACCTTTCGTATCTTTTTCTCAAGAGACTAGAATAGAGTGATAAACGTGGCCATCGGTTGAGGTTGTCTGATTCTTACATGGTTAAATATGTAGGAAAACATTGTATATGTTTTTGTTCTTTGCATTAAAATTATAGACTGACAGAATAGACATTTCAGTAATTGCATTTACCTAACTTATTTTGTAATCGTGTGACATTTGTCACAAGAATAAGAATCCAAAGTGATGACTCACAACAAATACTAGCAATAGATAATGACGACAAGAAACTTGCCAGTTTGCTTCCATGAATCGGTTTTACTGTGAACATTCTGGATATCACCCTGTGAATCGCGCGCTCTTTCTTCAGACGTAAATTTTACCTCACATATATGCATTGCAAATAAACAATGGAAATTTTATTGACTTATTTCTCCTCTTATAACATTAAAATTCACTTCTTTATGTCCAAAGACTGTGCTTGTGTGTTTCATAGAAGTTTCAGTGTCAGCGTTTGGTTTATAAAAAGGTAGCCGGTTGATCTTCGGAATGGAGATGCAGGAAACGAAATTTTACGTATTATTTAGGTATTCTGTTGGCTTCAGATTATTAATAGCTCCCTCGAACAAGCATATATGCATATATAATAATAAGTGTATTAGTTTTAAAATTGTTGCTGAAACGTCCTTGACCTTTACAATACTTGGTTTTTTTGCCCGTTTCGCAGTCGCCATCACAAAATTTGATTCAGCGTGTTCTACATCAACTGATGATACAGATAAGAGAAGTTAATTCGTTCTTTCTTGGTTTTAATTAACCCCTTTCTGTTAATACATTTTTATTACAACCTTCAATAAAGGACATTTATGTTTTCCCCCATATTAAAGAGTCTTTTCTGTAGCATTCTTCCTTCAATATGTTTAGTATAGTTACGAGAGATTATAACTTTGACAATCAAACGCTAAGACTATTTAAATATTTTCGTGAGTCGTACATTCTTCAGTTGAGTCTTATTTTCTGAAGACTCTTAACACCATGGATTATTTTGCAAACGTCCCCCACATGGCCTAATGCATGGATGTATGAGGAGTCAAGTGTAGTTCCTGACTGATGCGCACGTATGATCCTGACTCGGTTGCATGGGCATGTATTTCCGCTGTGGCCTGACGGATCTGCAATCCTTGTGTGCTCGTATACAGTAGTAGTCACAGATCATCTATTAGTAGTAGTAGTACAATACATACACAATGAACAGCAAGGCAGTCGTTGCAGCTGATGCACCGTTTGGAAAATAAAAAGTTGGAGGAGAATGAGAGAAGACGTGGCGGGAGGGACACATCAGGCGACGGCCTGCTACGTCACGTTTGTTCACGGATGTTCCCACATTTACAGGACCTGAAAATTGCTCACTAGCCTGAGTGTTCAGGAAGCAAGAATACTGAAATGTGAAACCTGAGAAATGGAGTAATTATAGTGAATGAAAATTGGAGAAAACGATATAATAAAGTATTACTGCAGCTGGTGAGAGATTTATATATACTTTCGGTTGTCAGAATAAGTCGGCTGAGTTGGATTAGTCATGTTAACAGAATGGATAGTAAAAGAAAAGTAAGTCAGGTATTTAACAATAATCCTCAGGGAAGTCGACTAAGAGGATGACCAAAAAACAAATGGTGGAATTGAATACAAACAAGTATTAATAAATACAAAATTACAAATTGGAAAGAGAGGTCAAAAGCAGAACTGCCTGGGAGAAATCCATTAAGTGAGGCAAAGGTTCGCATTGGAGTGTAGTGCCATCTAAGAAAAAGAAGAAGAAGCATGAGAAACGAGCCGTGGGATTAGATTTTGTGATTAATTGTGAATTGCCTAGTTTGGAAGGGTTATTTGGTGACCTCTACAGCAATGATATTTGTTTCTGATGAATTTCAACTCCGGAGGGCTGCTGAGAAGGATTTATCTCATAAAATCTATGTCGACATGTCCGGTTGCAGAATTGCACGCACAGACTTCCAGCTAGCAAGTCCGGCAAATGTATATGTACCACCTGCTTTGATATTAAAAATCGAACGTATTTTCTCACAGAGTGTATGTTATGAGTAACGTATGACTGTTAGAATAAACAGCATCGACTTATTGGTGTTTGTAATGCACACAAATTGTGTTTTCAGAGCAGTGGCGACTTTTAAACATTGTTTAGACGTCCTTCATTCACTCTTTAGAGAAAGATCCAGGATCTCCCATATTCTTTGTTGGTTGTCACTTTTCTTCGAAAGGTGAGGGACAGTACTTGCTGCTGAAAAAAAAAAAATCGGAAAACCTCTCAGGCTAATCCCGCCTGGGTCGGATTCGAACCGAATTCTTTCTGGATTCGAAGCAGGACTTACGCTCCTATATCGTGACGAACTGTCGAAGTGAAAGTAACGATCTCTCAGCTGTGTTACTCGAGCAAGACAGATGCTGCTTTTAATTATTTTATGCCGAGCTGAAACCAAAATCTTTACCTTGTATCTAGGAATTGTGTCATCCCCGTTGTGTGTGTGGAACTTGGAAAATTGTATGTAGTCAAATACAACTGTGTCACATGAGGTGTATTTAATGATCATATAATGGACAACTACATGTTTCGGCCTCTACTGGCCATCTTCAGGTTGTCTTAGGGGAACTTAAGATCTTACTATAAGCATGCACACGCACTTGGTGTAGAGATCTCTACAGACGGGCCTTATTAGCAAAAACAAAAACAGGAATCTAATAAAAACAACACAAAACAAAAACAGATACATCTTTACTTTTCTGTATCTGTTTTTGTTTTGAGTTGTTTTATTAGATTCCTGTTTTTTGTTTTTGCTAATAAGGCCCGTATGTAGAGATCTCTACACCACGTGCGCGTGCATGCTTATAGTAAGATCTTAAGTTCCCCTAAAACAACTTGATGATGGCCAGTACAGGCCGAAACATGTAGTTGTCCATTATATAGTCATTAAATAACCTCATACGACACAGTTGTGTTTGACTACATACAATTTTCCAAGTTTACCTTGTATCATTTTATTTCTCATCAAATGTTAATGAAGTATCAGTTATGTGTGTGCTGGATGCAACGCCGGAAATTTCTTGTTGAACGTTGTATATGAGAGGTTCCAGCGGAATTCTTTTAAGGGCCGTGCTGTTTGGGGAACAGGAACAGTTTAAGGTTCGTAAAATTGCGAAAGTTTCAAGGGCAGCAGTCTCACGTCTCGTTGTGATCATGGAGCTTCGATTAACTCCAAGCGATGAAAGACCTCTTCAAGGTATTGCTGAAACTATAGTGAACGATCGCAAAAATAAGTTGTATTTGTGGGTAATATTGCAATTTTATTTTCAATCGACCCAAATGTACTTGAATGGTTTAATTGCACTTATTCCCCTCTGCATACCGTACTTCGAAAATATAGGATGTGAATATAAAATAATGAATACTGTACTTGTCTTAAATTCTTCATTTTTCGAGAAGCATGCCACAGTGAATTAACATTGCATTTCAACCATGGTCAATGGAATTTATTAAGTCTGGCAACGCAGCCTTGACTTGATGATAGGTTCAAGATCAAGAACCATGACCAAGACAGAGTGAGATGGGGCTAGTTGAGAGCGTCAAGGGCTTCAGCGGTTGTCCAGGGCAGCCTAGCCTCTAACGCGTCTCAAGAAAGCAAAAGAATATTTCCCTTCTCCTTGCCCCCCTCAGAACAGTTTATACGACGTTCACAAACCACATAATTACAGAGTAGGATGAAATGCTATTGGTCGGTGGTAGAGAAAAAATATACCCCTAGTTCTCCCCCCCTTTCTTCGTCAATCCTAAGTGCCCCCCACCTCTGCGATTTCCGTGTATGGACCGCCTATCTGTAAGAAAAATGAGCATCGTGCACGGACTGGGATTTTTTGAATCTGGACGACCGTTGGACGACGACGTAGGCAGGTACTAATACCTTTTCATCTGTCGCAGCGCAACCCCGCAGTCTTTTTTTCCCCCCTTGTGTTTGAGTTCGCCAGTCCCTTGAGTGCGTGGGCTGTGAGAAATTTTGTGTGTGTACAATGCAGTAGGGTTTTTCGTCATAAACCAAGAACATTTACGTTAAACTTGCTGTCGTTGCATCTGTCAAACATATTTTCGGTATAATACACGTAACAAGAAATTGTTTTACACAAGCGAGTAACTAGCAGGTACCCTCCACTTCTTCGTGTCCTAAGTGAAACACAGTATAGCAGCCTTTTTTGATACAGCAGTCAGCCACGAGGAAGTGAGTCATGTCTACAGATAGTGCAGCTCATTCACAGAACAGTAACTCCATTCTTGAACGTTACACCTGAAGAGGAAACGCGTTATCATTGTGATACACTACCTCGGCTCTGATGTGTGAGAAATGCAGTGGTATTCGTAAGCACTAATCATTTTCGTACTGTGTAGCCGTGTTTGTATTTATGAACTATATAAAATGCGGCAATGCAGTTCGTGTAATATCCTGCAAGACCCCTAATTCAGCAGCTAATTAGTTTCTTCTCCATCGATTGAGGTAAGTACCGTAACATCTGTTGCGAACACATTTTAACATGAATTTCGTTCCCAATAAGAAGTTGCTAAGTTGCGCCAATGATCATCGTCGTGTCCGCCTGTACCTAAGTACTTGTATACTGTTCATAGATTTTCCTGGAATTTGATATTATGCACTTTTAATATTTTGATAGCACAGAGGCCTACCATTTGTTAAAGTCGGACAATAATAGATTTTTTTAAATGAATTCATGTCCTACGTGTTTATCGCAAGTCGCTAAACTTCTGGGCGTTTTAACAATACATCGATAAAAAGTGCACACATGTTATGCGTAATGTGCCCCCCCCCCCATATGGCCTACGGTTTTCCAGGAAATTGAGCAAATGAGGTAACGTTCCAGAATTGTAACCATAAATCAGAATTTCCTAATTTTTAATGTGATTTTTTTTGTTATGGTAGGTTCCATGAAGTAATTGAAAAAAAATCTATTTAAATCAGGAAAACCATTTTCCCACTTACCATTCTTGGCGGCCATTTTCTTTTACCACCTACAACACTGGCCGTGATAGGGCATTTAAAATTTATGTATAATATTGCCGAAGTTTAAGTATAAAATGGAATGCGTCGATAGAATTGTAAAAAGTAGCCGTTACGTTATTCATGATGATTTCTACGATTAATTTAATTTCGGTTCGTATTTCCCAGAAGATTTTTAAATCGGTACATTAACTTTAAGGCGATTCATCTCCGTTATATTTTAGGTAAGAGTCACAGGTATTTCAGTGTCGTGTTCTACAGAATCTACTGAAAATACTTTAATGCCTTTTCCCATTTGAAGAAATGTTGACATCTTACTATGTTGTAAGGGAGGCGTACGTAACAACACTCCAGCGAGAAGTACTCTTACTTGCATTTCCCTTACGCAACATTATGAAGAAGAGTTATTAAAAATAAAACAAGGAATGGTTAAATATCCAGACGAACATCTAACTCAGCTTATCGCAGAACTACAGTAGTCCCCCCTTGAGGCCGAAAAACACATTACAGAATCTTCTGCCACTCGGAAGTGTTAGACATTGATTTTAACATTTAACCGTTCAGTTTTAAACCTATCTTTTTATTATTTATGTGGAACCTGTCTCTGCTCAAAAAAGTTTAATTAACCCTGCTTATCTTGTGTGAGGAAAAAATGTAAAGTTGAGATCTCAACTATATATACACAATTGTTCGCTGTAATTTACATTACAACTTTTGTTTGGTACTCTTAGTTTCGCCTGATGGATTTTTGTACCGAAGCCGAAACATGTTGCATTAAAAATAAATAATAACGTAACAAAATTTAGTTGTGACTGACGGTCTACACCCCTCTGCTTTGTTGTGTGCTGTGTTTGTGACGCATTCAAGTTCACTTTACTGTAAGCAGACCAACTACATACCGGTCCGCAATATAATACCAAGGGAGCTAGCGCGGGAACAAAAACCTGTGGCATTTGCTTCGCATGCTAGTGTATTTGATACGCCGCCATGTTTTCCTTAAGTAAACGAAAGTCACTAAACCAAATGCAGTTAAGGAATACTCAACCTTCGGCTGTGTGGCATAGAATCGACTGTGTTAGCGTCTTTGTTTATAAATAAAAGTGTTTACGCTAATGGGGCAGTATGCTAATTTTGTTACTGCTTGTATGTACTATTTAAACGAAATACGGTATTTTTCAAAATTAATTTCAGTAGAATATAGTAAGATTGTTGATTATGACCAGACATAAGATGTTTTGAGCTCCAGCCTTCCACTACCCAACAATGCTACAGGTAAGTTACAAGGTTTTCTTACAGTGTTTATAATTTGTGGCACTCCGCCTCGAAAAGGTTCGTCATACACGCTCTGTAGGAACAAGGAATCGGAAATGATAGAAAGAAGGAACAATGAAGTTGCTTTTTTGCATGTGTGCTAGATTAACAACCAGTAATGTATCGTGAATAATGCATGTCTAACATGAGAAACATTGACAATGTACCTACCAGGACTTAACCATTATTACAGAGCACATCAATTACAACGCTCTGAAAGCAAGTCTTGGTTTAGTCATTTATTGTTTGGGTTAGTGTTTTCACGCTTTCGAAACGCAAGTGTTGTGTTCAGTGATAATGGAAAAAGGCTTGTTATTGTTACATATTAGTGGTGTATCAAATACATGTTTAAGTTTAGACCCTACATTCAAACAGGTGGTCATGTAACTGAGAAATACACATAAATATTAGATTAACATCTTGATATCACGCATCAGTCCTACCGTTTTCTCATGACGGCATGCGTGATGAAATTAAGAACAGATTGAACTTGCGGAGATCTTGTTGACATTCGGTCCAGATTCTTTATTCTTACCGCTCGCTTTCTAAGGAAATGAAGAGTAAGGCATGCAGAACTATAATTTTGCCTGTTTTGTATGGGTGTGAAACGTGGTCTGTCACATTAAGGGAAGAATGTTGGCTAGGAGTGTTGAAGTATACGGGGCCGAAGAAAATATATTTGGACCGAAAGTATAGGAAGTAACAGTATACTGGAGAAAATTGCACATCAATGGATTGTGCCACTCACGAAATCCTGTTTGCGTGATAATATCAAGGAAAACGAGGTGTACGGTGGATGCGTCCCGCGTGGAAAAGAAGAAATGCATGCCGTGGTTTGGTGGGATACCTTATGCAACTGTATTTTTACAGTTTGTGTCATGTATTGAAATGAGTGACGTAACTCGTTTCGACGCCTGTGGTTGAGTAATCCTCACTGTACTACCTGATTTGTTTCATATATCTTTGGCTGAATTATTATTTCTTCTACGTCTTACTGTTCTATTTATGGGCCAGTTTAGAAGTGCTGTAGGTAAGAATGAATCTATTCATATACAGTCCTTAAATCACATTTAAAATGAATTAAAAGTGGTCTTGCGTTAGTACCTACGAGGGACGAGGTAACGGGGGAATGGAGGAGATTGCATAACGAGGAGCTAAATGATTTGTACTCCTCACCCAATATTGTGCGGGTGATAAAATCGAGAAGAATGAGATGGGCTGGGCATGTGGC
>Ga0131853_10017109_pt1 | contig 13214 bp, 13 predicted proteins | sample TergutLab28metaG_FD_92764 | JGI IMG/M metagenome (GOLD analysis project Ga0131853, IMG submission 92764) | Labiotermes labralis P1 segment gut microbial communities from Petit-Saut dam, French Guiana - Lab288 P1 (version 2) (version 2) | ecosystem: Host-associated > Arthropoda: Insects >...
ACAACTTGCTGAATATCCTTATAAATAAAACCACCTTGGTTCAAAATGTTTATTAGTATATTTATATCATTTCATTACATATTTAGAGAGAATATGTAAAAAAAATAAAAAAAAAAAACAGAAAAAAAAAAAAAAAAAAAAAAAAAAAAAGAAAAGAAAGGAAAGTGAAGAAAAATATAAACAAGGTACTTGGACAGAATGTGGCCAGTGCTTAATTGTGACCAGGTCACTGACACATTCACACTGTCACAAGCTGTCAACTTATATCGCTATTCTTATGTCATGGACACTGGTCAGGTTGGGTCTAGTGTACTTGTTGTTAAATGCACAGTATGCATAATTATCTGTCTTCATCAAACCAACGATTAATGCATCACTATTGAACCATATTGACGTGTTTACTTTTAATACCTTTAGTCTGGTGTTTTTATATTTATTCACACTCTTTGCTAATGGGTGTTACTTTTCTTTATGTTGTATATGTCTTGCATTATGTTCATAATTATCTGTCTTCATCAAACAAATGTTTAATTCACAATATGCATGTTGACACACATCAGTTTAATTTTGGATTAAGACTGGGGGAATAATGTGCACGTAACTTCTAGAATGTGAGTTATGCATTGTTACTGTCCATAAAGATTAAATATATTAGTTTGCCTGAAGCTGAAATGTAGAGGAAGTTACCATAATTTGTATCCTATAACTGGATCTTATGGCATTCTTTGCTAGATTTTCTTTTGGCAGAGAATAACGCTAATAAATTGAGTGCAGGTTAGGTTGAACAATATGTGGGACTGACAGGAGATGATGTAGTCAGTGGCATACCCAGGAATTTTGTTTGGTGGGGGTTCAACAAATCCTGTTGAGGACAGAGGACAGAGTGAACGGGGATCTGGGGGCAGTAGCCCCCTAGTCAGGGGTACAAGAAATTTCATTTCGTATGGTAAAATTTTCTTAATTTTTGGTATTTTAAGACTATCTATGATGATAACCAATTTATTTGTCATTACTAATGTAAATCATATTGCGAACCTAGGTAGTTTTAGAATTTTACTGCCTTTTTTCCGAACATCTTGGGGTGTTGGATTCCTAAATTCAGCAATTTTTAACAGTTTTCACAATTGGGTTGAGTTTGGCACAATTTCGGAGGGCCTTCGGAATTTCGGGGGGGGGGGGGTTGAACCCCCCTCGGTACGCCACTGGATGTGGTAAATCATTTTCTTGGCCACTAAGTACTGTATTTTTTAAAATGGTGTTCTAATGCTATTCCTTTTTATATTAAAATAATTAATGTTATGTTCAAGCCTCAAATATTGTACTGGACCTAGTAACTAGAATTATTGTACACTTCTATATTGACTTCACTTCTAGATTTCTTAAGCAAATATGACTATTTCCATATCCATATGGATTTTGTAATCCTGTACAGATCCATGGAATGAAAATAAATGATATGATATGATGTGATATGATATATTTTATGATATGATATGATATGATACGATGATTTGGTTTGTCCACTGTGTGCGAAATAAACAGCCTTCCTGACATTTTAAATACAAAATAAGAATATTAATTTTCTGTCAATTTGCAGTTACAAAAGAGAAATAACACTTACTAATATTTTATAAGTCTTATAACTTAATTCTTTGACCTTAGTTTTACATGCATGTAAGCTTCCAAAGGAAACATACCAAATAGCCGTGTTATCTGCATGGTTTACATAGAATGGCAAAATGCATTCCTTTCGGAAAACAGTTGTCATCTAGAGCTCATGATAAGAGACTAAGGTCATAATATCTTTTTTTTTTTAATTTAACTGAATGAATCTTGTAGTGGGTGTGTATATTGCATTTGCTCCAGTGTTGGGGAGCACATGCACCAAGCATGGTGCAGAAAAGAAGTTATGAGGTTAAGCACTGAATCAGAGTGGCTCAGGAATAGTCTCTGGTGACCTAGCAACCAGCCACTGGGCTAAAAATGAGTGGAATTCCATGAACAGCTGAGCACCTGTCAGCATTTAAGACAGGGAGTGAACACAGGGATGGCAGTGCTGTTTAACAGGAAGTGTCTTCAAGGGTGTTACACTGTGTTACTGGGTAAATAGCTTTCGAAATTTGAAAGCACAAGGAAATGACGCATAATAATGTCCTAGGAGACTTCAATCACGAATATATGTATGTATGTATGTATATGTTTACCCAAAATCCTTCTCAAGGCCGCAGGATTGATTTCAGGGAACAAATAGTGAAGTCTTCTAAGGTGATGATTCTCTATGGTGACAAAATGTTGCAGAGTACTCCCATAACAATTTGTTGTTTTTGGCACAGATGGCGGAATAGGTACAGTTTCTCTGCGTTCTTGGTCACTGTAGTTTGGATCTTCGTTTGCTGCCTGTAAACATGCAATATGCATGCTAATCTTAGTAACTGATCAACTTAATGCACAAATTCTTGTTTTATAATAAGTTTATTATATTCCTGTACATGTTTTGAGCACTGTTGTGTTCATCATCAGGAGGTCAAAATTGTATTATACAACATCTGGTATCATCACACCTGTAGGTGGCCATCCAGAGTCCTCTCTCAACCTGTGCACTGGATGGCCACCTACATAGTGTGACGATACCAGATGTTGTATAATACAATTTTGACCTCCTGATGATGAGCACAACAGTGCTCGAAACATGTAGAGGAATATAATAAACTTATTATAAAACAAGAATTTGTGCATTAAGTTGGTCAGTTGTTAAGATTATAGTGAGATGCACGATCAGCAAAACATCAAAGCATGTGCTAAGCCTAGACGTTTATGAGAAAGATACATGTTATTAAAGTGGCGTATATTTGACATCTTCCATAATCTCATTTTTGTTCAGACACACATGATCTTGGAAGGTAGTACTGTGTCCATCATCAGAAATAAATTTGTTCGAGATGAAGCTAATATGGGACACAGAGTAGGGTCATCAAAGGGAATGCAAGTGTACGCTTTGTTTTCATCTGATGACGAAACAGAGCCGACTATCGAAAACGTATGTTTCTTTACTAAAACAATGTGGTATTTGTGTGTCGAATATGGTCAGCATGTCTGCCCCTTTACACATCAACTTCCGCAGGATGTGTGATGAACAGGATATATAAGATGCTTCACGGTTTGGAGGGTGGTAAAGGCAAAGGTCACCTTATGAGAGTGGACGGTTCGGAGATCGAATTCCGGTGGAGGCGAGATTTTCCGCAACCGTCCCTAACAGACACTGGGTCCCACCCAGCCTTCTGTGCAGTGGACACCGAGGGAAAAGCGGCCGGGGCGTTGCGTTTATCATCCACACCCACCTAGCGCCGAGGCTAAGGAAAGAGTAGAGCTATATCGCTACTCCTCGTCGGGAGGCTGAATGGCCTGTTATAGGGTGATATTTACTTTTACCTCTTCATAATATACCATGCAGACACAGAGGGGGGAATAGAGTATAGCTGTACTCGTTCTTAACCTCAGCGCTAAATGGTGGTGGTTGGTTAAAGCCATTACCCGGCCGCTTGACCCTTGGGAAAAAGCCATGGTATCCACTGTACAAGAGCCCGGGCGTGCCTGGCGGACCGTCTGGACGAGTGCGGGAAGTCTCGACCCCACCCGGATTCGAGCCCCAAACCATCCAGGCCATGGCAAATTTACTGTTAGTAGTTACAGGCATATGGAATTGAAAGAGTCAATTTTGTTTATAAAATTATTTTACTTTCGAAATATTAATTCGACTTTGTGAGATTTACTAACAAGTGATAAAGACCCTGCATTATTCTTATAGTCATGTGGTATAATGCAAAATGAACGGAAATATAAGAATTATTATTAAGTGAAATTTTGTATTAGCCTGGAATAAAATGGAGATATTACAAGGGAGAGTGTCATAAAAGTTTCATATGAGTATTTCACTTATATTTTGTTGCAGATAAGTCTTAGACAAATTGTTGGTCTTTTAATTAATTTCAATTTCTTTTTAAACATTTCGAAATTGACAGAAATCGAAAAGTAAAAGGATATGACAGGGGCTGTACTTTAGTTCCAGAAGGTGAAGAATTCATACTGAATTTTATATAAGTGAATTTATGTGATCTTCTACGAAGGGTAAAGATCTATTCAACAGGGGGTTTCTACAGTCTATAAACGAAAGCTTTCCAACATCAGTACCTTTTAAAACAGTGGGACTAGATGTAAATACGGTAAATGTAGAGGGACATACGTACTACGAATCAGTTAATGTGTATTCTCTACGTACAGGAGAATAATTATAAATCTGCTACGAGAAAAATAATGGCATCGAAAGATGATTTTGTGGTTGGTAGATGCGTTAAGTTTCCAAATACACAAACAAAAATTATTACACTGACGCATAAATCAATTATAATATCAGGCCTTCATATAGTGTGACTCTACAACCCAAGGATTTATAATGAACAGGTACTGAAGAAATTGTCTAACACGATGCTACGTACAACTTTAGGAACAAGATTTTTAATAATAATAATAATAATAATGAGAACATTATTAAGACTTATTAGATCGGAGTTGCAGTTCGCCTCATTCTTAACCTCTGCACTGAATGCAAATTGTCATCTTCACACCCCCACCTACTTTAATCCGAGGAAAAAACCACTAATACCGATCGAACAGTAGGCTGAATAATACCAAGAACAAGAATGGAACACAAAAACAGCATCCCTCTTTAGCGATATAAATACGCTGCGTAAATGCTGTAAGAAGCACTTGTATCCTTGGTTTGTGCGGTGTAACAGGTAAACTGTGGTTAAAAAAAGACAAATTATTTAACGTATGGTATCAAATATCATAGGCCAATTAGACCTACAATATCGCAATCTATTATTTTTTAATCAAAAAGTAACTAACCTGTACAAATTTCAGTATCTGTAACTGACTAAATGTATCCATGGCGGAATGTAGGAAAATTAAAAGTTTTCTGCGACCCTCTAACGGAGCTACAGCAAACCTTATCTCATAAAGGATCACAAATTAAATTGATCTCACATCATTTATGATTAAGTGATATTAAATGGAGCAGTAATGAGATAGTTAATTAATTTCTGTACCTTTGGTTTCTTGCCACGCGTCCTCTTCATCATCGAATTAGTGAAGCCCTGAGACGCACGCTCTAACAGATGAACAACGAACTACTGAACTGAAAGAGTTTGATTTGCTTGATGCAGCGACAATATTAACTGCAAGATCCGACAGCCAGCTGCCCACAACAAAGTATTAAGTTACAAATATAACACCGTTCTGCACGACAATTGGAAATCGACTTGTTATGCTCGGTCTCTTCACACGTTCCTATGAAATATTTGTGTTGATTCCTTTGTTGATATTATCAAAGGCTAAAAAGAAGGTTGTAACAACGTTCTGTTGAAACTTGAGCATCATGGACTGGCAAACTGCACATTCGTTTGTTGTCCAGCCTTAACATTCTGAAGGAATGTATTAGCACGGCTCGCGATCGCTCATGAATCAGGCGAGCGACTTCTATGAAACTTTGAGATTTGCTGTGGACATCAAGCTTAGAAAGTACGTCTACCGCATTCTGTAACAATAGTTGTGCGAACACTTTGACTTGTGAGTTGGGAGCGACATCGGACATACTTTTAAATTTACAAACTGTGTGTGGTTGCAGATATGAGGAGAGAAGGAAAATACTCTTTTGTTTAGACAACATTATTAAGAATGTAAAATAACAGAGAATTGTTGTCAGCTGTGGGTGTTGTAGTTACGTGCTGGAGACAAGAGTATAAATGTTATCATACACAATGCAAGAAATAAACGCAGAGGTAAATTTGTCACTGCGCTCACCATAAAAGCATTGTGGGAAGTGGTGGTGTATCCCCCCTTATTCTTAACCTCCTGCAAACCACTATTTCAATCATTGGGAATACTGACTATGACTTCTCAATACACATACATACACACATACACATATGCATACATACATACATACATGCATGCATACATACATACATACATACATACATACATATGCATATACATAATACACACATGCATACATACATACATACATACATACACACACACATAAACACACACGCATACGGTAGGCTAGGCCCCAGATCTGTCTTTGAAATTCACGGCGAATAAAAAAATACAGGCGGATTGGTGAAACCAAAACTTACCACATATATTTCTCAAATCCGTCTTTCCGAATATTTTATGGATGTGCCTAACCAACTGTTGCAAGATACTTTCTTCACGGACAAAGCAGACGGAGCGTCAAGAGTCAAGAGTACCTTTATACAGCGCCAAACGTCAGACTTGGTGCATCTTCACTTCCACTTCCCTAAAAACTTCCACACCGTGAAGCAGCACAGATATCTGACATCAGACCATCCAATCAAATGCTCAGTCAGCACATCAAAAAATTGGGCCAACACGGAAGCTTTCCTTATATTTTCCAACACAAACATTGTCGTGAAATTTCCCGTTCCCAGATATATGATAAATGCAATTGAGAAAGTGTATTTAAAAAACGAAGAACCTAAAATTGACCACATCTACAATCACTGCAGGACTATCGACTAAGCTACGGGAAGGATGATCCAGGGTTAGAAATCAGGCAGGGATAAACGATTTTTGTCCAAAACGCACAGACCAGCTCCGAGGCCCATGCAAACTCCTATGTATTGCGTATCGGGGTTCTTTGGTGGGAGTAAAGCGGTTGGGGTGTGCAGTTGACCACTCACCTCCATACAGTGCCGAGGCTGGGAATAAATGGATCTAAGCCTTTGCCCCCTACAAGCCTTCATGGTGTGGACAGGGAAATCTACAAATCTTGATGTTTTACTGAACATGCATCTAAGTATAATCTTCGTAATTAACCAACTTAATGCACAATTTCTTGTTTTATAATAAGTTTATTGTATGCTTCTACATGTTTCGAGCACTACTGTCCTCATCATCAGGAGGTCAAAATTGTATTACACAGCATCTGGTATCATCAAACCCGTAGGTGGTCGTCCCGTGCACAGGTTGAGAGAGGACACAGGTGTGATGATACCAGATGCCGTAAAATACAATTTTGACCTACTGATGATGAGCACATAGTGCTCGAAACATGCAGAGGCATATAATAAACTTATTATAAAGCAAGAATTTGTGCATTAAGTTGGTTAATTACCAAGGGAAATCAACTTTTTACCTTCACCTATCCGCATAAATGAACACAAAAGGAAGACGGGTGAAAACAGAGAAATGATAGATGCTGAAAATATTTAAAGATACTGCAGTGACGCCACGGATGTGTACACACGTGACTTGCTATTGAACGCCGCAGGCAATCACTATGTTTCAGTTGAAGGCAACACGAAACACTGTGACTTTCTACTCCGCAGTAAACACGCTTTCAGGGTACTAGATTAAAATACATTATTGTATAATCCGATTGAAAGCAGAAATATGGTTACAAATTATAAAATTTTAAACAGTTTTACGCTCCGTTTAATACGGAATTAATGACCACAAATTATGTACCCACTGTATCACCCGGATTACATGTTACCCTCGTTAGGCATCTTAGACAGAAAAAAAATCAGTCTCAGAGGAGATAAATTTTGTACGTCATTTATAAAACATGCCTCAAAGAGCGGAGACCGCGGTAGCACAGTGGTTAAGGTGCTGTGCTACATATCGGAAGGTAGCTGGTTCGATTCCAGCTGGTGTCAGTGGATTTTTCATTGATATAAAATCCTTCCGATCGCACTATGTCCCTGGGGTCGACTCAGCCTCTAACAGAAATGAGTACCAGGATTATTTCGTGGGGGTAAAGGCGGTCGGTGCATAAGGGTGACAACCTACCACCATCCTGTGCCTTTTTGACGAAATCTGGGAACCTTAACTTCCTGGAACCCTCTGGGCCTGTAATGGGACTGCTTTACCTTTTGTTCTGGACGTATGGGGGAACGTGGTGGCGCAGTTACTTGCGGCACTGCGCTACAAACCTGAAGGTTGCGGGTTCGACTCCCAATGATGTCATTGGAATTTTTCATTGACAAAATCCTTCCGGCTGCAATATGGCATTGGGGTTGACTCAGCCTCTACAGAAATGCGCACCAAGAATATTTCCTGGGGGTAAATGCGGCCGGTGCGTAAGGCTGACAACCTACCAATATCCTGTGCCGTTGTCAAGAAATCTGGGAGCCTTAACTTCCTGGAACCCTCTGGGCCTGTCCAGGCCTGTAACGGGTCTGCTTTACCTTCACACTTAAAATGGATCTTCCACAAAAACTTCTGTAATTGTGGCACAGTATCTCCTTGTGTCATGTGCGCCCTACTTATTCGAATTAATTCCGTCTATACCCAACTCGAATTACTGTTCAACCGTTAAAGATATTGTAAAGCGAAACCAGGAGAAAAAAATGACAAAAAATTAGGAAAATTTAATAATGATTCAGTAACTAACACACGACTTGACAAGCGTCTCTCACAGGTCCGTCAAACACAGCAGGAAATGACAAAACGAATCGGCTGACAAAATACTTGAAAAACGTGTGGCGAGTTAGTAATCAAACCCAAGTTTCTAGGTGCATCGGTCGCAGCAGAAATCTAACCTAAATTATGTAACTGTAAAAAATGTATTTCAAAGTAGTTCCCTGCTATACTTTGCACGGAAGAAGCAGCTACTGTGGATGCCATTCAAACTGTGCCAAGACATCTGAAAATTAAGGTAAGGCTATAGGCCTATTCCTGATCAGTTATTACACACATACATCCGTCACAGAGGCTAAAAACACGTACGTATATGTCTGCAAAGTAGTAGTAGTAGTAGTAGTAGTAGTACTAGTACTAGTAGTAGTAGCATTAGCAGTAGTAATAGTAGTAGTATCAGTAGTAGAACTAGTAGTAGTAGCAGTAGTAGTAGTCGTCGTAGTAATTAGCAGTAAAGTTAATTTAATATTACTTGTATATCTCCAGGTGGTTCTACGTAAATACTAATTCATTATCCAAACAAACACAACACGGTTCATTTATTTACTTTTCTACAACACCTTTCGGCCGTTATATTTGGTCATCATCAGGCAATAACACAAGTACAAAATTGGAAAACTATGCTATGGAAGAGGCCATCCTTTCAAAATTAGCGTGATAAATTAACAAAAGTTAGCCATTTTGTATTTGTGCTTCTGCCTGATGGTACCCGAATACAGCCATCGAAACATGTTGCAGAAAAGTACGAGTAAGTGAATGAACGTACAGTGCTGAAGTGTTGTATTTGTCTGGATAGTAAATCAAAATTAACTAGCACAACAGAATTGTGTTCTACAAAAAAAAAATTACAGATTCAACCTCCAATTTTCCCCGCACCCCAATCCCAAGCCTCATTTATCCCCACACAAGAATTGCACAAGCCTTGTTCCAATGGTCGTAAGATATAAGCTAAATATGAAATTCCTATAGACTCGTTGCTCTTCCATTTGATGCTGCAATTTCTAACAACTTCTGTGACACGCATTTCAGGACTCCACACAAGTCCTTGGTACCTTACATCTGCTGCACATTTGGAAAAACATGCAGATTGTATAAATGAAGGAAAATTGCATACGTAAGACCCAAGACGTCCATAAGCACAGCCACAGAACCCAGATAATGTATTATGAATGTGTTTGGTGTACCTATTTATTGTGCTCTCTGTTCTTGCATATACAGAATCTAGAAGGTACACTGTTAGCATCCCTGTATAGCGGGTAACAGCAACTTCGTGCGCACCACTAGTTTTAAAACCAGACTACAAAATAAGAGGCGGAACGAAGAACCGGACGCCCCAGTATGGTTAACACTAAAGGCCCGAATTACACACGCTCCTGAGACGGCTTCATTATCCTCCAGCCCCTACGTTTTTATGTGCAAAAGAAACTTCGACATAAATAAATAATTGATTTACCTTCGTAAAATTCCTACAGCGACAGTTACTTTTAAGACATGTCGGAAATAAACTATATCGGACAAAACACTGTCGTGGGAGAGAACACTTCCCGAGTAAGGGCTCAAATATTCTAACACTGTGTCTATTGTTAAGTAGTTACCGATGTTTCCGCGGAGTTTTCTGCCCTGTTCTTTCATACTTAACTTATTGTATCATATCAAAATTATGCGCAAAGCACAACACGAGACCCTATTGTTTCGTTTGATTCAGAAATCTACAGACAGCATATGTCGAAACCAACCTGCCTTGAGATTATTAGGTATGTAACAAATTTTCACAAATGTATAACGTTTTGATTGTAAGAAATCAACAATCTTATAATACCGACAATTATTGTTCTCGCTATTCCTTGCTGCTTGCATTATATAAGAACACTGACCATACAAAATGTTTACATTAAAATAATTATTACTTCTTAAAGACTGACAAAAGACAACCATAATTTGACGTTCAGGTGACCATGAATATTGATAAATTGTTATAATAAAACTAACTAGATGCACTAATGTCTCAAATTTATTTTTGGAATAAAACTCTACGTGTTTTGGACAGTTCCTCTGTCCATCATCAGGACAGTTTACTGACAGCTCGCAAGCTGTCAGCAAAACTGTATGACATATACCATTGATGTGTGTACAGTGAAAAACTCCTGATGATGGACAGAGGAACTGTCCGAAACATGTAGAATTTTATTCCCCCAAAAAATTTGAGAAATTAGCGCATCTAGTTGGTTTTATTAAAAGCATAAGAAGACGAACGCAAAATGAACTACTACAGACATAGCACGAATTTAGGGAAATAATTATTACCAATAAAGTGAACAAAATTACAAAGTGTAATATTCCAGCCTTTATAACAAATGATCTTCACGTATCCCTGATGTTGGTGGTGACAAGGGCGACACGAACTCGACGCGATATTCTTACAAATACATAACCATAACCATAACCACTCTGGCCAACACGTAAGCACCGTGACGAACTGACATAAAGCTCAACACGTACAGAACAATATAAAAGAACCATAAATGTTACAAGCTCGTTCAGTTTGATCTGTATTGCAAAGTCATACCGGACGATCAACAGGCTTGCCAACAGCCGATATAATCACGTGATAACGCTGCACCTTCTCGATTGGTTGATATGGAGATTGAGTGGTTTCCTTCTGACATAGAACTGGACCTATCTGACCTCGTTATAACAATTGATTTTGATCGCCGAGGAAATGTGAAATTTGCTGACTCCCTTATTAATCATGTTAAGAGCCTTGTCGAGATTTAAGAGCAGAACACAATGGATTAAATAAATCACTTTCACCTAGAAAGGGGACTGTTGGGTTGAATTTTAGAGGCCTCAAACACGACATTTTTTATTTATTTCGTCGCGTAGCTCAATAAAGTAAAAAACACAGAGCTTCATTAGACAAGCCTATATTCATTAGATAGGCCCACATTCGTTAGACAGACCTATATTCATTAGACAGGCCCACATTCGTTAGACAAACTTACATTCATCAGATAGGTCCACATTCCTTAGACAGACCTACATTCATTAGACAGGCCCACATTTCTAAGACATACATACATACATCAGACAAGCCCACGTTCCTTAGACCCATATTCATTAGGCAGGCCCACAATCGTTAGACAGACTTACATTCATCAGATAGGCCCACATTCATTAGACCTATATTCATTAGACAGGCCCACATTCGTTAGACAAACTTACATTCATCAGATAGGTCCACATTCCTTAGACAGACCTACATTCATTAGACAGGCCCACATTTCTAAGACCTACATACATACATCAGACATGCCCACGTTCCTTAGACCCATATTCATTAGGCAGGCCCACAATCGTTAGACAGACTTACATTCATCAGATAGGCCCACATTCGTTAGACAAACTTACATTCATCAGATAGGTCCACATTCCTTAGACAGACCTACATTCATTAGACAGGTCCACATTTCTAAGACATACATACATACATAAGACAAGCCCACGTTCGTTAGACCCATATTCATTAGGCAGGCCCACAATCGTTAGACAGACTTACATTCATCAGATAGGCCCACATTCGTTAGACCTATATTCATTAGACGGCCCACATTCATAGGGTACGGGAAACATTTATACAACGAGTTATTTATAGCACCAACTAGAAAAAAACTGATTTCTAAACTCATGTTGCGTTACCAGTTATAGGAGACCATTACAGACAAAATGATATTTAAAACTGAACTACCAAAGTTTATTCAAAATCATTAACACACCTTGTAGTTAGTTGGAAGAGACAATTTGGAAACACAGACTCAAGCACTCCGTTGTTTCCGTATTTGTATCACGCACACACATAACAAGGCAGTCAAACCTCAAGTAATGTTAACAGCAATACTTGGATCACTGATAGGTGGATCGATATATCGTTCTGTAGTACGCCTAATACATGATCAAAGGTCTACTACGACAGCATCTACATTTTTAAAAAGCTTTCTTTTAAATAATTCATATCTCACTAACTTTTAAGTACCTACAAGACGGAACGAACTCTTCCATCAAAAAACTATCTACCTCATTATTCATCAGCAATATAACGGACGTATCTATTATTCAACATTACGCCGACAGTTGATATGGCGTAAAAAAAGAAAAGACTAGCCACATAACAGGTAATTAATTCTCAGGCTATTTATAAATTATCTTACCGTTACAGAGATTATACACACCCTAATGAGGTCAGAATATAATCACGAATAGTAAGCAAGGGGTTGGAAGGAAGCAGTAATAAGGATGAATCAGTGAAATACTCAGATATTCTGCTGGAAACAGTGCAAATGGATAGGGCGACGCTGTCCATTTAAAACAAAATATCTGTATAAATACTACGGCCGAGGGACTTAGTAAAGGCTCAAGTTCGAAGTGCGGACTATAACACGCCCTCCCACCCACTGCCCAGCTTGACAGTTGGTAACAACACGACTGACAATAAACTGCATAAGGAATTTCGCTTTCAGAGTGCTCCAGTGAGAAGTTACCAGCAAGCAAGGTTGAGTTTAATGAATAATGCATTTTAAAATTTGCAGCTACTAAGCCCCAACAAACTTACTGCATTATGAAATAATCATATGCTAATTATAACGATATATAACCATGTCCTACTAGAAAGGTACTCTACACAGTTGTACAGGTAGCATGATAAGAAACTATAC
>Ga0131853_10017111_pt1 | contig 13214 bp, 5 predicted proteins | sample TergutLab28metaG_FD_92764 | JGI IMG/M metagenome (GOLD analysis project Ga0131853, IMG submission 92764) | Labiotermes labralis P1 segment gut microbial communities from Petit-Saut dam, French Guiana - Lab288 P1 (version 2) (version 2) | ecosystem: Host-associated > Arthropoda: Insects >...
ATATGCTGCAACTCAACATCTAATGCTCCTGATGATGGGCGTATGTACCCGAAACATGTCGAACTAAGAATACATCAATAAAATTACACAGTTTCATCAAGTTGGCATTTCACTTTATTTCATAAAAACGCAAATGCTGCACTTCGGTTATGTTTAGAAATTACCGCTGGAGCGTTAGATTTTTTCCTAAATACGAAAAGAGATCTCTAACACTACATAAAATTTACAAGTAGATATTAAATGTACTGCAAAACTGTAGAAAAAGTCTGTGTTACGTTATCCTGCAATATAAAACAGAGCATCTTGTTAGAGTGAAGAGCTCCATACGAAAACAAGCAGAAGGACATGAAGAAATAAAGATGACGTCGGTTATTCGGAACTGCGCTGTCAATAGCAGAAGCTCCACGGGTCACTTTGGGGCATTACTCTCGGACTTGCGAGGTGAAGGGTGAGAGGTGCCCACACCCCACTCGACTCTCTCGACTCTCTTGTTATCTCCCAAGAGAGAAAATCAAATTCCAGCTAGAGACGCTTATACCTACTGTAACTTGTATAGCAGAAACCAAGGTAGGATGCAACTCCGCCGCCAGCTCAGATGGCAAACAATTTGACCTTGCATATCCTAAAGCTGGAAAATTGTAGAAGATCGATTCCAGGCTAGGGCCTTTCCATCATGACGCCTGCCTTAACCACATCCAATATACAGGGAAAGAAATATAACAATAAAAAGGGAACATGAGGAAAGAAAAAGAATGGGCTAGGTTCAGCATCTTGTCCATTAAAGTTCTAAATCACGTGTATTAAGGCAAAGGCGTTGCAATTATCACAGCACTTAAATCAAGTGGCGATTTTATTAGACCGTCAACAAGTTTCGACTAGAGTGTATCGTGTTCAAGAAAAACATTTTCCAGATAAAGCCGTTGATACAATTCCCATATTACGTGGTATATGCTGACGTATTTTCTAGTTACAGTATTCACTCGAGTGTCCAGTTTGTGTTTCTGATTTCGGTTTTGATAACCATGACAGCTATTTTTTTTCTTTAGGCGCAACAGCCCCCAGTGGGCCAGGGCCTCCTCATCACGAGGTTTCTAGATCACACTCAACGACGCACTACATTCGGTAGCGTTCCTCTGGACGAGTGATCAGCTTGTCGCAAAGACCTCTACCTTACAACACACAACATTCACAAGAGATAAACATCCAAGCCCCCGGTGGGATTCGAACCCACAATCTCAGCAGACGAGCGGCCGCAGACCTACGCTTTAGACCGCGCGGCCACTGGGACCGGCATAACAGCTATTACAGTTATTAAAAATTAAATTTTGAGTTATTGAAGCCGAACTGAGACGCTTGAACAAATGCAATTAAAATACAACCAACTGCAATTCTCGTAAAATGCACAGAATAAATTAGAATAAATACCGCAATTATCAAACCATTGCCTATATTTGAAGAGACATAAATGGCCTAGTGGAATACAATAACTTAACGTTCTTCCTCTTTAAACTCAGGCAAAATCGAAGCCCTCTGAAAAGAAAGTAATTTCGCCGATATTCGAAGCGGGTACTTGCCAATACACGTATAACTTGTAAACTTTCACTACTTCGACGATTTCTCTGTTACCTGAACTACCACCTTCTTACCCCGACATATGTGTGGCTGCTAAATTAGAAATGTACACCAATTCTTTTGTATGTTAGCTGAAACTGAAACATCCTACTACGGACGCTGGGAAATATGGACTTTTACATTTTGAAAATATAATCGGGTTTGTGCAATAGTCTGATATTAGAGTGTAAAGGAATAAAGTGTTGTTGTTGAAACAGATATATTCTTCTCCGTGCTTGGGTTTGAAACGAGATATATCTGAATGAGATTTACGTAACTATTGTACCGAGTAGAACGAACTTCGTGTACCGGCTGTAAATTGAGTGCAGCACTGCGACACACACAATGTGCAGGTGGCTTGGGATGGTGTAAGACAGTTACATGCGGTCAGTCCGTGCCAAGGGACCGGGAGGTTTGTAAACATCGGAAACGTTAATTCAAGAGAAAAGAGGCACATTCTTCTAGTAGGTTGTTTATAGCAATGCTATGGGAATTTTCCGAAGGTATTCTGGCTTGTGACCTATTACAGTTCCTATAACATCCGCGTTATTTATAAGACACGTACACACCAACGTAGAAGCGTTTGTTATTAAAAAAAAAAGACCAGTGTTTTCTTATGGATGAAACATTCCTTAAACACAGAACTTGTACGAGGTGAAACAAGTAGTGGTCACGCGTAAGCTGATATGCTGCGAAGTATTCGCAGCAGATAATTTCAACGAAATCTTTCAGGGCTCAAACATGCCGGTAATTAGATATGAAGCTATGTATCGGGTTATACCAGAGCCCTGATACTGGATACGGATTCGGTCTCTAAAGGTTTGGTTTCTGGTATCAACTGAAATTATCAACTCAAAAATATTTTATTTTATTTTTCATAGACTTTAACAACAACAATAATGATAACAATAATAATGTAAACCAAACCCATTACAGAACTGGACAGGACTTAAGGGTTCCCGGAGGTTTTGAGGCTCCCAGATTTCAAAACAATCGACATATGAAGGTGGTACGGTTGTCAGCTCTAGGCATCGGCCGCCTTTACCCCCAGGAAGTATTCCTGGTACTCATTTCTATTAGAGGTTGAGTCAACCCCAGAGCCATCGCGCGGCCGGAAGGATTATGTCCATGAAAAATTCCAAAGACACCGTCGGGAATAGAACTCGCGACATTCCGGCCTCTAGCGCAGTGCCTCAACCAAATGCGCCACCGCGTGCCCACAATAATAATAATAATAATAGTCATTGTCACTGTCACTGTGACACGCATTTCAACCTCGCCACACAATATATTTTCATTACCCTTCCCGAAGTCATGTCACTGAAAGTCACGGTTCATTAGGTAATAAAAATGCTTTACATTTTGGATACTCTGATCTACAATATCAGCCCAGGGTCGGCCAGTCTGAGTGAGATCTTCCCCTTATTCACCTGTTCGCCCATGCAAATGTCAAAACATTCGTTCGAATTTGGTCACTGCCGTTTCTTTGCACATAACTTCGAATTCTGTGTATTTCAATTATCCCAGAATTCGAAGCTACTTACTCTCATCTGACAGCATGCTGAGGCAAACCAAAGGTATACAGACTAGGAGAGTCTTCCCCCTTCCCTCTTGCCCCTCAGTCACATTGCTAACATCATCCTACCTCCCCCCCCCCTCCATCCCATTCGCATCTCTCAAAAGTGTCTGTCAAACTTATTCCCTCTGTATCTTCTTCGTTCCTTCCGTCCGTTCTTCCGTTCTATCTTTCATTCTGTCTGTAACGAATTCTGATTGAATTTGATATAAGAGAATGTAACTAATATTTGTCTATCCATTCCAATTTTTATTAAAATAAGACAAAAATAAAGGACCATTTGCGAGATCTATAAGCTTATCTGGTATTATCCTTAGTATAAAAAAACTGTTATTTCGCCGAATATTTATCACAAAAACGCAAATAGTACTGATTGGTTTTTTCTGTATGACGAATTATCGAAAAATGGGGGTGAACCGCCTAGCATTTTTATGTTATAGATGTCTTTACACATATTTGCTGCAGCACCGTAGCCTGCTTTCCTATTACCCTCCTCGTCTTTTCCTTAATTTTCAACGACTACTCCCTTTTCTATCTTATGTTTATTGGACCGTGCATCATTATAATTGTTGAAGAATAAAAGACCAGCTTGATGTCACTTGCTATTTTATTTCAATTCTTACGTGCTCAGTATGTTTCGGACATTAATATATCCATCATCAGGAGCTTGAGACTGTGCTGTTGAATTACCACATCTGTCGTTTTGTTCTCGGTTCGTTGTGTGTTGGAGATTTGGTGCGGCTGGGTTTTGAGTAGTGTCCGTGTTGCAGGCTTCAGCACTACCCAAACCCAGCCGCACAAAATCTCCAACACACAACGAACCGAGAACAAAACGACAGATGTGGTAATTCAACAGCATAGTCGCAAGCTCCTGATGATGGATATATTAATGTCCGAAACATACTGAGCACATAAGAATTGAAATAAAATAGCAAGTGACATCAAGCTGGTCTTTTATTCTTCAACTATCCCATTTCCATATTAATCGTTTATTACATATTCCCTATTACTTTATATTCGACATTATTTTTCTCCGTAAGTTTTTAACTGCAGGCAGTAAGTACTGTTTCCCGTTCATAACGTGTTACTATGAGAGTCGCTGCTCCTCCAGTACGCAACTTTCAAACGCTCGACCCTGCTGGATGCCCACTGATGTAGTTGTCACATTAAACTTTCAGTGCAACTAGGTGAGCACAAGATGACGTATGAGAACCTGGCCCCTCCCAGTCAGGTCCAAGAGAAAACGTACCAATTACCAGGTAATGGACATACATCAGTCCTTGTCCTAACCAGCAGTGGACACAAACATGGCACAGTAATACACATCCTGTCTGCTGTTTCAAGCAACTCTGTGTGTCCTCTGTTACGAATCGTTTCAACAATGTCTTTATTGATTTGTAACCTCTTTATCTAGAAACATCAATACCTTCAACTGCTCTCGTGATGTGATATGACCTTTACTTCATTGGACGAAATTCCTTCTTGACACTTTTTATATGCACATTACACAAAGTGCACACACATATTTCACTGTGGGAGGTTTATTTTGTATGTAACCTGACCGCAGTGGTAGACTCCAGTTGAAATATGATGGCACACGGTTCACTGTGGGAGGGTTATTTTGTATGTAACCTGAGCGCAGTGGTAGACTCCAGTTGAAATGTGATTGCACACGGTTCACTGTGGGAGGGTTATTTTTTATGTAACCTGAGCGCAGTGGTAGAGTCCAGTTGAAATGTGATGGCACACGGTGACGCACACGAGGGGAAGTGAAGGGGAAACTGGCGAATAGAGTGGGTAGCCAGAACCCTTCACACTACTTCGGAACATGGTGTATCCAGCATTACTACCGCTGATGCGCACGCCTCGGCTGCCAGTACTGAAATGACGCCCCCGCCGATTTAAATGGACTCGTCCGTTTCGCCGAAAGACGAAATCTGGTTTCTGCGCATGTGCCTTCACATTTCAAACGCAGCCTACTACTGAACAAATTGTGATTAAATTTTGTTTTGAGAACGTCTGAACTAAAAACTTTTAAACGTGGTTTAACTTTTGGCATGTGTCGGCCGAATATACTATAGGAATAATTACACTCTGAAATCCTGCGTTAAAATGTTACAATAAACTTATTATAAAATTTGGAAAAAAATTTTCGTCTTTACGTAAAAGAAACCTGGGGACGCCACTTGTAGAGTCGGACCAATTATTAACAGCTGTTATTACAGTAATTTCTGGACAGACAGATTGAGAGAATCTTTTAAATGGCTCCAAACGATTGGACGCTTCCCCCTCCTTTCTAACTGGGAATGAAACATATCCATTTTTCAGAAATATTTTGTGAATTATTATTGTTTGTGTAACATTAAACGATGTAGGAAGACCGGAGACTTAGTAGTACTGAATTTAATGTGCCACTTCAGCTTATCTAACCAGCTTTACATGTACCGACAGTAAAAGCAAACGAGACACAGTTTCCTTACTACATGTTCCTGCACTTCCCAAGAGTGCCGGAACATGTAGTAAGGAAGCTCTGTATCGATTTCGTTTACTTTTGGTGCTCGAAAAGTTGGTTTAGATAAGTTTAATTTAACACTATACACGGTACATGCAATATTAATATAATGTAAAGAGGTAAAGGTAAAGCAATCCCGTTACAGGCCTGGAGTGGCCCAGAGGGTTCCAGGAAGTTAAGGTTCCCAGATTTCATGACAATGGCACAGGATGGTGCTAAGGTTGTCAGCCTTAAGCACCGGCCGCCTTTACCCCCAGGAAATGCTCCTGGTACTCATTTCTGTTAGAGGCTGAGTCGACCCCAGGGCCATAGTGTGATCGGAAGGATTTTATGTCAATGAAAAATTCCAATGACACCATCTGCAGTCGAACCAGCAACCTTCCGATTTGTAACACAGCACCTTAACCACTGTGCCACCGCGGTGCCCATATTAATATTGTGTGCTACTGTTAAAACTACGTAGAATTTTAATGTCTTGTAGGTCAGACTCACGTATAAATGTTTCTATTCTCAAAAACTGCTTCCGTATAAACCACTCACACCAAGCAAGGAGAGGGTAAGCATCTATTTACTCTCTGTGGAATTGAACAAGGAACTTATACATACGAAACGGTCAGGCAGAGCCTCAGCCGCTGCCTTCCGTGAAAGTCTTGACTAGATAACTGATGCCTACATTTTTACCTTGAAGCTCCCCACCAGCGCTTTCTCGAGTACCGGTGTATTTTACCGCCAGCCTCTCAATCTACAAACTGACATTTTGATTAAGATAGGAATTCTCTTAGAATCCGAAAACGACCACTTGTAAAGTAACTGGCAGTGTCTTGACGATTTATTCCTCCTTGCAGCGACAGCTAACAACTGAATTCCTGTTTCGAGCTTCACTGCACTCTAAAGTCTCGGCTCTTCTTCGTAGCTATGGAAAAGGAATATTTACCACAGAGTCCAGTTACATGTTTTACGCCGAGAAAAACTCCTTGTCTGGCCGGGAATCGAAATCCAGTGCTCTCTGTCCGCAGCCTATCATGGTACCGATTACTTTTTTCTTGGTTCATGGGACGTCTAAAGTGTGGTCAAGCAAATTCACTTTCTCACACACCGCATCCCAGTTGTCAGTGTCAATATGAACGTCTTATGTACGTACAATATTATCATCCCAGAAGTACCACTCTCATGAGGCCTATAAAAGTTCTGTAGTATAGAGCTACATACAGTCAATGAGAAGAATAATATGTTACATACAATAGATAGAAGAAAGTCTAAACAGATTGGTCATATCTTGTGTGTGAACTGCCTTCTAAAACACTTTATTGAAGAGAATATAAGAGGAAGTATAAAAGTGATAGAAGAGAAAGAAGACACAAACAGCTACTGGATAACCTTGGAAAAAAAAAAGGATACTGGTAAGAGTTCTAGACCAGTGTTTCTCAACCTTTGTGAGACCGCGGCCCGGTAAATTCCTTTTTCATAAGACGAGGGCCCGGTCCCAACAGATTTACTCGTCAGTACCTTTCCAATTTTTCTAAGTTCATACATTAAACTAACATAAGTATTAATAATTAATTATGGCGTAATCATAAAGAGTATTAGTACAATTATGCGTACGATGTGGTATGTTGATATATATAAAATTACATTTAAATTAGTTATCAGTTCCAGAAGAATCTCTCACGGCCCGGTATAATTGATACCACGGCCTGGTACCGGGCCGTGGCCCGGCGGTTGAGAAACACCGCTCTAGATCGCTCTTTGTGGACAACTCGTTTTCGAAGAGTCTGTGGACTTGTCGCAAGACCGACTCCATAGTGATGATGATGATGATGATGATAATGATCATGATAATGATGTGATAGTCGATTCCACCATCGTACCTGCACTTTTAGTTAGGACAGATTGCTTAAATTAAAAACTTTTACAAGACAAATGAGGAAAACATCGTTGCAGCCAACCCTTAAACTGTTGTCCCTTCTCTCCAGTCATTTCTTACCTATCTTGATTATGAGAAACTTCAAACAAAAGAAAGTTACGAGTAAAGGCAAAATTTGTTATTGTCATTAAGACCATCTATAAATGTTTGATATTTTGTTGACCTCCGGATGTAGGTTTCATTACAGCTGAACCACTCCAAGTATTTGGAGATAGGTAGCTGCCTTTCCAGATGGCAGTGAAAAAAGTGACTCACAGTTATGTGTAAACAACCAGTATATTGTCTTTATTTAGAGCATACGAGACAAAACAGCCTGCAACACTGTCCGAGGTGCTTATCTGCAGTCAGAATTACCTCCGCAGGTAAAATCTATACATTCTACAAATTTTAACAGATAAGGACATTGGACAATTGTAGATTTTAAAAATTACGTACGGGTCAGTTGGGTGAAAATTATTAAAAAATGCTTTAACTCAGTTCCATATGTAGGCCTGATAATAATACAGGCACACAAAACAATTACAAATCACGCATTAGCACAAGACCATAACAAAACAAACTAGGAGAAGTAATAATATAAACAACCAACTAGATGCAACAATGATAATTTATTGATAACTTCAATCAGATAAACATGTTTCGGGCGATAGTTTCGCCCATCCTCAGGAGCACTAGACTGTGTTTTTACAGCTTCTGGTACAAAGCACCGAAGGTGCTGCAGGTTGGCAACACGGAAGAAGTGGAACTGGTTTGAACTGGTTATATCAGAAGCTGTGAAAACACAGTTTAGTGCTCCTGAGGATGGGCGAAACTATCGCCCGAAACATGTTGAGCTGATTGAAGTTATCAATAAATTATCATTGTTTCATCTAGTCCGTTGTTTATATTATTATATAAATGATGCACAGTCACACAGACATGAAATAGGGGAAGTAAGTTTCACGAAAATGACTGCTTGACTATAGTGACGACAAAAATAACGATGGTAATAATAATAATAATAATGTCGGTAGCGAGTTGATTGTGGTGATGTGAGACGGAGTATCTGTGAAATGTCATTTAGCTTTTTCTGCATAACCGAGACTGCCTGATGACACACACACAGCAAAGAGTGTATACAGCTGGCAAAGGGAATTTCATATCTTCTGCGCCACATAATTGCTCGATTTCTGCAATTTAATTGCTGCGAAAACTGAAAATTAAATATGAAGTTTTGAAAATACTGCAACATCCTACACCCTCGTTTCGCGGAGATTTTAGAAAAAGTAATTCTGATTCAAGTAATTCCTTTTTAATTTTTTTTTCTACTTTCAACATTTCGGATGAGCCATTCTAATAACTTAAATACAGTGTAAGATGTATAATTTTCCTAGATGACATGAGCGTGTTGAAAATCGCAGTATGTGTGCGTGTAGTGCAGTTGTGATATTTAATAAAGTCGTGTTCTGGACTGAGAATGCATCGTGACTCACTAACACCAGCTTAAAACAGCAGATATTGTGCACAAAGAACTATACTTCTTCTTACAAACACCTGGAGCGCTACATGCAAGTTTGGTATCGGAACGAAGCACTAATCGAAAAAGAAGTGCAAATACAAAATAATAATAATATTAATAATATCGAACACACTTTTATGTTCTAGGCTTGTATTTAAGCAATAATTAAGAGACAGTGAATAGCCTCTTCGGAATAGTTACTTTAGTTGTGCCTTGCTAGAACAAATTGAATAGATTAATGAACCAACTATACTGTAGAAACCACATTTTGCAAAATGTTGCACACTGTATATATATATTTAGATAAGCATATATGCACATATAATTTCTACACACACAATATGATAACTATATTAGCATAGCTTCACACATCTTAACCGTTACCCAGCAATTTACACTCCGAATAAAGGAAACATATTCATCTTCATCTAATACTGAGGTTAAGAAATTGTGGAGCGAACTAGCCACTAGCCCATAATTTCGAGGAATTTTCTTCAAATATCTGAGAACAAGTACAAATTTACTTTTACCTTACCCTTAAATGACACAATTACAACGGACAATTTACATGAATTATGTTCTTAGCCTTTACTTGCCGTCTACAGGCAACTGTATTTATGACAGCCCTGCAATGTAAGTAAAGTGAAGTGGTCCTGTGGTTACCAAGTTCAGCACCATGACAGGAAGACGTAGGGAAGTGGAGATACAAATCCTCACATTTTTAACCTAGACACTAAATGGAAGTGGGTTGTTATATTCACGTCCCGGCTGCTTAACTCTCAACGGAAACCCGGTACACGCTATACAGTGGCTGAGTCAGCTCCAGAGCTAGTCTAAAGGAAGTATAGAGAGAGAAGACTCTGCTCTTGCCGGGAAATGAACTCCTCTTCCTCAGTCATTCAGCCCTTAGCGTGGTCAATATGCTGAATCAGTTATGTCGGCCAAAGGACTGTGTGTGTTTTTTTTTTTTTGTATATTGTATTATATACCGTCAGTACACAACAATATATCAGTACAGTGATATAATATATACAATCAGGTCACATTACAGCTACATGTTTCGACCGTAAACGGTCATCTTCAGGCCAATAAAGAACATTTTTAAGGTACAATAAAGTAACACTCAATGTTTCGTTTTACAGTAAAAGTTAAAAAGTAAAAAAAGGACTGTGCGCCTACTGAACACTCTTCAGCAAGCAAATATAGGCCTTTTGCAAGAGGGTGAACAATAACTAAATTAAAAGGGATGTCAGCTTATCAGAATGCCTCTGTCTCTGCGTAAGGCAGACTGAACAACATTGTCTTTACAAAGGGACACATAAATATTATTATCAGCATGCGAAAAGCAGGCGATCACATTTGCCGGGATGTTCAAGTCCTGTTCTCTCTTCTACCACTCGGACACTGGAATAATTGATTTGAAACTCACTAGGATTTTATATTTATGTCTGTCTTATTTTTGTGCCTGTGTTGTGGGTAAACGATTTGAGACTGGCCGATTCCCAGTCCAAAAGTTGCGGCCAAACTTTTATAAAATTTTTCGGAAACGCAGAAATTGGAAGGACTCATGTCGCCTTAATCTGCAGGCTCCACTGAATAAGAACTGAAAGGCAAAGACCTAAAGAACTGTGCAGTCCATCGTAAATATTGACCTGTGTTTCCGACGCACAAGTTTAGTGGCACCTGACCCTACGTTGCATCGTGGGAGTTCGTAGGCGGCTACGAAGAGAGAGGAGCAACGATCAACGATGATCAAACATTTGGTTCTGTCTTGCTTGGTTAATGGCTACAGATCTTCCTATGACAAGTACCAAAGTGTTCTTTTGTTGACACATAGCCATGTTACTGGCACAAGCATGGAAAGACTGATTAAAATGTCGATTTGCGATGGCAAAACCTGACACACGAAGAAGTTTAATGCACTCAACCCTTATTCCTGAAGTACACCCTATGTAGACAGTACAACCAGGTAAGAATACAGTGCATAAATTATAGAGATTCTGCAAGAATCTAAACTCTGGCGCCCCCAGTACATTTGTATTTACGCCATGTCGATTTAACACACCAACAGAATTGGGAAGTGTTGAGTAAAATATTTGGGGTTATGACAGAGGTAGTAAAAGATGGGCAGAAAGTAACCCTTATACAATCCGGGATCCCGTATGCTGTAATTTACGTGGTGAGGAAGTGGGGAAAGACGAGGGAAAAGGAGGGGACAGGGTATGAGGCCAGTACTGTTTTATGGCACGAGATGTCAGCGAAAAATACCAGTCCCAAATATATCGGCCGCTAGAATATTAGGACCAGGCAAAATCACTTTAAAGTGAGTGGTAAATGCTTTTGCACGATAGTAACTGTCGAGTCATATAACCCTACACCGGTCCCATGCTACCCGCATTCCTTAAATATCTTTCAAGTCTCCAGTTACCAGAACAGAAAAACAATTTTTTCTTCTCACCTCAGAGTTGAAGTGTTCAAGCCAAGGGAAACAGAATGGTCGAGACATGACACAATAGCGGAATATAGCCGGAAAATCTGAAAAGACACATGCCTAGGAGACGAAGAGTGGAAATAGTATTAATAAATCGATATAATGTGATATGTGGGCTGAAAACCAAATAGCTCAAAAAAAATTATGCGGTAGGAACTTACCTATCTATCATTTTCTGTTCAACTGGTATGTACTTATCTACATGTCCCTCTCTGCATTTACCAACATATATATATTCATTCTTCATTTATTGGGGACACCCGAAGACACAGTTTGCTGAGGTGCTGCACTACAAGCCGGAATTTTGCGGGTTCAATTCCCGATGGTGTCACTGGAATTCATCATAGAAGTAATCCTTCCGGCCTCACTATGTCCTTGAGTTCGAGTCAGCCTCTAACGTAAAAAAGTACCAGGAATATTTTGTGGTGGATAAAGGTGGCGAAAGCGTAAAGCTGATAACTTACCACCTTCACGTGCCAACTGTCTTCGAATCTCGAAGACAGTTGGCCTACTGGAATTTCTTTACCTTCTATAGCCACTTTTTTTCTTCATTGAAATGCGACTTATGGTCTAAGCTGGATGATAGAATAATCAGTGAATATCAAATTCGAAATAATTTGGAAGAAAGCAGTTGTGGCCTGATTTAGGGAAATACCCCAATATGTCTTAAAGCCTTTGATTACACGTGCTTACATGGAGTCTTATATATTAGAAGCACATCTATGCAAACATTTTAGATCTTACATTACAGTTGACTTATTTAGTCGGATGGCCGTATCTAAATATGAAACTAGCAATTATACTGAAACAATCTGCGTTACATGCGTAATTCAATTCATCCACCGCACAAAATATTTAACACGTTCTATAATGTGTCAAATCCTCACACTTCTAGAACCCACGGTTACGTAACAGTAACTGAGGTTAGATAATGCCGAGACATGACACTATGCTTAATGAAAGGTAATTCTTATTTGTGTATATGGAGGATTTATTTCACTGTAAAAATTCCTTACTATTTATTAGTTGTGTCGACGACGAGTGCACTATTTTGTACTGCAACTGAAATTTATAGGTAATATATATCAATAACACATTGTGTTTCCTACTCTACAGAAGACCACACTCTGCACATATCACCATAGCCTCACACATTACCTTCAAGTTACATGTGTTTCCATTAGATGTGTGACAAAAGCCATTTTATATTTCACGCTTATGGTATTATTCCTAAGATTAGCAGTCTTCCTGTTCAAAGGTCCGTAGAACTCGACATTCGCAAAAGATCATCGCAATATTCTAAATTCCACTTAACATGTAAAACAACTAGCCACTTTCCTAATCGCGTAACAAGTTATGGAATGTGATCAGAGCTTAAAAATTCTGGCGAGGTAGATGTGTTCTTGTCCACCAAGTTTAATATCTTGAATAACTTCCAGAAAAATGTTACAAATTCAAATGTCTGATATATTCGTTTCCGTATTAATAACTGTCCAACGAGATGCAACACAAAGCAGTCTATTTATTATTCTGCAAGTTCACTCTACATGTTTCGGGTGTCAACCACACCCATAATCAGGAGTACACAAAACTGTAACTACA
>Ga0131853_10017112_pt1 | contig 13214 bp, 15 predicted proteins | sample TergutLab28metaG_FD_92764 | JGI IMG/M metagenome (GOLD analysis project Ga0131853, IMG submission 92764) | Labiotermes labralis P1 segment gut microbial communities from Petit-Saut dam, French Guiana - Lab288 P1 (version 2) (version 2) | ecosystem: Host-associated > Arthropoda: Insects >...
ATCGAGCAGATCGTCCTCGTCGACGGCGAGCTCTCGGAGTTCGCGTTCGTCGAGCGAGACAAGGCCGGCCAGTTGCTGACTCCGGTCCTGACCCGCCGGGTGGCGTCGTGCCTCGATGCGCTGGCGGCCGGATCCGCGGCGACACTGGAGAACGGCAGCCCGATCATCTGACGGGCAGCTTCGGGCCGCGTTGTCCCGGAAGAAGGGCTGATCTGTACCAGCGACGAGGTAGACGCGCGGGACCGGACTGGGCATCACGTCAGGCGGCCGGTAACCGGCGCCTGGCGAGGCACAGAAGATCGCACCGTAAATATCCGGGTGCCGAAGCCGGCAGCGGGTCAGGTGCGGCGCTGGACGGTGTAGCGGACGGTCTGGGTCTGGATGAGGCCGCCGCGGAAGATGAAGGTGTCGACACCGTCTTCTACGAACGTGGCGCCCGCGTCGGCCGCCCATTCCAGGAAGAAAACGTCGCCCTCGTAGATCTGGGTTTTGAGGTCCCATTTAGCATTCGGGATGTCGGCGAGGAGTTGGGTGAACGCCGCCCGGATGCCGTCCTTGCCCCGTTTGACCCCGTCGGCCGATATGAACACGGCGTCGTCCGCGTAATCGGCGACGATCCCGTCCAGGTCACCAGCACCCAAAGCCGCGGCGTGATGCTGGAAGATCTCTTCCGGTGTCCGCGCCATCTCTCCTCCTTCACGACGGTTCCCCATTCACGGTAAACCGGCGGCGCCGACGGGAACAGGGGACGCGTTTCGTTTTCGGGATGTTCAGGCGGGCGGCGCTGGGGGGAAAGAATGATCCGTTCGGGATTGGCGGGTTTGGAATTATTGTCGCGGGTGCGGGCCGGGGCGCCAGTCCGTGCCGAGGGTGCCCTGGGCGGCGGCCACGCCGCTCCGGCCTCCGCCGCGGCCCCGCAGGATGTAGGCGAACCCCACCGCGACGACCGCACCGGCGACGGGGCCGGCCAGGTAGGCCCACCACGCCGACCAGTCGCCGAGCACCAGGGCCGGGCCCAGCGAGCGAACCGGGTTCATGGACGCGCCGCTGACCGGGGACCCCCACAGGCCCGCGAGCGCGATGTAGCCGGCCACGCCGAGGGCGGCGAGCGGTCCGATCTGCTGAGCCCCCGAGGCGGTTCCCAGGACCACGCTGACCAGCCCGGCGGTCAGGACCAGTTCCCAGCACATCGCGACGGGTGTCGAAATGCCGGCGCCCGGCAGGGTCAGGCCCGCGCTTCCCTGTTTCCCGATCAGGGCCCACAGCAGCAGGGTGGCGAGGACCGCGCCGGCGAACTGCGCCACGATGTAGCCGGGGACGCGCTTCCACGGGAAGTCGCCGCGCAACGCGAACGCGAGGCTCACCGCCGGGTTGAGGTGGGCGCCGGAGACCGTTCCCATGAACAGGATGACGGCCATCACCATCAGGGCGGGCGACACGACCCGCGCGGCGGGCGGGACGGCGTGCCCGCCGAACCTCGTGTTGACCATCCCGCCCCCGACGGCCACGAGGACCAGGAGGAACGTGCCCAGCAGTTCGGAGAACAGGCGGCGGGTCTCGTACTGGTCGTCGGCGAAGTCAAACGACCGGGCGACCGCGTTCGGGTGGCCCATCGACCGCATGGCGATCGCCACGCGCCGCGCTTCGGGATGCTGCCCGGGCTCCTGGCTGGTCATCTCCGCCCCTTCCGTGCACGGCCTGCACGCATGACGAGAACGACCTGCCCCGGGTGACGGGCGTCGAACCAGCCCGGGCGGAAAACGAGCGTGCCGCGGCGTGGAGTCCACGCCGCGGCACGCTGCAAGAACGCCCAGGTTCAGAAGAACTTCCGGCGGCCCGTGCGGGCCTCGGCCTTCTCCTTGAGTTCCTCGGCCCGCTCCTTGAGGGAGGCGTGCTGCCCCGGGATGTTCACGCCCGGGTTGTCGGTGCGGGTGCGCTCCGCCTCGGCCGCCAGCCGGGCGCGCTCCGCGTCGCCATCGAACCTGCCGCGCTCGCCTTCCAGGCGGCCGGCATCGGCGCCGAAGCGGCCGCGCTCGCCCTCAGCGCTCAGGTTGGCGCCCTCGTGCCCGGCACCGAACTCATTGCCCATACGGGCGTGCTCGCGCTCTTCCTTGCCCTCCAGCTTGCCCTCGATCTTGGCGGCGCGCCTGGCTTCCTTGGCTGCCTTGGTGTGCTCCTTGGCCATCTTGACCTCGCGCTTGGCTTCCTTGGCCTCGCGCTTGGCCTCGGCGGCGGCGGAATGGCGCTCGCGGAAGATCACCCAGGTGATCGCGACGGCCAGCACGATCGCCAGCAGCCACCACATCCAGGTCTGCGAGAAGAAGTAACCCATGTCAGTTCAGCCCCCTTGAACAGTGAAATCGATACGCCGGTTCTGTGCCCGGCCGGCGTTGGTCGCGTTGGTCGCGATCGGGTCCGCGGCGCCGTGTCCGGCGGCCGCCATCCGGCTGGCGGCGACCCCGTGCGCCGCCAGGTAGCTCCGGGTCGCCTGGGCCCTCGCCTTGCTCAGCGCCAGGTTGTGCGCGGCGCTGCCCTGGTTGTCGGTGTATCCGGCGACGGTCACCTTGCTCTTCGGCGCCTTGCCGAGGATCTGCGCGATGCGGTCGAGCACCGTCTGCGCGTGCGGCGTCAGGTTCGCGCTGTTCGGCGCGAAGGTGACGCCCGCAGACCCGAGGGCCTGCTTGATCTGCGCCTCGACGTTCGTGTTCTCGCCGGGGACGTTCCCCGAGCCAGAGCCCGACGAGCCCGACCCGGAAGCGCCCGCACCGGAGCCGTTCCCCGAAGCCGAACCGCTGGCCCCGGAGCCGTTCTTGGCGCCGGAACCGGAACCGCTGGCTCCTCCGTTACCGGAACCCGAGCCGTTCGCGCCGGCACCGTTGCCGGTGCCCGCTCCGGAGGCCCCGGTGCCGGAGCCCGCGGCGCCGCCCGTCCCCGCCCCGGCGTTCGCCGAGCCGGTTCCGTTAGCCGAGCCGGCTCCGCTGGTCGCGCCGGCTCCGCTGGTCGAGCCGTTCGCGGCGATGTCCTTCCAGTTGACACTGGACCCGTTCCCGCCGGGGCACGGACCGGAGCCCGTGCAGGTGTAGGTGACCTTGTTGACGGCGTTGCCGTGCGTCATCGTGTGCACGGCCGCGAGCGCTGCGGTTTTGGACGACCCCGGACCCTTGAGGTTCAGGCTCGCCCAGTTGGAATTGGACTTGACTCCATTGACGCCCTTGGAAACCAGGGCCGCTTTGGCGCTGTTTCCGAGCCCAGCATCAATGCTGTGCTTCATGAATGGGCTGAAGGCTGCCGACAGCGCGAGGGCCAACCCCCCGGCGACAGGCAGCGCTGCCTTACGACGATTCACTAATAATTCCCCCTGAACCAATCCGCCGCAATCACCGATGTCTCGGTCTCCCGTTGTCTTGCGGCGGGATCGATTGCAACGATAGCGAACCGGCACGAGTGGATCAACCCGAGAACAGCCCTGAATTCTCGGACAAATACCGTCGCTCAGGATAGGTATACCTATGATTGAATTGGCGTAGTCACGGATCGCGACCCAAAAGATTCCGCAAATGGGACGTTATGGATAACCTACACATCGGCGGTTCCCGTAACTAGGGTTAACCGTCACGGCCAACAGAACGGCGGAACTCAGCAGAAACATGAGCCGCGGCCCATTGACCGTGACGGACGACACAATGCCTACGGGTCACCGGCGCCCGCGGATCACCGGCACGCGTGAATCACTGGTAGGAGATCATCACCGGGGTCGGGCTGTGCTTCATGGTCGCCTGCGGGCTGAGCATCGGGGTGTCCTTCGTGAAGAAGTCCTTGAATCCGAAGAAGACCCCGTGCGGCGCTCCGCCGGTGACCATGTTCCAGCTGCCCTGCTTGACCTCGGGCGTTCCATTCCCGTCCATGTGCATGACGATCGCGAGGTCATCGTGACTGGTGTCCAGCTTCCCCTCGTCGGTGATCATCGTGCTGCGGAACTGGTGCAGGACCAGCGCCTTCTGCGGCAGATGGCGCCGCTGGGTGAACGTGGCGAGCCAGCGGACGACGCTGTTGACCTCGCCGATGCCGACGTGCCCGATCTGCTGCAGGGGCTGCTGCCCGGGCTGGAGCTTCCACTCCGAGTCGAGGGCGAGGCCGACGTTCGGCTCCTTGAGGAGCGACTGGTAGTGCTGGGCCTGGTCCAGCAGGTTCGCCCGGCCCGGCTGCAGGTCCAGCACGACGTATATGCCGTGCCGGGCCGCCTCCTGGATCCAGGGCCGCAGCTGGGAGACCGACGACTCCTGGGAGTAGGTCCCGTCCGGGCCGGGTGCTCCCTCGGCCACGGTCGCGATGATCTCGAAGGCGGGGACGACGGGGACGTCGCTCAACGACCGGTACTGGCGCGCCATCTTCTGGGCCCGCGCGGCGCTCTGGGACATGCCCTGCTGCCCGAGCGCGCCCAGGCTGGACACCCCCGGGTGCCCGTACAGCGCGACCAGCCGGTGGCCGGGGAACATCACCTGGCCGCCACCCGGCAGCTGCCGCCCGGTCTCGGCTTCCGCGAGCCGGCTCTGAAGCTGGCTCGCCGGGCCGAACCTGCTGCCGACCGCGATGACGTGCTTCGGCCGCAGGGCGGCGAGGGACTTGATGGCGCCGGAGTCGGTCCGCGGGTCCGTGCCGTGGACGTGGATGACGGTCGCGCCGGCGGCCGCGGCCGTGGCGTCGATGGCACCGTCGCTGTTGCCCGCGTTGTCGCCGTTGTCGCCGCCGTCGTCCGTCAGGACCGCGACACCGCCTTGTTTCGGGGCGCTCTGCTGCCCGGAGGTGCTCGTCGGCTTCGGGGTGGCGCTCTTTCCCGGCGCCTTCGTCTTTTTCGGGGCGCTGGCCTGCTCCGCGCCGGCGGTCTGCCCCGGAGCGGCGGTCTGCCCCGGGGTGGCGGTCTGCCCCGGGGTGGCGGTCTGCCCCGGGGTGGCGGTCTGCCCCGGGGTGGCGGTCTGCCCCGGGGTGCTGGTGGCGGGGAGCCCCGACACCCGGGTGGTCACCTTGATCCCCGGCAGCCTCCGGGAGAGGGCGTGCCCGGGCAGGCCCGCGGCCAGGACCGCCTGGGGGCGCAGGGCCCGGATGGCCGCGGCCACCTGGGGAGTGACCGACGAGGCGAGCACGACCGGCGCGTGCTCCGAGCGGGCCGCGGCGGACGCGGCGGCGTCGTCCCGGGCGACGATCACGACCGGCGCCGTGGTGAACAGGGTCCGTGCGAGGCCGACGGTCGCACCGCCGGCGGAATCATCGATGACCTGGACGGGGGCCGACGGGGACCGGGTCACCGCGGCGGCCAGTGCGCCGCCTTTCCCAGGCGCCTGCGCGCCGTGACCAGAGCCGGCGCAGGCGGCGGCGGAAAAAATTGCGGTAGCGGATAGGGAGACAGCGGCGATACGGGACCCTTTCATCTATACGGATCTATCCGATAGATCGCCATTTACGCTCCTAATTGCCGCCATATAGGCAAGTATTTATGACAACGTTATCTTCGGTCACCTGACGTTCATCCGAGCCGTGTTGAAACGCCCGGCTTCACCAGCCGGACTGACGGACACGCGACGAGGATAGGGGCCGGCGATCAAATACTGGCGGACATCGATCAGCCAAGGTAGCGCGTGTCGAGCGGCCGCTCGATCACGTCGCCGTCGCCGGACCTGGCGACCCAGTACGCCGCGGCCCCGGGCCGCGACGTCACAACCTCATGCACGCTCTCCCCGTGGAAGACCAGGGCCGCCCCGTCGTCGACGGCCCAGCCCCCGTCGAACTCCCCCGAGCCGATGAGGCGCCGGAACTCGGGGCGCCGCCGCTCGTCTCCGTCGTAGTGCGGGCAGCAGTTCCCCGGCAGCAGGCCCATGCCGTCATGCAGTGGCTGAAGCCGGGCCGCGTCGAACGAGTCGGTCACGCACCGTTCGAACCAGCAGTTCATCCCCGCGCTGAGCCCGCACAGGACGGTGCCCTGGTCCCACGCCCGCCACAGGGCGCGGTCCAGTCCGTGGACGCGCCAGACGGCGAGCAGGTTCGCCGTGCTTCCCCCGCCGACGTAGATCACGTCCTGCGCGAGCACGAACGATTCCAGGTCCCCGATCGTCCGGGTGAAAAGCGTCAGGTCCGCGGGCTGGCAGTCGAACGCCGAGAACGCCCGGTAGAAGCGCGCGATGTCCCCCTCCGCGTCTCCGCCGGCCGTCGGGACGAAGCACACCTTCGGCCGCGGCCCGCCCGCCAGCGACAGCACGTACTGGTCAAGGAGCGGATTATCCGGCTCCATCGAGAATCCGCCGCCGCCCATCGCCACCACACGCCGCATTCCCCCAGCATTTCCCGCGATAACCAGCGGAAACGGATCGACTTAATTCCCTCCGGCGCGCGGCGTCCAGGACGCAGCGCCACTCGGCGTCGGTCACGAAGACCTGGGCCACGTTCGCGGTCATCGTCACCAGGTCGGCGCGCGGCGACGCGCCCCGAACTCCGCCGCCATCCCCGCGTACGCCGCCAGGTCAGACCGGTCGGGGTCGAGCGGGTCATACAGCGCCGCCAGACGCGGGTCCTCGAACAGAGCGTCCGCCACAGGGCCCGATAGTAGGCCTGTCCCGCGGTCGCGGCACCTGGATTCCGGGCTAGCCGCCGTCCGGGTCTCCGCCTCCGCAGGCTCATAGGGCGCGAGTTGGACCCGCGAATCACCACATAACCCCCGCCCCTGGAGCCGTCTAGCGCCCTATGACGCCCGAACACGCGCGACGAGACAGACAGCGGCGCAGCCGCGGCCGCGGGAAGCCAACGGGAAACCGACGGGGGCCGACGGGAAGCCGCCCCAGCGACCGTGACAAGTGCCCCGAATTCGGGCAGCATTAAGGCACGGCGCACAAAGGGCGGGCGGATGGGCGTACTCCGGAAGACGTTCGAGACGGTCGACTTCGGGGACGGCCGCGACGGCCACTGGGCCGCCCGGATCCGGATGCTGTGGCCCCGCGCGGAGAAGGCACTGGCCCCCGAGGCGTTTACCCCGGAAGGCGCGGCCAGCGCCCGCCGGCTGTTCTGCCGCCACATGCCGGAACTCGTCCCGGCCCTGGACATGCTGTCCTGGCAGGCCGGGGTGCCGAACGGCCAGACGTTCCTGACTCTCGCCGCGCTGCGGCCGTTCCTCGCGGGCTGTACCCAGATCGGCGGGCCCGGGGTGCTGCTGCGCAACTACGACTTCGATCCCGCCGAGGTCGAGGGCCTGATCGTGCGCTCGAACCTGCTCCGGCCGGTGATCGGCACCCAGGACGGCGGGTGGGGGCTCCTGGACGGGATGAACGACGCGGGCCTGGCGGTGTCGCTGACCTTCGGCGGCCGGATCGCCCAGGGTCCGGGTTTCGCGATCATCATCGTGCTCCGCTATCTGCTGGAGACCTGCGACACGGTCGACCAGGCGCTGGCCCGGCTGGCCTCGATCCCGGTGGGCGTCCCCCAGAACGTGACCCTGGCCGACCGCCGCCAGGCGGTCACCGTCTACACGGGTCCCGACATCGCGATGCTGCGCGCCCCGGACGCGTGCGCCGCCAACCACCAGCACTTTCCCGTCCCCGCGGATCAGGAACGCAACACCCGCACGACCGAACGGATCATGGCTATCCGTTCGTCCGGTCCTTCTGTGGCCGCGATGCTAAGGCCGCCGCTCTACTCCGTCGATTATGACGGCGCGCTGGGGACCGTCTATACCGCCTGCTACCGGCCGGAGGCCGGGCAGGTGACGTATTACTGGCCCGGGCGGAGGTGGGAGCTGTCGTTCGGCAGGTTCTATCCGGAGGTCCGCACCATGCCCCTCGGACTAGTTTCAAATCCGTAGCATCCGGGCATTCTGCGCAATGAAATAACTCCATTTGCGGGATATCCGAAGAATGCGCGAGGTGCGCCGTGCGAGTCCGCTTCCTGCCCGTCTGGATCACCGGAGCCGCGGTCGTGATCTGCGGATGCTCGACCGGGAGCGGTACCGCGCACCACACGGCGGCGGCCGCCGCGAAGCCGCCGGGTTCCGTCTCGCGCTCCGCGCCCGCCGCGTCGCCCTCGTCTTCGCCCGCCGCGTCGCCCTCGTCCCGGCCGTCGCCTTCCGCCACGCCGACAGCGACCGCGGAGCCGAAGCGCCAGGCGACGAAGAAGCCTGCCGCGGCCAATCTTCAGCTCGGGGATCACGGCCCGGCCGTTTACAGATTGCAGCGGCGCCTGATGAGCCTGGGGTACTGGATCGACTCGGCCAACGGGCAGTTCGGCGACACGACCCAGCAGGCGGTGTACGCGCTGCAGAAGGAGGCGGGCCTGACCCGCGACGGCGTCGCCGGCCCGAAGACGATGGCGGCCCTGGCCGCGGCCCCCGGCCCGGTGCCCGCACCCGCGGCGGTCACGTCATCGAGGTTGATCTCTCCAAGGACCTGCTGCTGATCGTCAATGACGGGAAGGTCGCCGACATCCTGAACACGTCCACCGCCGGCGGCTACGCCTACACCACGACCGGCGGCGGAACCGCCATCGCGACCACGCCGACCGGGGTGTTCCGGATCGAGCGGACGGTGGACGGCATGGACGTCTCGCCGCTGGGCGAACTGTGGAGGCCCCGGTACTTCTACGGCGGGTACGCGGTTCACGGGGACGGCTCGGTGCCGCCGTACCCGGCGTCGCACGGCTGCGTACGGATCAGCGACGCGGCCATCGACTGGGTCTGGGCCGCCAACCAGGCCCCGATCGGCACCGAGGTGGACATCTACGGCTGAGCCGCGGGGCGTTCCAGGTAGCGGCCGTCCGGCTCGGCGAAGCCGAACTGGCGGTACAGCCCGTGGGCATCGGAGGTGTGGAGCATCCAGCGGAACTTCGCACCGGGGCCCAGGTCGATCATGACCCGGACCAGTTCCTTGCCCAGGCCGTGGCCCCGCTCGGACCCCAGGACGTAGACGTCGGCCAGGTAGACGGTCTGGAAACCGTCGGAGACGGCCCGGGCGAAGCCGACCATGCGGCCGGTGCCGTCGTAGGCGCCGACGACCCGCCAGGCGGCCTTGAGCTGCTGCTCGAAGTCCTCCCGGGTGCGGCTGCGCCCCCAGTAGGCCTCGGTGGACAGGAAGTCCCAGGCGGCGTCGGCGTCGATCCGCGCGGCGTCGTCGTCCAGCTCGTATCCGTCGTGGGTGATAATCACGCCCGTGACATTAGCTGGCGGGCCCTTCGAGGACGAACGAATTCGGCGTCTGGTTCGGGGGCCGGGTTCCCTCCCAGGTCACCGACAGTTCGCTGAAGTAGCGTCCCTCCGACGAGGACTTCACCCCCGACAGCGTCACCGCCACCGGGTACTTCCCGTACTTGCCCTCGGCGCAGTTGGGCTGGCACAGGTTCTCGTACAGCGTGCCCTGGCCGGATGCCGCGAGAGTCCCCCAGTTGCTCCAGGTCATGTTCTCGACGCCGAGGTTGCCGTCGGCGCACGCGATCACGATGCCCGACGGCCGGGCGCTCAGCCCGGGCGACGCCACGTCGCAGTCGGCCACCACCCGGGTGAGCGCCGGGGAGGTCGCCGGCGCCGAGGGCCGAGACGACGACGGGCCCGGCGCCGGACGGCTGGCGGCGGGCCTGCCGGCCGCGGAACCGCCGGCCGTCGAACCGCCGGCGGCGGCGTGGCTGGCACCGGCGCTGGCGGCGGTGGCGGCGGGCCGGGCCGGCGCACGGGACGGACGCGCCGAGCGGGCGGAAACCGGGTTCGCGGCGGCGGACGCCTGGGCGACTGGTCCGGAGCGTTTGGGAGCGGCGGCGGAGCCGGACGGGTTGCAGGCGGACAGGGCCAGGGCCGATCCGGCCAGTGCGAAGAGGGCGAGCGGCAAGCGCGAATTACGTGTCATGCCCTCTATAACGGACTTCCCCGCCTTGCGGTTAGAAGATCTTGAATACGAGCCTGGCCGGGCGCCGGTCAGAGCTGGACACCGCGGGTGAGGGCCCCGTCCACGACCAGGTTGGTCCCGGTGACGAAGCTGGCGGCCGGACTCGCCAGGAACGCTACTGCCCGGGCGATCTCCTCGGGCTTCCCCATTCGTCCCGTGGGGTTGAGCGCCAGGGCTTCCGCGAAGAACTCCGGGTTCTCCCGCTGCGTGGTGTCCCACACCCCGCCCGGGAAGAACGTGTTGCCCGGCGAAACGCTGTTGGCCCGGATGTTCTTGCCCGCGAGCTGGTAGGCCAGTCCCTGCGTGTAGTGGACGATCGCGGCCTTGAAGGTGCCATAGGCCCCCGCGGCGAAATCGATCTCGCGTCCCGACACGCTGGAGATCGTCACGATCGACGCCGACGCAGAGCGCTCCAGGTACGGCATCGCGGCCTGAACCACCCCGACGGTGCCCATCATGTCCACGTCGAAGCTGCTGCGCCAGTTCTCCGGCGAATCACCGATCGCCAGCGCGCTGACATTCGCGACCACGATGTCGATGCCGCCGAGCCCGGACGCCGCGTCCGCCACCCAGGCACGGACCCGGGCCTCGTCGCCCACGTCGGCCACGTAGCCGGTCACGGCGCCGGCGCTGCCCGCCATATCGTCGGCCGCGGCCGCGATGGCATCCGCCGTACGGGCGCAGAACGCCACCGAGGTGCCCTCGGAGGCCAGCGTTTCCACGACGGCACGGCCGATCCCGCGGGTTCCGCCCGTCACCAGGGCCCGGAGGCCCTTCAGTCCCAGGTCCATCGCATTCCTCCGTTACAGGCTGGCGGCCGAGCCGCGCAGGTGAGCGTGGAGCCCGTCGTAGACGGCGCGGTCCGGAAGCAGGCCCTTGGGCACCTTGACCACGGAGCTGTAGTTGGCGTCCACCACGTTGGCCAGCGGAGCCTCGCTGACCTGTGACAGCAGCTGATAGGCGTCCATCGTGTCCAGGCCGTAGAGGCCGGCCAGCCACTGCGTCATCTGGACCGAGCTGATCCGCCAGGCGTCCTCCAGCGGGCGGCTGGACCCGACGACCATGAGATGGGTGTCGGACTCGATGCGCGGCCAGGCCGGGCCGCCGCCCTTGACCAGGTCGACGATGAGGGTGACGTTCATCGCTCCCTCCACGGCGGTGCCGCAGGCCTCGCCTTCGCCCTGGCGGTAATGGCCGTCACCGACCGAGAACAGCGCGCCGGGGACGTTGACCGGCAGGTAGCAGGTCGCGCCGGCACGCATTTCCGGAGTGTCCATGTTGCCGCCGAACGCGTCCGGGACCAGGGATGACCGCGCCTCACCCGCCGCCGGGGCCACGCCCACGGTGCCGAGCATCGGGTTCATCGGCAGTTCCAGCCGCAGGTCGCTGGACTGCGCCTGAAACCCGACCGTTCCCCTGGCGCTGTCCACCTCGTAGATCCAGGTGCGTTCGGGCAGCGGATCTTGCAGGGTGGCGGTGCGGTCGGTGCTGGTCAGTCCGCCGAAGAGCGGGATCGTGGCCGACGCGCCGAACGACCGGGCCGGGGTCAGGTCCGCGAAGTGCAGCGCGAGCGTGTCGCCGGGCTCGGCGCCCTCGACGTAGAACGGCCCGGTCTGCGGGTTGACGAAAGGCATGGTCAGCTTCTCGCTGGGCAGGTCGGAGGGGGTGCGCAGCGCTCCCCCGAACGCGTCGTCGGTCCACAGCCGCAGCGCGGTTCCGGGCCTTACCTTCCGGACCGGTGCTACTCCCCCGAACGTGTAGGCGTATTCCGCTGGTTCCGGGCTGAATTCCACGACGTCCATAGGCCCACCCTAGATCGGCGCCGCGCCCGAGGGAACTCCCTGGATTTTTACTGAATGTTATGTTAAACATACAGATAGTTATCTATGGAAGGAGGACGGGCATGACCGCTGAGAAACCAGTCCTTTCCGTCGTCGCGTGCGGGGCCGGGCCCGCCGCCGAGATCGGCGCGCTGGTCAAGCAGGCGCTCGACCGCGGCTGGACGGTCCAGGTGATCGCCACTCCGTCCGCGCTGCCGTTTCTCGACCCGGCCGAGCTCGAGCAGCTCACCGGCGCTCCCCTGCGCAGTCAGTACAGTACGCCCGGCGCGCCCCGTTCGCGCGTTCCCGACGCGATCCTCGTGGCGCCCGCCACCTTCAACACCATTAACCAGTGGGCCCTGGGCCTGTCCGGGACCTACGCGCTCGGCGTGCTGGCCGAGCAGACCGGCATGGGCATCCCCGTCGTCGCGATCCCGTTCGTCAGCGACGCCCTGGCCAGCCGCCCGCCGTTCCGGCGCAGCATCTCGGCGCTGCGCGCCGAGGGCGTCAGCGTCCTGCTCGGCCCCGGCGCGATCGTGCCGCACCCCGCGCGCACCGAGGACGACCACCTGGCCGGGTTCCCCTGGCAGCTCGCCCTCGACGAGCTCAGCGCGATGACCGGCCTGTGCGAGTAGGGCTCCGCCCTTGCGCGAGTGTCAGGCGCTTCCTTACAGTGTCAGGAAACACCTGACGCTAACGAGGTGCGACCATGACCGAGACAGCCGAGCGGCAGACCCTGGCGACCTGCTCCTTTTGCATGAAGCCCCACACACAGGTGGGGAAGCTCATCGCCGGGCCCGGCGTCTACATCTGCGACGAGTGCGTCGACTTGTGCACGCAGATCATCGCCGACGAACTCGCCGGGAAGCCGGCCACCGACGGCAAGCCCGTCCAGGCCCACTGGGAGACGATCGATGACGTCCAGAAGGCCCTGGACCTGCTGCCAAAGGTGGCGCAGGCAGGGGCCCAGGCGGAGGAGAACCTCACCGCCCTGGTGCGGCGGACCCGGGCGCTCGGCTCCACCTGGGCCCGGATCGGCGAGGCGCTCGGCATGACCCGTCAGTCCGCCTGGGAACGATTTTCGGGTGAGGAATGACCGCCCGCGCGCCCGCTTCCGCGGGCCCGGCGAACGTGATAGACACCGCACCCGGATGGCTAAAGGCCTGGTAAATCAGGGATTTTAAGACCTGGTAAAGGCCGCCCTCAAAGTAGGACAAGTGAGGAATATCACGTTCCTCACCGGGTACGGAGTCATGACTGGGTGCATGACGTGCGCGGTTTACCGTGCCGACGCACTTTCCACATGTAAACTCCGTGAAGCAAATGGGCGCCCCGTCCTCCTTCCCCCTGACGGAGGTGCCTGAGTTCGCTGCTAATTGCGATAGGAGTCCGGATGCGCGTCCTCGTACTCGGCGGTGATGGTTTCTGTGGCTGGCCGACGACGCTTTACCTGTCGGACCAGGGCCACGACGTCACCGTCCTCGAC
>Ga0131853_10017113_pt1 | contig 13213 bp, 12 predicted proteins | sample TergutLab28metaG_FD_92764 | JGI IMG/M metagenome (GOLD analysis project Ga0131853, IMG submission 92764) | Labiotermes labralis P1 segment gut microbial communities from Petit-Saut dam, French Guiana - Lab288 P1 (version 2) (version 2) | ecosystem: Host-associated > Arthropoda: Insects >...
CGTACTCTAAAGCAAAGTTGAAAAGCAGTGGTGATAGAGCATCTCCTTGTCTCAGACCGTTGCTAATAGGGAACCTGTCAGATACATTCTTGCCTACCCGGACTCTGCTATATGTTTCAGTCATACTCATCTTTATTAACCTTACAAGTTTCTTAGGGATACCAAACTCAATGAGAATCTTGTGTAAGACCTCCCTCCTAACTGAATCATAAGCTTTCTTGAAATAACTTAACAAATATTAAATGTATTTCATGTACCCATATGTAGTTCAAACCAGAATGCAGTACGTGTACAGTGATTTGTCTAGAGTCTTCAACCTCTGCAGCAAGGGCAAGAGATTGTTCCCTTCTCTGCAATGTTCAGGCCAACTCTGTTTTCCACCTGGTCTCTGATTATGCAGTGGGTACCAGGGGATCTCCCACTCAGGGTACAGTGGCTGGGCTGTGAGACTGTCAATCTAGTGATGAGGTTAAGAATGAGTAAATTTAGACCTCTGCTGACCTGCATGACATACACAAAGACAGCCTTTTTTGCTGTATTGTTAGTTGTCTTGGTAAATAATTTGGCATTCATGATACCTTGTGTATTCCCTTAATTAGTGTGTATATATGCACTGTTGATGCATTCGAAACTTAAGACTAGAAATATGGGGGAAGAAATGAAATTCTTTGTTTTTGCCTTCAACTTTTAGCCAGACATTTTGGATAAGTACCTCAGATTATGTTGTGACCATTTTTTCCATATTCGTACCAATTCATGATTCACTGAACGGCTTATCATTAAAAAATGTGTAGTCTGAGCCACAGAGTTGCATTAAATAAACCATGGGTAAAGACATAACATATAAAGCAGAAAAATTTAGGCAACAATGCCAGAGGTACAGGATGAGTGATAAGTTTTATTTTAAGTGGGGGCAAGATTTTCCTTTGTTGTAAGGTCCAGACCACTCGTGGAGCATGCTCAGCCTCCTATCCATGTTTCCTGTTCAAGTGCTCCCTTAACTGGCCAAGAATGGCACATGATTCATCATGCACCACACAAAACAAGATGGGAATTGATGTGTCTGGCCATGACTGACACAGTTGGGTTGCTGGCATTTAATCCTGTTACGAGCGTTCCAAACAGTGAGACCAACCTGGTCTGCTTCAGTAATGTCCACAGCTTCGAAAGGTGTGATAATTGTAAAACTGTTTCTTAGCACACATGCCTAATAGAATGGCTGTGAAACAATTTAAAACCCTATGAAATATGAAGCTTTTGTGGCATAATTGTATGTATTTCTGATACAGATGGAATTTTCAATGTTTCTTCGTAGACACTACTGAGCAGTGAGTTGAAGAAGCAGAAGGAGTTGCATACAACATATGAGAAAGAAATGTCAGCAAAACTGGAATATGCAACAACTCAGGTCCATGACTTAGAAAAGAAGCATGAAGACATCCTCTTAAAAGTCACTGGTTATGAAAACAGGATACACAGTCTGTGTACTGAAGTTCAAGAATCCCAGAAAGAGGTTAACAGGCTGACAGTTGATCTGAGTCAGAAGGTGAGGTTATCACTTGAGCAGTACCATAAATTTAAAATATCACTGAAGAGAAAATATTACAGCCCCAGAAAACAAAAGGCTGTGGGGCGTAAAATGTGCGCTACACAATATTTCTTTCTTTTGTTTGTTTTCTTTCCACCCCCACCCCTCTTTTTCCATCATTTCTTTATTATTATTATTATTGTTGTTGTTGTTGTTATTATTATGTAAAACATTTTCCTGATTGTTGTGACTTATTGTTGGTTACACATGAATTGTAGACCTACATGCAATTTTATTTTGTGTGCTGGTCACTTTTGTTAAATCCTCTTTCTAAGATGTTGCTGGCACACTTTAGAGGCAAAAATTAATTTAATAGTGTTGTTTGTGACTTGCATGAACTTGTACTGAAATGTCAGAGATGTTGCAGGGGGCTTCATGGAGATGGCAGAGTTGTGCAATAAACAGTGTGATGAATTTTAATGAACAACTTAAAACTGAAGAAGGTTGTTACACAGTGGTTCTGAAAATGCCAGTCTTCATTGTGTACGCTTGGAAGGAACTAAACTTACTGTGTCGCATATCAAATCATCTGAAAGCATGTAGGAATTCTGTTTTGTGTGTAGGATCCTGAAGTATTATGTTACATTTTGTCAGCACAGGAGGGAAACAGATAATAAATTGAGTCAGCAAATGCCCTCATTATGGCAGTGTTCATAGTTCTTGTATCTTATAATGTATTTCTTCAAAATTAATGTTTTTTGTATTCACAGATCTGTCAACCAAAACAAACTTCCACCTTAAAATAGTGAAGATTAGATTACTGAATTCAGGCCACTCATATTCCCTCATTTCAGTTAAAGTTTGAAAACTTAAGGGGCAATATGTCTGTACAGTGAATTATACTTTTATTTTGCCTCCTTTTTCTTACCAGGCAAGTACTCTACAAGCTCTTCATTCTGCAAGGGATCAACTTCAAAGTGAGAAGGGTGCATGTGAGCACAGAATTACGGATTTGAAGTATTTGTTGGACGAAAAAGCTTCTCAACTTAGTCAGTACAGTGAAAAAATTGCAGCTATGACTGATACTTTGCAAAGAAATGAAAAAAGATTCAGTGAACTGGAAACTGAAAATAAGTCTTTGGAAGGAGAACTCAGGGCGCAGATAACTACATTTGATCGTGTGCAGACAGATCTTAATGCAATGGAACTGAAACTAAAGGACTCGGTGTCTAAGATATCAGATTTGTGTGCAGAAGTTGAGACGAAAACTGCAAGTGGCTTAGAACTGAAAGCGGTAAGTTGCAAGTAGTCATTTATGTGTTCTTCGCATTGCCACTAGTACTGATTTGTTATAACACTTTTAAAGTGTTCGGTATGCGTAGTGTATTAATCAAGTACTTAGGCATGAAAGTTTTGGGAGGGGGGTGTTGACAGAAATATGGCAGATGAAGGTGAGGTGGCATTGTTCTGCAAGAATATGTATTAGTTATTCACAGCTCAGTGTACCAAGTACTTTAGAATGGTGCATTACTTTTTCTTCTATCTTGCTAATCAGGTACATATAATTGTGTTGTTTGTGGGTTTCATGGTGTTTACACAGTTAAATTTAGTTACGGCTTACTGGCTTTGTGCTTTGATTATTCTGATGCGTTCTAAATTTTACTCCTATATCAAGAACCTGAATTTGTACACCTGAAGTCAGTGAAATTTTTTTAAAATAAAAACAAATCAAAGATTTAAAATTAAGACTAAAGAACACAATAATAGACAAAACATTAACATATGCGTTAGAAACTTGGACACTAAGAGATATGGAAAGCAATTGAACATTTTTGAAAGGAAAGTGTATAGAGGAATTTTAGGCCCAGTATATGACAATGAAAACGAAAATTGGAGGATATCAACCAATAAAGAAATTTATGCAAGTGTTAAAAAACCTACTATAATAGAGACAATAAGGTTAAAAAATTACATAGGTTTCGGTGGAGAATGGAAACAAATAGAATTCCCAAAAGGGTAGTGTATATGAATTTGGGAACAACAAGATTGAGAGGTAGATCAAGAGATAGATGGCAACATTAGGTGAGAGAGGATTGAAGAATAGTTGGTGGAGAAGGGTGGCAGGAAAAAGTGCGTAACAGAGGAATAGAAGAAGCTTCCTAGAACGGCAAGGAATCGTCGCATTCTGCACATGCCAATGGAATGAATGAATGAATGAAGTCAGTGAAATCTAAACTATGTTAACATGAAGGAATGCTGTTTTAAAAGGTATTTACAAGCCATGAATTGGTGTGTTCCATTGTGCTAAAAACTAGAATTAAAAGTGTATATATTCATACCACAAATTACAAATTATACCATCAGCACAACGTATGCAATTTAATGAGAGGCCATACATGTTGTGCATGATGTGTTTCTGTTGCTAGTAGCCTTGGTAATGTTAACGAGTAAATAACATGTGTCATGTAATATATAACTTATGTCCGCCTGTTTTGTCTCTCTGTCTCTTCTTTGGTAAAGTTTCCATGATCAGTGAATGTCTTTAGGTCCCAAGATGTGTTTTATTTTTGTGTAAGATGTTTTTGCTTTCTGCACATTATACATGTATACATTATGTTAATATATATATATATATATAAATGGTTGCATTGCGTTACTTTTAACTTATCCTCTTCCAAAGGAAAATGCCAAATTAAGTACTGAAAACAGTGTGTTAAAAGAAAACCTAAAGGATAAGGAGGAACAGCTCGAGATGTTGGATGTACGAAGAGCAGCCTTGGAAACTAGTCTGTTTGAGCTTACAGCAGGAGTAGAAAAAGACAAAAAGCAGATTGAAGATAAATGGAAGAAAGAAGTGGAGCAGATCAAGTCACTGTTAGAACACAGCCAGTTGGTAGGTGGACTTATGTAGTACAGTATAAACCTAGGCTTCTGTGCATGTAGTTAACCCCTTGACCCAGAGTGTGTTATACATACAGTTAAAATTACCCCTTTATGTGATTTGAACCTTCACCATGACGGCAGCGAAGTCTTTGGTGATCAGTAAAGTAAAAATGGAGTTGGTGTCCAACGTTTTGTGGAACATGTTCTACGTGATCACCCTTTGTACCTTGTTTACCTTGACGTGCTCAGCCTGGTAAGAGATCTTCTTTTGGGAGACGGGTGTGGTTCACTGAATCACACATAGTTTTAGCTAGTATTGATTTATTTATTCATTTATATTTGATATAAAAGGCTTGTTGTTATCAAGTTAAACAACTAAATCATTTTCTAGTAAAATGCCACTTGCACACCCTCACTCACACTCCTCTCTTTGTACATTGCTCTCTTACAGGACTGCTTGTGTCCATTATCTGCTGCTAACCGTTTCCTCATTTAAATCTCTCTCTGTACACACCCCCTCCTGCCTATCACCAACAGTTCTTGAACACATGGTGACAGTTTAAAATTATAACATATGGCCATGAACCGTCTGTAAGTGTTGCAAGCGAACCTAATCAACACATAAACCAAAAATATTCGGCTACAATGTCCATCATCGTGGATAGATGTGATGGGTGACACAGCTGCCCATTATATTTATACATACAACTGCTCTTGTAGAGTGGGCCTTTCACAGAGCAGTGGCATGTTGTTATGCCATTTTTTCATCATTTTATGTTGGCACTGCTTAGAGTATATTGGTTGCTGGGTACCAGGTTTGACTTTAATACCATTCAGAGATTTGTGTTCTGCTCATAGCATCATCATGAAAGGCTTTGTTCAGCATTTCACAAGCCTCCAAAGTCATTCTCGCAAAATATGAAATGGAAATTGATGAGAATTTTGTGTTCCTTTAAGTCTACCATTTCAGTGGGCTGCAGTTATTGCAGATGCACTTGACTCAAACACAAACATCATTTGCACAGAAATTCATAGTTATTTACAGTGGCACTCACGACACTAACTCACAATAAATTAACTCTGCAGTTTGTAGCAGCGCACTGCTGCATTATATCTGGTTAGCACTTCATGTGGACAGTCCAGAAACTTCTGGCTGAACCACATATAATGTAATAGGATATTCCCAGAAATTGTGAATGTGCCCAATTACACAGGGAGAAAAGTTTATCTGTAATCGAAATATCCAGGAAATTGATATGAGAGAACAAAACCATGAATGTGCTACTAAGGACATGCAAAATTGTGTTAATTGTACTGCAATTTTGTTGAAAGAATGCTTTCTTGAGATCAAATCGCATGTTCTGCAGTGATATACAAATAACGTCAGTCATGATCTGGTTTTGTAAAAGAGGTCCAGTATGCAACTTCTTCAGGCATATGACATTGTACAGTTCTGTGAATGTAATTGTGTCCCCCCGATTCTTTGGAGAATTTCTATGACTTCTGTGCTATTTGACATGATCACCAGAGCAAAAATGGGCTAAATATTGAGATGGGTTTTAGGGAAGCTTGTTGTGAGGGCTGGAGGCAGATGGAATTGTGTCAGGATCCTGCCTTAGGAACATGTCCTGCAATGCATTGTGGTATTACTAGTACTGAACCTTCAAGTTTACTGTTTTCTGCATTGCTTTAGCTCCATCATGCATCTATAGGGAATGTGCTTTCATTAACTTCACATACATTGTTTGGAAACTTCAAAGTTATAAATCATCGAGTATCAAAGCCCAAGTCTCTTTATGGAAGAAAGAAAAAGTATGCAAAATTATGCTGCATTGTCAGGGCAGGTCACACTTTAGTATGCTTGTGGTGAGACATGTAAAACACTTCCTGAACATTTGGTACAATGGTAGGGCTATGCACATGAAATCCCGTGTAAAGACAATTTTTTTTTTTTTTTTTTTTGTAGAGTGAAGTAGTTTGTGATTATCCTGTTTAGGATATAATATTTGCTGGAATATGGGTTGAAATATTGTAGCTCATGATATTACACTTGCTTTTAACATTTTAACCAATAGTGCACAAGATTGTGTGCATGCAAAATCCATACTGCTAATTTGTAATTAGATTACAACAACAACAGCAGCAGCAGCACTCCTTGCAAACGTAAATATTTTTTGTTCCTTTTAGATGGTTTCAGAACTTGAAGAGGCTAAGAAACTGCTACTAGATAAAATAGAAGGAATGAAGCAGCAAATAGCAACACTGGAAGGAGATTTAGTGGAAGCCAAAAAGAATGCACATGAAAAGCAGACAGCTCTGCAGAATGAGTTGTCAGCTGTGAGTGCTGCCAAAGAGACAACTGAAGAAGAACTGGTAAGTCTGCTCAGTACGAATATGCACATTGTTTCTAGTCACAACACAGTTCATGAGCAGTGACCATTGTCACCATTTATGTAAAAGCAGTGATAATATGGGAGTGCTCAGGGTGCATAATTTCTGGCAGATTCCCACAGTAGCAAATGTACTGTTTTCCCATCTCATAGACATGGTTAATTCCTGATATGAAATCTGGTGAAAGTTTACCCAGGGGTCTTGTATATCATATTACTTCAGTTACCTCTCATATACTTCCAGTGCTGCTGATACTAAATATCCCTAATAAAATTGTTATTAATGTGAAGAAATTTATTCCTATATTAACAGCCTCTGTAATTCTTATCACTAGGAATGCATATAATTTCAATAACAGTATTAACAAAACACATTTTCATATTATGTTTCTATCATGTCTTACATGAAGGATGAGCTCATTCTAAGTTCCTTCCAAAATCAAAGAGCACCTACATCCATAAAACAAATTGATTGTAGCAGTCAAAGTTATAATGACTATGTTGTATTGATTTTCCTTTTACCATTTTACACACAGACTGCAGAGAAATCTAATTTTATAGAGCTGAAGAAAAATAATGAAGTTATGAAAGAAGCATTTGAGGAAGAAATTGAAAAGAAAAATACTGAATTGAAGGATGTGTGTACCACTCTTGATGAAGTAGCTGGAGAAAAGTTAGGTAAGGAAATAATGTAAATACATTTTTGGGGAGGTTCAGATGTGATGTACATTAAGTTGCGTAGATTCAAAAAAAGGATAGGTCTGTATTTATTATGGTCTCTGTTTCACTCTTTATTGTCATCATCATCAGTGTTTAGCTTCACTCTCTAATTTAGAGGAATAACTTGTAGAGAAGGTGTAACAACAGCTTGCTTATCTTTTTCCATATTGTATGTACGTAACAACAAGGTTGCTGCTTACCATAATATGCTTGTGTGTAATTAGTTATGTACAGAGTGTATTATGGAATGAGGTAAGTGGAATATCTTTTAGTGGGTGTTCAATATTGTATTTTGTAGACAAAATTGATATGTCAGCCAACATCAGCTCTTGTACTAAGATGTTTGAATGAAGCATGTAGATATGGGATGAGAACTGGAGGATGTGGAAGTTAAAATTATGAGCTGGAGAATGAGTAATAACTAATCAAGGTCCATTTTTTAGGCATATTGACTATTATTATTGTAGCATTTGTATGGCAGAAGTGTGATAATCCATGTAAACCCCTGTTCTGCATAGCTGATTTGAAATAATGGCATTCATTACCAATTTGATGTGGACACACTTGCAAGCCACCAGCTTCATGCATTGGGTTATGTATTATAATTTTATTGAATAGGCTGTCTGCATCTTTCATTGTGAATTTTGATTCTAACTGTATGTGATGCCTTCTGTCTTTGGTCAGCCTTAGAAGCACAGCTTGCAGCCAGCCAGTCAGAGCAACAGGCATTATTAGAACGCTGCTATGCAAACTCTTCAGAGAGTGAAAATCTACGTAAAACAATTACTGATCTTCGTCGGCAGTTGGAAGAAAGTCAAGCAGCTTTGCATGAGCTTGGACGTGAAAATCAGACACTTCAGGTAGATATTTTAAGATACATTCTTCAAGTTTTCCGTTGAAGGTAGTTTGCTATTAATACCAAGGCTTGTATATGTGTTTATACATATTTCACTAATTAAATACAAAGTGGGCCAAAAGTAGGTATACAGTATATAGTATAGTATTGATTGTCTGTATACCTACTTTTGGCCCACCCTGTTTGAGATTAATTAATTATGATTTGCATGTATTACTTGTTAAGCTGGGATCAGTTCTGTGGAACAGACAGAAATTGTGATGTTAATATATTATGATTTGAACTTCCTTTCCGTGAGTCATTCCTTACCTGTGCACAGGGTAGATACCTCACTACTTCCTGCATATTTCAAACAGGAGGTGTAATACTGTTTCTTTTGCGTACATAGGATTGTCACAGGGTGAGATATTATCAGTCAATGAATTGATGCTGTACTGTGTTTCTGTCCTGGCTTTGATCATTTTCTTTATGCTCTTAAAAATGAAAATGACTCATGTATTTTACTTTTTATTTAAAACAGCTTGAACTGGAGAAGTTGTTGGGTCGCAAATGGACTGAGGACTCTGATGTTATTAGCTGCACTCTTTGCCAGAAGGAGTTCTCAATTATTGTGAGAAAGCATCACTGCCGCAACTGTGGACAGATCTTCTGTAATGAGTGTTCATCTAAGATGGCTCCCATCGCAAGCAACAAAAAACCCGTCCGAGTCTGTGACGCTTGTTACAACGAGTTAGGCAGCAAGTAGTGATCCATACTCAGAATTGCATCAGTTTGACATTTATAGCAGTGCTGCTTGCTGATAAGAGTTGTTTTCAAGTGGACGTTACAGATTATTCCCTCAAAATAAAGTTTTTGCATGTTTAGTAAATCATTATATTCATGTGACCTGAGGTATTGGATGGACATGTAGGCTGAACTTATCTACAACTGCAACATCATAGCTACGCTTTCGAAATATTTGTTGCATTTACCTCTCAAAGGCACAGATAGGTTAATGGAATGTATTGGCTGCTATAGGGTGTGAATGGTATGGATTGAGGGATGGATATGTAAGAGAGCAAACATTCTCAGATGCCAAGTTTACATCTTTTTATTGTTTATGCCTCTTTAACATAAATTCTTATGTTTATGTTGATTGTAACATTGACAAAAAATGATATGAATTTAGTTTGTACATGTTTAGTTGCATTGTATTTGTAACAATGTGTTTATTGTCTTTTAAGTATTGGCAGGGAGTTTTTTTCATTCAGTACTGTGTTAACATTATTAGCATTCTTCACCATTATACCTTTGTAAACTAATATTTGATTTTTCATTCTTGTATTTCCATACGGCAATGTGTAATATACTAGCAGGCTTGTAAATTGTGTAGAATACGTATTTGTTTATAACATGCAATTTCTGAGGTTCTTGAGATTCCTGGTTAGTACTGGAAATAGAAACTGAGGTGTCACATATTTCATAATTATTATGAAAAGCTACAAACAGCCTTAGAACACGGCAGACATGATACTGAAGAGTCTACGGAATTTTGGCATTTTTATGTATGTACATCTTTAAGGGTATAATTTTAAGGTTTTTGCAGTAAAGATTCATGTTATTGTCTTCTGGGTTACAACACAGTTTTATGCTTCAGAAGGCCATACTATGTGTCAGCAAGGATGTCCAGATGTAAGGATGCTGACTTATCTTGGCCTGCAATCACCAGTTGCACTCATGCTTGTTATACAGAAGATATGTGGTTCAAATCTTGGCTAGGATAGAAGCTATCCGGTCTGAGTTTCCATGGTTTGTCCAGTTATATGCTGGAATAGTATGGTGAAATGGTCATGATTATCTACAAAATCTTTACCACTTCACTGTTTGTAATCATTTTTCCATCTCACTGCACTTTTAAAGAGGAACTTTTATTCAAATTTAGTGATATGTCACAGAAATATATGTAATTTGTCCTTGCAGTTAGTTCACCATAAACTGTTCATCACAGAATCTGTGCCACACACTTTGAATTAGAATGTAAGTTTCCTTTTCACTATTAAAGCCAAAGCCTTTTCTCTTTTCAGTTCAGTGAGAGACATGAAATGTAATGTTGTCTGTGACTGTTAAAGTTCCAGAATTAAATGTGCCATCTCTAAGCAGCTGTAAGCACCAGTTGTGTAAGTATGTATGTGTTATAAGTTGAATGCTGACACATGATGCATGCAACAAACCAGTTTCATAAAGAGTGCCAGTGGATTCGTTTCCGGACTTAAACACAATATATTTAGTTGCAAGTCTGAGTGCTCTGTAATATGGAACATATGTTTCAATAATACCTTACAATAAAGTGATTTTTCTTTGTTAACTAACAGGTATGGTAAAATTGTTACATTATCAATGAAGAAACAAAATTTGGGACTAAAAAATCAGATTTTTTATACACTTTTTGAATAAAGAGAATTCACTCTTTTACTGCAGTATAGCTGTTTTCATTTCCCCTTGTTGATTATACATATCCTATACTTGTTTAGTAGTCTAGTAATATCCTACACTTGGAAATTTTGTGCTAAATTATGTATATACAAAAAGGGTGGTTCAGAATGTGAGTGTGTAATATTAAATTTTGTATACAAATTATCATACATTGTTACAATTTTATACATAAATTCACTTCTAGTGGCACCATTACAACACGTATTTTGGTATGTTCTGTGCTAAAGAAAGTATGGTAATGTGCATAATTTTGGAATGTTTTCATGTTGAATGTAATCCATATTCTGTGCAATTTATTGGATTAAAGACTCCATATTTTCATGTTGATTTTATGAGTGGATGCGTCTTTGCATTCATATTCTGTTATGAAGTGCAACATTAATTTTAATATGTATGGAAGTCATTGTCATTATTGGTTGCCATACTATGGGAATTATTCTTCCAGCTGTTTCAGTCAGACTTTTTTTACCTCACACATGGGAATTAAATTACTTTTGTTCCACATGTGCTTTGATACTGTGTTTGTGGGGTGTCCAGACTTACAGTAAGTGTGGGCTGAATTATGACAGAATATGGACACTGAATTTGCATTATTGTCATGCCAGAAATATTATGGCCTCTAAAAGGTTAAAAATATGTGTACCATGGAAGCATAATAATAAAAAAGAAGGTAATAACATAAACACTTACCTAGTTTATTTAACTTCCATTCCTAATTATTGTGAATTCTAACAAGAGTTGATAAATGCCATAACAAGGTACGATTAAGGGTGACTGAAGAGGTACGCAGTCAGAGCCCAATAGTAGAGGAGGTTCTGCAGTCAACATTTCTGTGGCATAGCATATTCCAGGTGGCTATTAAATGACACTGGATCTGATAGGGTAGGCAGACATGTATACAAGGTACCCTTAATCTGTTTCTGCATAGAACTTTTGTTAGTCTTCATAACTCTTACATCCTTGAAGATAAAGGGAATGTATTCTCTTTGAACGTTGGGAACCGAGTACCCAGTGATGCAGCATCTTCTTAAGAATGGAATTTTCAGCCTCAGTGACTCTTAACGTCCATGGAGCAGGATGCTTTTTGACAAACTAACAGTCATTCCTTACCTCACCAAAGAATTTGCCACATTTTATGGAACCTTAAGGTTCATTATTGTGTCCAAAAGAGCCCTATCCTAATCCATATTAATCCAACCTACACCATTCGACCTTATTTCTTTCAGATCATTTTAATATCTTCCCATCTATTTCTAGGTCTTCCCAGTGGTTCCTCCTTCAAGTTTCCCCACCAAGACCCTGTATGCATTTCTCGTAGCCCCAATGCATGCTACATGCCTCAACCTATTTGCTTTCTTCATTTGATTGCCCTAATAATATTTGATGGGGAATACAAATCATGAAGCTCCTCATTATGTAGTTTTCTCCATCCTGTTTTTCCGCCATTTAGGCCCACATATCTTCCTCAGTGTCCTATTTTCATCTTCCCCTTAACATATGAGACCTAAGTTTCACACGCAGATACAACAGGAGGCAAAACTGTAGTTCTCTATCTTTTGCTGTTTCTTTATTTTGGCAGATGAGCCAGTACATTAAGAATGTTGCCATACAACTGAGATTGGGGTTGGCTGTTAATGTTTCCATTTCACTTACTAGTCTGTAACTGATCAGGTGCTACTGTGATCATTGGCATTATTGTGTTGACTTGAATCACATTTAACTTGATAACCAGCAATTGGTTAGGACTGTAGTGATGTGTATGTATGTATGTATATATGTATGAGTTGGCAAACTTGACAGACACCAAAATGAAAAGCATTGACATTTATCTCAGTTTTATTTGCTCTTTCACCATATTTTTCTAATATGAATTTTCTGAAAATACTGGCATTATTTTTCTGTTTGTTTCCTTCTGCTTTGTTAGATTTTTACATTTCTGCTACCTGTGATTTACAAATATTGCAATGCATTTCCATACCCAGTGTTTTTCACATTAACAAATTGTGTTGTGTTGGTATGCTAAATATACATTAATTCTGATTACAACTTTTGTTGTTAATGAGAGTTTTGACTTTGTGAACAAGATCACTAGTTGAATGAGAAAAGTGGCCATTGAATGGGTTTTTGACACATCATTCATAAGCAATAAACAGAATATTCAAAGTTATGTAGGAGATATAACTGTAAAATGCAATGAAAGCATTAATTCATGATCCCACCCAACACACATCTAAATCTATTTTCACCTCCCACTCTCCTGAACAACGCTGTACCTCCCTTTTCACCCCCCCCCCCCCCCCCTCCCCTTTTCTTTTTTTTTTCTTCGCAGGTGGTATAAAAATAGCAAAATAATACACGAAACTA
>Ga0131853_10017116_pt1 | contig 13212 bp, 13 predicted proteins | sample TergutLab28metaG_FD_92764 | JGI IMG/M metagenome (GOLD analysis project Ga0131853, IMG submission 92764) | Labiotermes labralis P1 segment gut microbial communities from Petit-Saut dam, French Guiana - Lab288 P1 (version 2) (version 2) | ecosystem: Host-associated > Arthropoda: Insects >...
CCCTGCGAAAACTATGTCGTAGGGGCGGCAACCTGCCGCCCGCAAATTTGCATATACAGTCGTTTTTATTATTAATCCAAATAATCCTTCAGCTTCTTACTACGGCTAGGATGGCGCAGCTTCCGCAATGCTTTTGCTTCAATCTGCCTTATCCTCTCCCTGGTAACATTAAACTCTTTGCCAACTTCCTCAAGAGTACGGGCGCGGCCGTCATCCAGCCCAAAGCGCAGCCTTAGTACCTTCTCTTCCCTATCGGTAAGGGTATCCAGCACATCTATAAGCTGTTCTTTCAATAGTGTAAAAGCCGCGGCCTCAGCAGGTGCTGGTATATCATCATCGGGAATAAAATCCCCAAGATGGCTGTCCTCTTCCTCGCCAATAGGCGTTTCAAGGGAAACCGGCTCTTGCCCTATCTTAAGAATCTCCCGCACTTTATCTACAGGCATTTGCATTTCTTTTGCCAGTTCATCTGGTGTTGGGTCACGGCCCAGCTCTTGCAAAAGCTGCCGGGAAACGCGTATAAGCTTGTTTATGGTCTCTACCATATGCACTGGTATACGTATAGTACGGGCTTGGTCTGCAATGGCCCGGGTTATTGCCTGGCGTATCCACCATGTTGCATATGTGCTAAATTTATAGCCTTTTTTATAATCAAATTTTTCCACCGCTTTAATAAGCCCAAGGTTACCCTCCTGGATTAAATCCAAGAACAGCATACCCCTGCCCACATACCGCTTTGCAATACTTACAACCAGCCGCAGATTAGCCTCGGCAAGCCTTATCCGGGCTATTTCTTCCCCATCTTCCATCCTCTTTGCAAGGTCTATTTCCTCTTCAGCGGTCAAAAGGGGTACCTTACCAATTTCCTTTAAGTACATGCGTACATGGTCATCGATATTTATGGCACCTTCCACGGCAGAAAGGTCTATTTCTTTTTCCTTTTCTGTTTCTGGCTCCATGCCAGAAAGCAACTCTATACCTTGGCCCTCTAGCCATTCATAGACTTTTTCTATCTGATCCGGATCTAAGTCCACATCCCCAAGAAAGTCCATTACTTCTTTGTGATCCAAGGTATTTTTCTTTTTTTTGCCAATGTCTACAAGCTCCTGAAGGCGCATCATCAACAAAGGATCTTCAAAGGATTTCAAAGAACACCATTCCTCTCGTGTCGCTATTATTCTAACCACCTGTCATGGTTATATACAGCGAAGCCATATTTCTTCTGCATAAAAGTAGGTTATTTATAGCTTTTAAGTCATTTTTTTGTTCCAACTCATTAATTTGAAGGGTAATCCATGCATTTTTTATTAAAGCGGCTTCATCATTTAATTCTTTTTCTATGGCGGAATCTGATTTGCTTAGGGTTTCCGCGTTAAAAATTTCTGCAATTTTTTGCTGGTCTTCCAGGGTTTCGAAATTGGCAATAATGTCTGCGGGGGCCATTTGGTTTTTGCTTTCGGCATTTCTAAAGGCCAGGATTAGCAGCTGAGAATATAAGTCGTCCCCAAGCTCTTCCGGATCTAGATATTCGCTTTGGGCTAGGGCTTTGGCAGCTTTTTGGTGGGTAAGTACTATGTTTAGCAGGTTTTTACGGGCTTCCCGCAATCCTTTGTCGTCACTTCTTTGCTGGGCCCGTGGCCGCCTTGGTATAGGCAGTACTATGGCTTGTCCATCTTCTGAATGCACAGTTTTTGCCCGCTGGTTATGCACTTCCGCCAATATTGCCTGGGTTGCTATACCAGAAACATCTGCGATTTCTTTGGCATAGGCATCAGTTTCTATTGCGCTGTTTAGCCCGATAAGCAGGCTTGCGGCTTCTGTTGTAAATTTAATTCTCTGGTTTGTTTCACTTTCTTCACCCAGGTTATATTCATTTTTAAGCAAACCCACCTCGAAGGCAATATGGCTCTTTGCCGCGGACAATAGCTGCCCAAACTTGGCCTTTCCGTGTTTTTGCAAGTATTCATCTGGGTCTTTTGCCTGGGACTCTGGGGGAAATTGCAAAACCTTTACCCTTAAACCACCGGTTAACAGTTCTTTTATTGCCCGTTTTGCCGCCCTGGTTCCCGCGTCATCACTGTCTAATATAAGTGTCACGGACTCAAAATTGGCCCGTTTAAGCAGCCGTACATGTTCCGCTGTCAGGGCTGTACCTAGTACGCCCACTGTATTCTCAAACCCGGCCTGGTGAAGGGCCATTACATCCATATACCCTTCTACAATAATCATTTCCCGGACGGGGGTTTTGCGGGCTATATTTAAGCCGTATAACTGGCGGCTTTTATTGAAAAGGGGGGTGTCTGGGGAGTTGATATATTTAGCTTCCCCTTCTTCGCCATTTGGCAAGGCCCGTCCGCCAAAGCCAACTACCCTGCCTGTGGAATCTATAATGGGAAACATTAGCCGCCGCCTAAACCGGTCATAGTATCTGGACTGATTTTTCTGGCTTTGGATTGCCAGCCCGGCGGTTGCAAGTACTGCCCCAGGTTCGGACAGGTGATTCATAAGCCCGTCCCACCCAGGGGGTGCAAGCCCTAGGCCAAACCGCTTTTGCAGTGAAATATGTACCCCCCTACCCTCTAGGTAGCTGCGGGCCAGTTTTGCTTCTTGGGTATCTTCCTGCAATTGCTGGTAGAAAAATTGGGCTGTTTTTTTATTAAGCTCTGCAATATGTTCCCGCTCCCTTGCGCGGATTTTTGCACCAGGGGCGGCGCTTGCATCAGGTAAATTGTAATGCACCCTGTCAGAAAGAAGGCGCAGCGCGTCAAGAAAGTCCATATTCTCTATGCGCATAATAAAACTGATAACATTGCCGCCGGCATGGCAGCCAAAGCAATAGAACATTTGCATATCGCCGCTTACGCTAAAAGACGGGGATTTTTCGCTATGAAAGGGGCATATGCCAAAATGCCGGCCGCCCCGTAGTCTTAGCTGTACATATGAACCTACTATTTCTACTATATCATTGAGTGCCCGTACATCCTGGATTACTTCCTGGGGATAGTGCATATTTTCACCCCTATGGAATAGAATCAATTAAATCTTGCATACCATAAAGCCCGGCCGGCTTACCCTTTATATACTGGGCTGCCTTTATAGCCCCAACAGCAAACACATCCCGGGAGCCTGCCGAATGCTTAAACTCTATAACCTCATCCTGACCTGCGAATATTACGCTGTGTTCACCAACAATTGTGCCGCCCCTTATGGCGTGTATGCCAATTTCATTGCGCTTGCGCTTGGCTGATGCTTGGCTTCTATCGTGGGTATATTCCATTTTGCCTTCTAGGGCTTGGTTGGCAGCGTCTGCAAGTATATAGGCTGTGCCGCTTGGGGCATCCAGCTTTTGATTGTGGTGTTTTTCTATTATTTCTATGTCAAAACCTACGTCGTATAGCAGCTTTGCGGCTTTATTCACCATGTTTGCAAGAAGGTTTACGCCAAGGGACATATTGGCTGATTGGAAAACAGCAACCTTGTCTGCTGCCTGCTGCACTTTGGCAATAATATTTGCAGGCAGCCCCGTGGTGCAAAGCACCATGGGGATCTGCCTGATTACACAATATTCCAGCATTGCTTCAATGTCTGCTGTTGCCGAGGGGGGTAAAATACATAGCAGGGCATCTGCAGCCGTTTGGCATAGGTCTATATCCGTGTATGTAGGATATTTTAACCCGCCGCTTGGGGGCATAACGTCTACACCCGCTATTATTTCAACATCCGGGTTTATTTCTGCCAGCCGGCACACTGCACTGCCTAAGCGGCCTAAGCAACCGCAAACAATTATCCTTGTCATTATAAAATCCCATACCGTATCATTTCTTGCTTAAGGCTTTCTTGTAAACTGTCTTCAATTGTGGTTAAAGGCAGGCGGCAGCGGCCAGCATCAAAGCCCATAAGATTTAGGGCTGCCTTTACCGGCATTGGGTTAACATCGGCAAAAAGCTGGCGTATCAGCGGCAGCATACCAAGTTGTAAGCTTAGGCTGGTTTTATGGTCACCATCTAAGTAGGACTTTACCATGTTGTGCACCTGGGCTGGGGCAATATTGGCTATGGTTGAAATTACCCCTTTGCCGCCAAGGCTTAGCACCGGCACTATATGGCTATCGTTGCCGGACAGCATTGTTATATTGCCGCCGCAAAGGGCTATCATTTCGGCAATCTGGTCAATGTCGCCGCTGGCTTCTTTCACTGCCACTATATTTGGAAGCTTCGAAATCTCGTACAAAGTTTTGGGCAACATATTTAGCCCTGTACGGGGTGGTACATTATATACTACTATGGGTGCGTCAACTGCTTTGGCAATGGCAGTATAGTGCTGTACCATCCCTTTTTGGGATGTTTTGTTGTAATATGGTGTAACGTACATTAGGGCATCTGCACCGGCTTGTATTAGGGCTTTGCCTGTTTCTATACATTTTACGGTGTCATTGCCGCCAGCACCTGCAATAACCGGTACTCTTTTGCTTGCGGCTGCCACTGCCTGGCGTACTACTTCTATATGTTCATCATTGGAAAGTGTTGGCGATTCGCCAGTTGTACCACAGGATACAATTGCGTCTGTACCTGATTTTATCTGGAAGTTGATTAATTTCTCATAAGCTTCGGGGTTAAATTTCCCTTCCTTATTGAAGGGAGTACACACTGCAACCCCTGACCCGGTAAAAATAGACATAATATCACCTCGCCATAAAAATTACCATGATAATATTGAAAAACGGCAACTATGTCAAACACCGTCACATGAAAGGAATATCAATTATGCCCATTTCTCTTCCCGCAGATGTAAGTAAAATAATAGACACCCTTATGTCTCATGGCCACGACGCATACATTGTAGGCGGTTGTGTCCGCGACAGCATCCGTGGTGTTTTGCCAAAGGATTGGGATATTACTACATCTGCCCTGCCTGCGCAAGTGCTTAAAATATTTCCCCGTACTTTTGAAACTGGTATTAAACATGGGACAATAACGGTACTTATAAACCGCCAGGGCTATGAAGTCACAACTTACAGGATAGACGGCGAATATTTAGATAACCGCCGCCCAGACAATGTTGTATTCACAACCGACATAGAAGAAGACCTTAGCCGCCGGGACTTTACAATTAACGCAATTGCATATAACCCAGCCAGTGGATATGTTGACCCCCACGGTGGAAGAGGGGATATAATAAAAAAAATAATCCGCTGCGTGGGCAACCCAATAGACCGCTTTGGGGAAGATGCCCTGCGGATGCTTAGGGCAATACGCTTTGCCGGGCAGCTTGGTTTTATTGTAGATAAACCAGCCCTTGATGCAATTGTAAAAAAGCAAAACACCCTGGCCAATATAAGCGTAGAGCGGATAAAGGCAGAGCTTACGAAATTATTAGCCAGCCCTCATGTTGAAGCGGTAAGCCTGCTTGTGACAACAGGGTTATTACCCTATACCATAGTTGGGCATACTTATGGTGGTGACATAGAAGAAGTCATTACCCAGCTTAAAGAATGCCCCCCTAATGAGCCGCTTCGTTTGGCCTTATTTTTGGGATGGAGCGGTAAATCATGCCCTGAAATATTGCGGAGTTTGCGGTTTGATAATAAAACAATCCGGGAAGTTTCTTTATATGTAAGCCTGCTTGCGGACAAGATTCCCCTTGACCGGTATGAAATAAAAAAATACCTGCGGCAGATGTTGCAAGCCAGTTTTGAAAACTTACTATTGCTACAATCTATAATCAATCCCCAGGAAAAAGAACGATTAGCTGCTGTTTGCAAAGAAGCCAGGGATATACAGGCAAAAAATGAATGCTACACCCTGGGGGATTTATCTGTAAAAGGTGAGGACTTAATCGCGGCTGGCTTCCCACCAGGTAAGGCTATTGGTGATAAGTTGGAAGAATTGCTGGATATGGTTATGCGAGAGCCGGGGTTAAATGGAGCGCTGCAGGGGATGATTAGCAATTAGGGCCTGTTGTCGTTTTGGGGGAAAGCGGTGTTGTCGTTTTTGGTAAAAGCGCTCCTCAACCGCGGAAAACAATTTCAATAATTTTACACTACCCAACATCCTCGCCATCCCGGCCTTTGAGCCGGGATGACGAAGAGATGATTTTAGCAAGTTTTATAGAAAATTGATTTCCGTTTTCTTCAATCGTGCCGCTCTACCCACCCAAGCATTTTGTAGTATAATACGACAAAACCCAACACAGCCAGGATGGATATAGATGAAATATAAACGCGAAGAACGTGATTACCTGGACCGCTGCCACAGCCTAGCTGTGTATGGCGGTACATTCGACCCTATTCATATGGGGCATTTGGCAGTTGCGGAGGCTGTTTACCAGCAGCTTAAGCCCCAGCGGGTGCTATTTATGCCCTGCGGCCAGCCAGCACATAAATACGGCAAGCACCGGGTGTCCCACGCAAAACACCGCTACCACATGACTGCCCTTGCAGTATGCGAACATCCAGCCTTTGACATATCCCAGCTAGAGCTTAACAGGCCTGGGCTTTCTTATACAATTGACACTGCGCGGGCATTACAGGCCCATTGCCCGCCAGGCGCGGAAATTTCCTTTATAATAGGGGCAGACGCATTGGGGGATATATTATCCTGGAAGGATGCGGACATACTGCTTAAGCAATGCCGGTTTATAGCAGTACCCCGCCCCGGTTATGAAAGTACAGAGGCCATAAACAAAATAGAGACCCTAAAAGAATCCTACGGAGCCATCATTACCTGGCTGGAGGCCCCAGTCCTGGATATTTCCAGCACAGAGGTAAGGGAACGCTTTAAAAAAGGCCAGCCCGTCCATGGATTTGTACCAAAGTGGGTGGAAGATTACGCCCTTTGCCACGGCCTTTACAGAACGGAAGACCCATATAAAAAATCAACACTTGCATCATGTTTTGAAGAAGCAAAAGAATCCCTGCGTATCCGCCTTTCACCAAAGCGCTTTACCCATACAATGGGGGTAGTTAAAGAAGCAGAAAGACTGGCAGTTCATTACAAAGCGGATACAGAAAAAGCCCGCTGGGCCGCCCTTCTTCACGACTGCGCCAAGGAATACAGCAGCCACAAAAAGCATACCCTGTGTAAACTATGGCGGATAGAGCTGGATGAAGCACTAACGGCCAACATAGACATAGCCCACGGCCTAATAGGCGCGGAGTCCGCACGCCGGGATTTTTTAATAGACGATGAAGAAATATTACAGGCCATACGCTACCATACAACAGGGCATAAAGGCATGACAATACTGGATAAAATAATAATGCTGGCAGATTATATAGAGCCGAACCGCGAAAATTGGGGCCCCATACAAGAAATGCGCGGCCTGGCCCTGACAAATATAAATCAAGCCCTTATACTGGGCACAAAAGCAACAATAGCAGAAGAAAAATCCACAAGAAAGCCCGTTCACCCATGGAGCTATGACGCGATGAAGGTGTTGAAGAAGGGGCTGCGAAAAAAAGGAGGACATTAATTTGAACAACGAAACAAAAGAGTACCAAGCATCTCAAGAACTGCGTGAAGCCTTAGAGACAAAATTTGGCCAAGACATAATTATGATGGATTTGCGGAATGTAAGCACCATAGCCGATTTTTTCATAATCGCAACCGGCGGCAGCACACCACAATTGCAAGCTTTGGCAGACACGGCAGAAGAGATAATGAAAAAACACAAAATCCCATTGCACCATATAGAGGGCATACGCACAGGGGAATGGGTGCTTATGGACTTTGGCAGCATAATCGTTCATTTGTTTGATAAAGAAAGCCGGGATTTTTATAAGCTGGAACGGGTTTGGGGAGACGCAAATATAGTATAAATTTCCATATTTTTGTCAACACTCTAAGTATTAAACGATAAGGAGTGTGACATGAGAGAAAAGATAAACAAATTTCTGCTGGTGGAAAAAATCCCGGCAATTGTGTGTATGCTTGCCTGTACGGCCTCTATACTTATGGGTTTTGCAATCGGATATGTATTTTTTGGCCCAGTGGAATATCTGGCCTACGCCGATACATCCGACCCATATCAAGCAGAGGCCCCATGTATGGCAAGTTTTTATGTAGAAACACAAATCCCCCCTACCCCAACACCTGTGCCATATAATGACGAGCCGCACCAAGAAGATACTACGGCATATATGTACCGCGTATCAGTTTCAGATGGGTATATTGTTATCTATCACCAAGACGGAAATGGCGGTTGGTACAAAGAAGTAACAAGCACAACCGTGGGGGCCCTAGCCCCGGAAGAATTGGAGCAGCTTGCTAAGGGCATACACATTTATTCCGAAGAAGGGCTGGCCAGGGTTTTGCAGGATTATGGTAGTTAGGGCATCCATGCCCAATATCATTGGTTCAAATATCTTTAGAATAAGATAGATAATATGCAAGATTTAAAACATTAAAACCCCTGCAGGGACTTTGAAATATCCCTGCAGGGTTTTTTTGTATACTGATTTGAAAAGCCAAAAGCAACCAAATTCCCCTTTTTGGAGCAATATCAACAACCAAAGGATTTGCAGTACACATAATTGTAGGGGCGCCGCTGGCTGCGCCCGCATCAATGCCCAGGACAAGCAAGCGCGTCCCCTACAATTTATGTGGTGCACTGCAAATACTTAAATTGCTGACATTACTCCAACGAGGGGAATTAGCCTGCTTTTGCTTCTTCTCATTTAGTTAATCTGTTTTCAGTTTCGGGCAAAGAACACCCCTTATGGGATAGCGATAACTACCTGTCCAGCTTCCGTATCCAGCTGGCGGCGGTTTTGCCACCACTCCACAACTCTAAACCGCACCTCTGTAGCAACACTAGCGTCTTCATCTTGGAATGTAAGCAGCCTAAAAGCTTCGTCGCTTACTGTGTCTTCCATCTGCTGCCGCCCTGCTGGTGTGCTGGTCATATCCACAAAACATAGTGGCGGGAACATTAAGCACCACCAGTTTTGCCCGACACCACTACCAATAGTAATCTGCAATGCTTCATATATCCCCGGCGGAAAAGATAAGTCACCATAAGTCTGCGTTGGGAAAAAAGCTTTATCCAGCCGCGCTTCCACAGGATAATCAAAGCCCAGTTCACGTACAACTGTTTCAGCATACGCCTGGATTACAGGCAGCTCATTCTTAATCATTTGCCGGGATTCTTTTACACTGTCTGTTGATTGCAATAATCCTTCAAACGCTGTCAAAACTTCATCGCGCACAATGTCTTTAATCGCTTGGTCTGCATAACTGTCACTGTTGGCCAGCACATGAAAACGGATAACATTGTCTGCTATGTTTTGCTGGGTAGTTGCCGAATATACATAAGTATAAGCCGCCACACTAAATGCAAGTACCAGCCCCAGGGCTATACTAAGGGTCACAATTTTAAGTTCTTTACAAAGTTTTTTCATTTTACGCCTCCTCAAGGAATCCATTTTAGAATTGGATTCTTGCCTTGATGGAGGGGTTATATACATATCAAAACAAAAACCCAGCAACCATTATGGATGCTGGGTTTATTGCTTCGTGTCCGGCGCGAATCGAACGCGCGGCCTTTCGCTCCGGAGGCGAACGCTCTATCCCCTGAGCTACGGACACACTTCAAGCGTAGGACATTTTAACGGCCCGTTACGCCTATGTCAAATCCATGCAACCAAGCCATTCTAATTAACAATGCAAAGCAGGGCCTTGGTGATTTTCCATGTCTTATGGTGTGCAACATAGGAGGCCATGCTACATATTATATCAAAAAGGCTATACAACTTTTTATTGTAAAACCGCATCTTAATATGCATAGAGGCGGTTATAACCAGGAGGCAAAGCTATGATTAGAAGACATTTCCGCCAACCAAGAAGGCCGCACCACCCCCGTCCCAATCCAAGCCTGTGCACAAACCCAGGCATGTGCCCGCAACCTCATCCACACCCGCCGCATCCCCCGCGGCCACATCCCCACCCGCCTGCACCCCCGCCTGCCCGCCCAACCAACAGGCATGACCATGGCCCCAACCCCTATGTCACAGATATCGCTAGGGCCACAATGCATAACACAGACTACCGCTCAGCTTTATGGACTGGCAGGCATATGCAGCTTACCCTTATGAGTATAAGGCCAGGGGAGGACATTGGCCTTGAGGTTCACACAAAAGATGACCAATTCCTATGTATAGTTGAAGGGCAAGGTATTGTGCAAATGGGCCCTTCCAGGGGCAACCTTACCTTCCGCCAGCCGGTATTTGTAAATACCGCCATATTTATACCAGCCGGTACTTGGCACAATGTCACCAATATCGGCAGGACACCAATGAAATTGTATAGCATTTACGCACCACCTCACCACCCCCACGGTACGGTGCATCACACAAAAGCAATAGCGGAAAAAATGGGTGATTAATCTATATTTCCGTTTGACGATATATTACAAGTATGTTACATTTAGGATAATTTAGTGCAATAAGTCGAATAATGTCAGGAAGGGGTTTACAAATGAAACTACGTAGAATGTTATTTTTACTGCTTGCCATGGTTATTTTTATCCCCGGTGTTATGGTTTTTGCAGCAGCAAGGCCCACACCAGTGGATCAAATCCACGCAGGGATGTTCCCAGTTGGTTCCGAGCAAAGGGTAGAGTACGCAAGCGCCCTAAATGTCCGCAGGGGCCCCCATCCAAGGTACGCCGCATTTACCCATATAACCAGGGGTACAGTTGTGACTGTACTGGAATATAGGGACAAATGGGTAAGGATTAGCACCTCATCTGGCGAAGGCTGGATTTATGCAGGTTATCTTTCACGGGAAATGGCAGCAGCCCCTCCCCTAACAACAGGAACCAGTTCAGGAACAGGCACAACCGGCAGCGGCGCGGTAGCCGCTGGCAACCGTACCCCACAGCATCTTTTGCGTGCGGATTTGTTTCCCGTAAACTCTACCGCAACTGTGGATTTTGCCTCACATGTAAATATCCGCCGCGGCCCTGCCAATTCCTACTCAGCGTTTACACATCTGGCCAGGGGCACATCTGTTACGGTGCTGGAATACAGGCTTATGTGGGTACGCCTTGAAACCCCAAGCGGCCAAGGCTGGATTTTCTCCGGCTTCCTTTCCAATGACGCTGTTGTTGCAGCACGTGCTTCCGGTGCAGCATCTACCGGTACCACAACCACTACTGGCCTTGGGACACGTACACCCCACGCACAGCTTCGCGCGGCAGATTTCCCAGCTGGCTCCCAACATACAGTAGACTATGCCCTTTTCGTGAATGTACGCAGGGGGGCAGGTATGTCCCATGCTTCTTTCACAACTGTGTCAAGGGGTACAGAAGTTACTGTACTGGAATTTAGGCAGGGCTGGGTACGCATAAACACTGACAGCGGTGAAGGCTGGCTTTACGCGGCATATTTACGTCGTCCATCCAGCTAAGCCATGTGCCCACATTGCGGGAAGAAAATACCCAATAACCGCAGGCTTTGCCCATATTGCAAGCATAGGGCCAAAGATACCCAAAAACGAAAGATTCAACGAAAGATTCCAATTGTAACCGCCGTCATAGCCATTATATTCTTTGCTATAATTGTGTTTGGCGTGGCGTCTGTTATTATTGCGCGCCTTGGCAGTACCAGTGAAAGTGATGTGGGCCTTCATCTAGACGGGATATGGGTAATAGAAAGCCCTACCTTTAACGATGAAATTATCACATTCGTTTTTGCTGACGAAACATTTACCAGCACAACCGAGGCCATGATATTTGGTGCCAGCCCAGAAATTCTTGAAGATATAAGGGATTTTCATGTGGCCCACAGCGGTGCAAGTTTTTATGCCACTGCTGAAGGTGATGGCAATTACAGGCTGCTTGTAACATCAAGCGGGACTTTTACCTTGGATGGAAACAGCATTTTGCTGGTTATGAATAATGATGTGCCGCTATTGCTGCCTTTTTATTGGGATGGTGACGGGATAATCATCAATGGAGATAGATATTTAAGGTAGTATATAAGAAGGCCCCGCATAGGATTTACCTGTGCCGGGCCTTTATTGCAACATTTGATTTTAAACGAGAATAATATCTGTAAAATGGCGTAAATTATGGCCAATGCTTATAGATATATAAATTTAACATAAAGGAGAAATCACGATGAACACACAAAAAATGATGGACATTGCATTAGAACTTGCGGGCCTGGATAAATTGCCCCAAGACTGCGGCATTGTTGTACCAGGTTCAGAGATTAAAAAAGTGCTTATGGGCGTAGACATGGACACTTCGGAGCTATTGCTGGCAAAAAAACTGGGCTATGACTGTGTAGTAAGCCACCACCCAGTAAACACCAACCCCAACATGCTGGATGTTATGGACACACACCTTCTGCGGCTAGAGAAGCTGGGCGTCCCCAGAAACAAATCCCAAAAAGCCCTAGCCCCCAAAAAGGACGAGCTTAGCTATGGCAAGCATGTTTCCAATTCCCGCAGAAGCGAGTCTGCCGCAAAGCTTCTTGGTATGCCATTTGTTTCCTTGCACACACCGGCGGACATTATTGGCGAAGCCACTGTGCAAAAATTTCTGGACGAAAAATTCGGGGACAAGCCTGACACAAAGCTGGAGGACATCACCAAAGCCCTTGAAGGGATTGGGGAATACAAAAACTCTGCCCGCAAGCCTGTTATCCGGGTTGGTGCATCTGACAGCTATGCCGGTAAAATATATGTACTAATGGCTGGCTACACCGGGCCTGGTGCTGCTGTGCACAAGCTTTACTTTGAAGGGGGCGTTGGTACGCTAATCCTTATGCATATCCCAGAAAAAGATGCAAAAGAGCTTAGGGAACACAATGAGGGCAATGTAATTGTTGCGGGGCATATGTCCAGCGACTCTATTGGTATGAATGTAATTGCGGATAAATGGCGGGAAATGGGTGTTGAGGTTACTATGATGTCCGGGGTTATAAATCCGTAGGGCATAAGTAATTTATTAACATGATATATGGGCTGCCATATTAGGAATACAGCACAAAAGCCTCATCATCCCGGCCTTGAGCCCATACGTACCAAGCTAAGAGAAGAAAGCGCATGTATACTTTATTGGGAGCGCTACGATAAAGAACAAGCGTAAAAGCCCGTCATCCCGCGCTCACGTCATTCCAATTTGCCGAAGCAGTCCACAGGAACTAAAATGGGTCCGAGGTGATACGAATGACAAAAATAAGTGAATTGCAAGAATGGCTAGAGGAAG
>Ga0131853_10017119_pt1 | contig 13211 bp, 10 predicted proteins | sample TergutLab28metaG_FD_92764 | JGI IMG/M metagenome (GOLD analysis project Ga0131853, IMG submission 92764) | Labiotermes labralis P1 segment gut microbial communities from Petit-Saut dam, French Guiana - Lab288 P1 (version 2) (version 2) | ecosystem: Host-associated > Arthropoda: Insects >...
AGCGGCTCCGCGGGCATGAGCAGGCGGTGGTAGCAGGCTCCCCACAACTGGTCGACGAGCGTCTCCAGGTCCACGTCGTCGCGGATCTGGCCGGCCTGCCGCGCGGCGGTGAGGCGTTCCACGGCCAGCCGCCTGCGCGGCCGCACGTACTGCTCCTCCAGCGCCGAGGCGAGTTCCCGATCGCTCTGCGCGGCACCGATGATCTCGGCGACGGCACCGCCGTGGCGTTCCATCAGGGCGACGAACGCGTGGAGTTGGGCGGTCAGATCGGCTCTGACGTCCCCGGTGCCGGGAAAGGCGAGGGCGTCCTCCACCTCGTCGAAGTAGGCCTCGAAGGCGAGACTGCCGGGCGAGGCCCACCACTTGTAGAGGGTCATCTTGCTGACGCCCGCGCGGGCCGCGACCTTGTCGAACGTCACCGCCCTGACGCCCTCGCCGAACAGCAGCTCGGCCGCGGCCGCCAGGGTGGCGCGGCGCACGTCCTCGGCACGGCGGCGGCCGCGGCCCGGCTTGAGCGCGGGCGCCTTGTGCGGGTCGGACGCCTTCGTGTCGTCGGTCGGGTTCATGCTGCGGCTCCGTATGCGGACGGGGCGTCCACTGTAGTGCGGCGGTCCGGAGCGCCGTCCCGGACTCGATGTGGACAGGTCGTCCACATGAGAGTTAGTGTACTACTCGTCCACATGACGGGCCGGTGGTCACGGCCCGCGGGTGGACGGCCGTTCACGTGCCGCCCGGGGCGCACGTTCCCCCTCGCCGAAGGAGCTTGCCTTGAGCACCACGCAGAGCACCGAGGAAACCCCCGCGCGGGTCGCCGTCGTCACGGGCGGTTCCGGCGGGATCGGCACGGCCGTGGCGCGGCGGCTGGCCGGGCAGGGGACGGCGGTCGCCGTCCACTACGCGGGCCGCGCCGAGCAGGCCGAGAAGGTCGCCGCCGAGATCACCGCGGGCGGCGGCAGGGCCGTGGCCCTGCCCGGCGACGTCGCCGACCCCGCGCAGATGACGGCCCTGTTCGACACCGTCGAGCAGCGCTTCGGCGGCGTGGACGTGGTGGTCAACACCGCGGGCATCATGCTGCTGTCACCGCTGGCCGAGATGAGCCTGGACGACTTCGACCGGATGCACCGGGTGAACGTCCGCGGCACGTTCGTGGTCTCCCAGCTCGCCGCCCGGCGGCTGCGGCCCGGCGGGGCGCTGGTGAACTTCTCCACCTCCATCACCCGGCTGCAGACCCCGTCCTACGCCGCCTACGCGGCCTCCAAGGGCGCGGTCGAGGCGATGACCCTCATCCTGGCCAGGGAACTGCGCGGCCGGGACGTGACGGTCAACGCCGTCGCCCCCGGTCCGACCGCGACCCCGCTGTTCCTGGACGGCAAGAGCGAGGAGCTGATCGGCCGGCTCGCCGCGGCCGCCCCGCTGGAGCGGCTCGGCACGCCCGAGGACATCGCCGAGGCCGTCGCCTTCCTGTCGGGACCCGGCGGCCGCTGGATCAACGGCCAGGTGCTCTACGCCAACGGCGGCATCGCTTGAGCCGGGGCGGAGCGGAACCGGGCCGGGACCGGGCCGGGACCGGTGGCGGGTCCTCGCGGGTACCACGACCCCGGGCCCGCCCGAGCCCGGCCCCCGGCTCAGTGGCTGGCGGCGTTCACCGCGATGATGACCAGCCCGATCAGCACGTCGACGCCGCCGACCCGGGTGGCCGACCCCCAGCTCTGCCCGGCCACGCGGGCCGCTGCCAGGCCCCAGCAGAACAGCGCCGCCGTGTTGATCACCAGCACCACGGAGATCGCCGTGTTCTCCGGCCACCACCCGGCGTGCGCGCCCAGCAGCGCGAAGAGGGTGGGCACGGCGGCCGCGACGAGCGGCCACTCGGTCAGCGTCGAGCGCAGGGTCAGGCCGGTCACGGTGCGCTCGCCCGGGTTCCAGTGGGAGATGGCGTAGGCGTAGCCGTGCGCCGCGGCGGCCGTCAGGCAGGCCACCAGGATCCACAGCGCGTCGTAGCCAGGGTCGGGCTGCCCGTGGTCGTTCTCCAGCGCGGACGCCAGCGAGCTGGCGAGCACGGTCCCGTACACGCCGCCGAACAGCAGGCGCTGGAACCGCAGGATGCGCACGCCGGCGGTCGGTTCGGCGGCGGGGCTGGCGGGACTCTCCGGCACGGTGGCGCCTGCTTTCTCGTCTGCGCGGGTCCGCGCGCTCGTCCGCGCGCCGTTCTGCGCGGACCCGGGAGCGGGCCCGGCCGGCGCTCCCCCGCGGACCCGGTCCACGGGGACGTGCGGCGGCGCGGCACGTCCCGCTCGTGATCAAGAGTGCCCTGCATGCGGGCCGGGGGCGCGCAGCGGCGGCCCGGCGTGGCCGGGGAGTCCCGCGCCCGCCGTACAACGGTTTGCCGAGGGGGCCGCGGGGCAGGCGTGAGACGGACACGGCGGGGCCGTCACCCCGCGCGGGCGCACGGATCGCGAGGTCCGCCCGGGCGCGCCGACCTCCTGGAGGAGAGCCTCGTGGGCTGGTTCTCGGACTCCGGCTACTGGCTGGGGCGGCTGCTGTTCCAGCGGGGGCTGGCCGCGCTCTACGTGATCGCCTTCCTGGCCGCGGCCGCGCAGTTCCGGCCGCTGCTGGGCGAGCACGGGCTGCTGCCGGTGCCACGTCTGCTGGCCCGCACGCGGTTCCGCGACACGCCCAGCGTCTTCCACGCGCACTACTCGGACCGGTTCTTCGCCGCGGTCGCCTGGGCGGGGGCGCTGGTGTCGGCGGCCCTGCTGGCGGGCGTCGGCGACCGGGTGCCGCTTGGCGCGGCGATGGCGCTGTGGGCGGTGGTGTGGGCGCTCTACCTGTCGATCGTGAACGTGGGGCAGACCTGGTACGCCTTCGGCTGGGAGACGCTGCTGCTGGAGGCCGGCTTCCTCGCGGTGTTCCTGGGCAACGCCTCCGTCGCGCCACCGGTCCTGGTGCTGTGGCTGGTGCGCTGGCTGCTGTTCCGGCTGGAGTTCGGCGCGGGGCTGATCAAGCTGCGCGGCGACCGCTGCTGGCGGGAGCTGACGTGCCTGTACTACCACCACGAGACGCAGCCGATGCCGGGCCCGCTGAGCTGGTTCTTCCACCACCTGCCGCGGCCGGTGCACCGGGCCGAGGCGGCCGCCAACTTCGTCGCCCAACTGGCCGCGCCGGTCGTGCTCTTCGCCCCGCAGCCGGCCTCGGGCGTGGCCGCGGCCTTCATGGTCGTCACCCAGCTGTGGCTGGTCGTCTCCGGCAACTTCGCCTGGCTCAACTGGCTGACGATCGTGCTGGCGCTGCCGGTCGCGGCCGGCCCGCCCGCCGCCCGGCTGCTGGGCGTGACCGCGCCGCACCGGGCCGCCGCGCCAGCCTGGTTCGAGGCCCTGGTGCTGGCCGTCACCGTGCTGGTCGCGGTGCTCAGCTACCAGCCGGCACGCAACCTGCTCTCCCGGCGGCAGTTGATGAACGCCTCCTTCGAGCCGCTGCACCTGGTGAACACCTACGGCGCGTTCGGCACCGTCGGCCGGATCCGCCACGAGGTCGTCGTCGAGGGCACCGCCGACGAGGAGATCACCGCGGACACCCGGTGGACGGAGTACGCCTTCAAGGGCAAGCCCGGTGACGTGCGGCGGATGCCGCGCCAGTTCGCGCCGTACCACCTGCGGCTGGACTGGCTGATGTGGTTCGCCGCGCTGTCCCCCTCCTATGCGTCGTCCTGGCTGCCGGGGCTGCTCGGCCGGCTCCTCGACAACGACCCGGCGGTGCTGCGGCTGCTGCGCGGCAACCCGTTCCCCGACGCGCCGCCCACCGCGGTCCGCGCCGTGCTGTACCGGTACCGGTTCACCGACTGGCGGGAGCTGCGGTCGACCGGCGCGTGGTGGCAGCGCACGCTCGTCGGCACGTACATGCGGCCGGTCGTGAAACCCGGCTGATCGCCGGGGCACGCGGCGGATACGCTCGGCGCATGGCGGCTGACGAGCGCATCGAGCAGGCACAACTCCTTTACGAGCAGGGCGCGTTCGGCGGTGACAGTGGCGCGCTGGACATCGCCGACCGGAACCTGGACGCGGTCGAGGCGGATCTGTGCCTGGTCCGCGGCCGGGTGATCCACGCCCGCTTCCTGGAGTCCCGCGCCGAGGGCGCGCCGGTCGAGGACCCGCGGGAGCTGGAGCTCTTCGAACGAGCGGCGCAGCTGTTCCGCGAGCTGGGCGACGTCCGCGGCGAGGGCGAGGCCGCCTTCTGGGCCGGCACGTTCCACCAGGTGGTGCGGGACGACGCGGCGACCGCGCTGCCGCTGCTGCGCGTCGCCCTCGACCTGGCGACCCGCAGCGGCGACGGGCTGACGATGTCCTACGCGCTGCGCCATCTCGGCTTCGCCGCGCACATGGAAGGGCGGCCGGACGAGGCCCGCGAGCTGTTCGAGGAGTCGACGCGGCTGCGCCGGGAGCTGGGCTTCCTGCCCGGTGTGGCGGCGAACCTGATCGGCCTGGCCTACCTGGCCGGCCAGCAGGGGGACGCGGCGGAGGCGGCGCGGCTCCTCGACGAGGCCGAGGAGCTGGCCACGGGCACCGCCTCCCACGCCGTGCTGGGCTGGGTGGCCGAGGCCCGGGAGGAACTGGGGCAGGTCTGACCACGGGGCGCGCGTCCCCGCCGCCCCGTGCCGCCTCCGCCCCGCCCCGGGCGGCCGGACCCCCTCGGGCCGGTCAGCCGAACTGGCCGGGCTGGTAGCCGCCCGCCGGCTGCCGGGTGATGACGTTCATCCGGTTGTAGGTGTTGATCAGGGCGATCAGCGACACGAGGGCGGTGAGCTGCTCCTCGTCGAAGTGCTTCTGGGCGTCGGCCCACACCTCGTCGCTGACGCCGCCGGAGGCGTCGGCCAGCCGGGTGCCCTGCTCGGTCAGCTCCAGGGCGGCGCGCTCGGCGTCGGTGAAGACGGTGGCCTCGCGCCAGGCCGCCACCAGGTGCAGGCGCACGTCGGTCTCCCCCGCGGCCACCGCGTCCTTGGTGTGCATGTCCAGGCAGAGTCCGCAGCCGTTGATCTGGCTGGCGCGGATCTTCACCAGCTCCTGCGTGGCCGCGGGCAGCGAGGAGTCGGAGATGACCTTCCCGGCCGAGTTGATGTACTTGCCGAACGTGGCTCCGGCCGGATTTCCGTAGTAGTTGAAACGGGCTCCCATGGTGCTCTCCCTTTCCGCGTGGACGCTTTCACTGCACTGACGGATCGGCCCGGCACGACGTGACGGGGGCCCGGTGTGACCTGGGTCTCCTCCCCCGGCACCAGGTTCCCCCGCTGCCGCCACGGCGGCATCCGGCATCACCCGAACGGCGGTCGTACGGATGTACGGGCGGCGCGCCGGGAGCAGCCTTGGCGGCATGTGGCCGCACAGGGTCAGGCTCGCGGCGGGGCTGCTCTCGCTCACCTTCCTCGTGACCTGCTCGGCACCGGAGCGCCACCCGCGGGCGGTCCGGCGGGCCCGTCCGGTGCTGCACGTCGCGATGCTGCGGCCGGCCGTCGTCACCCGGGCGGCCTGGCACGCGAACGAGGGCGCGGTGCGCGAGAGGCCGGTCTACGACCCGGGGGTGCGGGCGGTCTTCCTCCACCACACCGACAACTCCAACGACTACGACTGCGCCAAGGACGTGCCGGCCATGCTCCGGGCGATGGAGCAGGCCCACATAGCCCAGGGCTGGGACGACCTCGGCTACAACTTCGTCGTCGACCGGTGCGGCAACGTCTACGAGGGCCGTGGCGGCGGGATCGACCGGCCGGTGCAGGGCGCGCACACCGAGGGGTTCAACATCGACACCGTCGGGATAGCGGCCCTCGGCCACTTCGGGGCGGGCGTGAAGGTGCCGCAGCCGATGCTGGACGCGATCGCGCGGATCGCGGCCTGGAAGCTCGCGCCGGACGTGAACGCGCTGGGCAAGGTCCGCATGGTGTCCAGCAGCGACCGCAGCCGCTTCCCGCGCGGCACCGCCGTGGAGCTGAACGCGATCTCCGGCCACCGCGACGTCTACGAGACGGACTGCCCCGGTGACGCCCTGTACGCCGCCCTGCCGTGGATACGCCGCACGGCGGACCGCCTGCGCCGGACCGCCACCTGGGCCGGCGACCGCCCGGCCCCCCAGGCGGCGCGCGCCCCGCAGCACTGACGCCTGGCCGCGGCGGGCCGCCTCGGTCCCGGCCGACTTCCGGCGGGTGGCCGCGCCGCGCCCTCGCCTCCGGGCGCTTAGATCCACTGTCGACGGTCGATCGTGCTCGACCCGCTCGTTCCTCGCGGGACTCCGCGCGTTCTCCCTTTCGACAGCGGCGCGCCCTTCGGCTCGAACGCCGGACCGCGTCAGACGCGCGCCCTGGCCGCCTTGGCCCGGTCGTAGGACTCGCGGGCGGCGAGCACCGCGGGCACCCGGTCCTCCGACCAGCGGGCCAGCGCCCACACCTGGCGGGCCGCCTCCTCGCCGAGCGGGGTGAGGGTGTACTCGACGCGCGGCGGGATCACCGGATGGGCCTCGCGGTGCACGAAGCCGTCCCGTTCGAGCGTCTGGAGGGTCTGCGCCAGCATCTTCTCGCTCACCCCGCCGACCGCCCGGCGCAGCTCGCTGAACCGCCGCATGCCGTCGAGCAGTTCGGCCAGGACCAGCACGCCCCAGCGGCTGGTGACGTGCTCCAGGACCAGCCGGGACGGGCAGTCCGCGGCGTTCACGTCCGGCGGCCTGCGCAGCTCGCCCACTTCGTCACTCACGCTCATGGCAGTACCTTACCTCAAAGTGGGTACTTCCCCCTGGTTAGTGCTCCCCCTACGGTTGGTATCACATCCACTCACCAACTGCATTTTTCGGGAGCAATCACCTCATGAGCGTCGTCGTCACCGGAGCCACCGGACACCTCGGCCGTCTCGTCGTCGACGGACTGCTGGCCGTCCTGCCCGCGGACCAGGTCGTCGCGACCGTCCGCGACAAGGCCAGGGCCGCCGATCTCGCCGAGCGCGGCGTGGAGCTGCGCGTGGCCGACTACGACCGGCCGGAGACGCTGGCCGGGGTCTTCCGCGCCGGCGACGTCGTGCTGCTGATCTCGGGCTCCGAGGTCGGCCGCCGCGTCCCGCAGCACACCGCGGTGATCGACGCGGCCAAGGACGCGGGCGTGGCCCGGCTCGTCTACACCGGCGTGCTCGGCGGCCCGGACGCCGACTTCCGGCTCGCCGACGAGCACAAGGTCACCGAGCAGGCCGTCCTCGACTCCGGCCTGGCGTACACCTTCCTGCGCAACGGCTGGTACCACGAGAACTACACCGCGCAGATCCCCGTGCAGCTGGAGCACGGCGTCGTCGGCAGCGCGGGCGACGGCCGGATCGGCTCCGCCTCGCGCGCGGACTACGCGGCCGCCGCGGTGGCCGTGCTCACCACGGACGGGCACGAGGGCCGGGCCTACGAGCTGAGCGGGGACCACGCCTGGACGCTGGCCGAGTACGCGGCCGAGCTGTCCCGCCGGTCCGGCCGCGAGGTCGCCCACCAGGACGTCCCGGCCGAGGTGCTCCAGGGCATCCTCACCGGCGCCGGCCTCCCGGGCCCGATCGCCGAGATCCTCGTCGACGTCGACGTCTCCGGTATCCGCCGCGGGCTGCTGGCGGGCACCACCGACGACCTGTCCCGCCTGATCGGCCGCCCCACCACCCCGCTCGCCGACGCCATCGGCGCCGCCCTCCCCGCCTGACGCCCGCACCCCCGCACGCAGCGGAACCCCCGGCGGATGGCGCCGGGGGTTCCGGTGTTCCCGCCGCGCGCGGGGCGCGCGGCGGGACGGCCGGCCAGTGGTAGCGGCCGGTGCTCTCGGTGAGAGCGGTCGGGAGGGACGGTCAGTAGGAGAACTGCTGGATCTGGGCGTCGTTCGGGCCGAAGGTCCAGCCGGTGCGGGTCGCCGGGTCGAGCTGCACGGCGTTCTCGGCGCCGCCGTGGCCACCGATGACGAAGCCGGGCAGATTCTTGAGCACCGTCCCGGTGGTCAGGTCCACCACCGCGAGCTGGCCGGTGGCGTTGTTGTCCGGCACCCACAGGCCCGCACCGAAGTACGCCGTGCCGGCCGGGGCCGCGTAGGAGACCACGGCGATCTTGTGGACGCCGTCCACGGCCAGGCCCGCCGGCTTGCCGACCCGCAGGGTCGTCGCGTTGCCGGCCGCCGTCCCGCTGGCCTCGTCGATCCCGCTGATCACGCCGGACGGGACGATGTTCACGCTGATCTGGGTGGCCGTCAGGTTGTACAGGGTGCCGGCGCCGTCGGAGCCCAGCCCGTGGCCGCACGCGGACGTGCTGCCGTCCGCGGTGGCCGTCCGGGCCACCAGGTCGACCCGGGCGACGGTGACGCCGCCGAGGCAGTTGAACGCTCCCGCGGGCTTGGCCAGGAACACGTCGCCGGTGGAGCTGTCGAACGTCATCAGCCCGTACGTCCCCGCCGGCACCCCGGAGGGGTCGGCCGGGATCGGGTCGCCGGCGGTGCCGGTGGCCAGGTCGACGGGCAGCACCAGGTCGGCGTTGTCCGTGCCGTGCAGCAGGACCGCGCCCCGCGCGTGGGCGGCGTCCACCCGGCCGGTGACGTAACTGCCGTCCGCGGAGCCGAGGGTGGTGGCGCCCACCAGGGTGTCGCTGCCGGTGTCCCAGGTCTCGATGCGGATGCTGCCGGAGGCCGGGCGGTGGGCGAGCAGCACCCGGTCCGCGGTGGCGCCGATGACCTGGTAGGCCGAGCCGTCGGCGGGGTCGGAGGTGATGACCGCGCCGTAACTGCCGGTCGCCGTGGCGTAGTGCCGGACCTCGCTGCCGCCGTCCGCGGTGGCCAGGGCGGCCACCGAGTGGTCGCCGGCGGCGGCGAAGCTCTCCACGGCGGCGCCGTCGGGAGCCGGTCCGTCGTCGAAGGCCAGGGTGGACAGCGGCGACGCCTGGCCGGTCACGTGGCCGTCGCGGTCGAGCGCGAGCACCCGGACGTTGTAGCTGTCCGAGCCGGTCAGCCCCAGGGCCGCGGCGTCGAGCCGCACGCTGCCCGCGGTGCCGGTCAGCACCCGGTGCAGCACCGACGGGGTGTCCACGCCGTCGTCGTCGAGGCCGGTGCCGTTGGCGTTGGTGAACGTGTTCAGCGAGCCGTGCAGGGTCGGGGCGGGTGCCGAGAACTCGACCTCGGCGGCGCGGGCTCCCTGGACCGCCCGCACGTCGTAGTCGAGGGTGAACTGCGCGGCGGCGCGGGTGACTTCGGCGGTGTGCCCGCCGACGCCGTTCGCCCCGCGGATCTGGGGCGCGGCGGGACGGTCGGCGGCGGTCCCGCCGACCACCCGGATCGGCGCGAACTCACCGTAGACGACGCGCTGCGGGTTGCCGCCGAAGCCGGCCTGGGCGATGCCGATGCCGTACAGCCCACCGCCGTCGAAGGCGTCGGCGGGCAGCGTGACGGTGCCCTTGGTGGCGGTCAGCGGCTGGTGCCAGGCGGCGGTGAACAGCGGCGCGAGGGAGGGGTTCCAGTGCCCGACGGTGGACAGCACCAGTTCCGGCGAGGAGGTCGACGCGACGCCCGTGAGGTCGTACGCGACGGTGACCGGGGACCCCGCGGCGACCGTGGCGGGCGCCTTCGGAGCGGCCGCCTCGGCGTAACTGCCGTTGCTCGGGCCCACGGTCAGGGTGCGGGTGGCGGAGGCCACGGTGCGGCCGCCGGCGACGACCCGGTACGTGACGGTGACGTCGCGGTCGGCGGTGGCGGTGACCGGCAGGCCCGCGGCGGCCAGCAGCCGGGCCGGCGTCACGCGGATCGCCGGGGTGCCGGAACGGAACACCGTGGAGCCCACGGTGAGGGTGTAGGTGGCGTTCGCGGGGGCGCCGGTGACGTCACCGGCGAAGGTGACCGGGCCGACCAGCCCCTCGCCGGTACCGCCGGAGGCGCGGTCGCCGAGGTCGATGCGGTCCTGGTCCGAGGACTCCAGGAACGCGCCGCCGAGATCGCCGATGGTGACGCGGTGGGCGACGGACAGCCGGACCAGGTCCGTGCCGCCGGAGCTGCCGCCGAGCACCTTCTGCGCCGCGGCGGTCACGTCGATCTGCGGGCCGACGTGCAACTGCCGGTCGATCTGCGGCGGGGTGGGCACCGCGCGGCCGGTCTGCTCCAGCACCTGCCGGACCTGGCCGGGCGTGAGGTGCTGTCCGCCGAGCCGTCCGGCCTGCAGGACGACCGCGGCCGCCGCGGCGATCTCGGGCGCGGAGGCGGACGTGCCGCCGTTCAGGGAGACGTCGACGTCGCTCGGGCTGCCGCTGGCGGAGTGCGAGAACGCGAGGATGTTGTCGCTGGGCGCGGAGAGGTCCACCCGGCTGCCGAAGCCGGAGGAGAAGCTGCCGAAGCCGCTGATGCGGGTCTCCACGGTGGTCGCCGGGCCGGCGCTGCCCTGGGCCAGCGTGTCGTCCAGGGTGGTGCCGCCGGCGGCTATCGCGCCGCTGTCCGGCACCAGGGACGGCGTGGTGGACTCGGCGTCGTCGTCGATCACCGTGGCGCTGCGGTCGTTCGGCGCGAGGTCGGTCGGGGTGCTGCCCCCGTCGGGCCCGACCGCGGCCGGGGTGTACAGGCGGGTGCCGTCGTTGGAGGAGATGACCACCACGACGCCCTCGCGCACGATCTCGGCGACGGTGGCGCGGATGAACGGGTCGTCCTCCAGGTAGCGGCCGGGGAAGCCCTCGGCGTCGGTGCCGAAGCCGAGGCTCGCGGTGATGACGTCGGGGCGCGGCGACTGGTGGGCGGCGGCGAGCAGCGCGCCGGCGATCCGGTCGGTGGTCGGCTGCTCGGGCACCACCAGGCGGTAGTTCGCGCCGGGCGCGATGCCCAGCAGGTCCGTGTAGCCGCTGCCGGTCGCCTCGGGGCGCTGCCGGTCGTGGGACAGCGGCGCCATCACCGAGAAGTCCAGCATGACCTCGCCGAGCGTGGGGTCCTGCTGCTCGGTGGACGCGGCGCCGTCCAGGCCGCCGCCGTCCTTGGCCACGTAGGCCGGGATGAGCGGCATCGACGGCAGGTCGAGGTAGCGCTGACCGTCCTTGACGACGGTGGTGGGCCCGTAGGAACGGACGTAGGAGTCGCCGGCGTCGGCCATCGACTGGTCGGTGAGGTCGCCGATCGAGACGTTGGTGATCGTCTCGCCCGCTCCGGGCTGCTGGCCGTAACGGCCCTGCAGCAGGGAGAAGGCGCCGGCCGCGTCGACGCCGCCGGCGTTGAGCAGGGACTGCGCGGACGAGGTGAAGGCGTCGTTGGTGGGCAGCGCGGCATCCGAGGGGGTGGTGCCGTTCCGCGGCGTGGCGCCGGGGGCGGCCGCGGAGTGCCGCGCCGCCTGGCCGCCGATCTTCGGTGCCGTCGAAGGCAGCGGCACCGTACCGGTGTTCATGGTGTTCACGTAGCGGTCGGGCTCGGCGTAGGCGATGCCCGGCGTGCCCTGGAGGGCGCGCGCGACGGCCGCCGGGTCGCGTCCGTCCGCCTGGAGGACGTAGGTGTTCGCGAGATCCGGCGTGGCCGTGTCCGCCGCACCCCCGCGCACCGCGGGACGCAGCGAAGTGGCGCCCACCGAGCGGAGCTTGGCGTCGAGTGCCGGGCTGCTGGTGTGCGGGGTGCGGGCGGCGAGCCGGGTCCCTGGCACGCTGCCGCCGGTCACCGTGGTGCCGGCGTCGAGGCCGACCAGGACCTGGCCGGGGACCGCTCCCTGGCGCTGCTTGGCGGGCTGGGGCGGCGACTGGCGCCCGGCGGACGCGTCGAGCGGTGTGCGCGCCGACGGCAGCGCCGCCGCGCTCGCGGGCACCGCCGCGGTCGCGGTGGCGGCCGCGACGGCGAACACGACGGCGGCGCGGGCGAGTCTGCCGCCCGGGGGGTGGACACGTGGCATGGGACGCCTTCCGGTTCCGGGGGGGATCTGGTGCGTGCGCCGTACGGCCACGCGCGAAGGGACGTGAACCCGCGCAACCGGCCGCGGGACGACGCCCCTTCAGCAGCCGACGATGCCAACGGCCCCGCAAGAGGCGCAAGATTGCGCAGGTGGCAGAGTTCCGCCAGGTGGCGGCTGGTGGCCAGGAACGACCGGAGCAGACATGGAACTTGACGTCCTCGGACTCAGCGAGGAAACACAGCGGGTGTACGCCGCCCTCGTCGGGCTGCCGCGCAGCCCCGCCTCGCGGATCGCCGAAGCGTGCGGGATGCCGTCGAGCACGGCGGGACGGCTGCTGTCCGCGCTGGTGAGGGACGGCCTGGCCACCCGGGCCGCGGGCCGGCCGCCGAGCTTCACCGCGGCGGCGCCCGACGTCGCGGTCACCGCCCTCATCCAGGAGCGCGAGCACCGGCTGGACGCGGCCCGCTCGCTGGTGCAGCAACTCGCCGAGACGCACCGCGAGGCGCTGCGGATCAGCGACCCGGACATCGCGGTGGAACTCCTCACCGACCGCGAGGACATCAGCGCCGCCGTGCACCGGCTGACCGACGGCGCGCAGCGCGAGGTCCGCGCGTTCGACCGGCCGCCCTACGTCGACCGGCCCGGCAGCAACTTCGCGACGCAGGTCGAGCGGCTGCGCACCGGCATCGTGCACCGGGTCGTCTACGACCGGGCGGCGGTGGCCTGGCCCGGGCGGCTGGAGAACGACATCCTGCCCAGCGTCCGCACCGGCGAGCGGGCCCGGGTCCGCGCCGCGCTCCCGCTCAAGCTCGTCATCTCCGACGACCGGTCGGCGATCATCCCGTTCAGCCTCGCGCCCGGCGGGCACTCCGCGGCGTACCTGATCCACCGCTCCCCCATGCTCAGCGCCCTCGAAGCGCTCTTCGAGGCCGAGTGGGAGCGGGCCGCACCGCTGCGCGAGGGGTCCGGGCCCGCCGAGGGGTCGGGGCCGCAGGACGCGGACAGCCGCACGCTGCTGCTCCTGCTCACCTCCGGCAGCACCGACGCGGCGATAGCCCGCGCCCTGGGCTGGAGTCCGCGCACCACCCAGCGGCGGATCCACCGCCTGATGGCCGACCTCGGCGCGTCGACCCGCTTCCAGGCGGCGGCGCTGGCGGCCCGGCGCGGATGGCTGTGACCGGGACGGCCCACGCGGCGTGGCAACGGGCGTAGAGGGGGCTCCGGTTGTCGCTCCACTTGCCGCGCCGGACGCGACGCCGAACGGGCAGCCCTCTCTTACAACGATAGAAAGCGAGCGCCCGCCAAGCCGTTCTGAGTGGCCGTCACGATCCTCTC
>Ga0131853_10017120_pt1:0-7500 | contig 13211 bp, 15 predicted proteins | sample TergutLab28metaG_FD_92764 | JGI IMG/M metagenome (GOLD analysis project Ga0131853, IMG submission 92764) | Labiotermes labralis P1 segment gut microbial communities from Petit-Saut dam, French Guiana - Lab288 P1 (version 2) (version 2) | ecosystem: Host-associated > Arthropoda: Insects >...
GTATATACCATGTTTAAAATATTCAGTACCTATATTTGTTGAATAAATATATAAAATGCAACTTTAGAGGTTAGCGGTGCGGTACGACCACTATAGTTGACATTAGGCGTCTAAATGTTAAAGCATAGCGGTTACTGTATGTACCACTTGTCTAAACTTTATACTTGTATTTCCGTGCATCGTAATTATAGGTTGAAGAAATCCAACAAGGTGCAACAGTATGCAGATATTTATTTCCTGCTAAATTACTGTACATGTTTCGGGCGTCCATCGCGCCCATCATCAGGAGTACATAAAACTGTAGTTGCAGCCTGTGGTACAGATCATACTGTACGGGGAGCAAGCTTCTTCAAACTTCAGTCCTTATTTGGTCACGTTTGAAGAAGCTTGCTCCCCATATAGTATGATCTGTACCACAGGCTGCAACTACTGATTTTTGTACTCCTGATGATGGGCGCGATGGACGCCCGAAACATGTAGAGTAATTTAGCAGTAAATAAATATCTGCATACTGTTACTTCTTTTTGGATTTCTTCAACCTACTAGTCTAAACATTCAAAAATTCTACATTCTTCACATAGAATATCTATATCTATATCTTTTGTACGTCCCTCTGGAAAAACATCGAAATATTCCATATATAATCCTCAACGACCGGTTTTTATAACCGAGGAGGCAAGTGTTTACTGCGCGGTACGTAAGGGCCTTATAATAAAATGGACTACTTTCGTCCTTAAATGATTAATAACCACGGTACTTTGAAGAGCTAAACCACAAATATATTTACATTTCCAAAGAAATTCGCCGGCGAAAGCCCAGAAAGCACAGGGTTAATCGAACAGGTGACAGCAGCATTTGTCCGGCATGACAGCCTTAGTGTATAAAACAGCGCTCACACGAACACACACACACACACACACATATATATATATATATATACATATATATATATATACACTTACAATGGACTTCTTTTCAACAAATAGCAGCACTTGTCAGGTGGCGCATATCAGTAGTTAATAAATGTGTTATAAGTCGTCCATACTTGCAAGCTATAATTTGGATCCAGTTCCTTGTGGGTTAGCTAAAAGCGTGTCATTGAACTGAAAGTATTTTTATAAAATTATTTCCTGCAATTGCTCTATCGTGGTCTTCTAAGTTACGATGCAAATATTCTGGTTCTAGTGTATCGTGGGATAATGACAGCTCCACTATACACCTTCAGTGTAGATGCAACAGTTTCCTCCGGAACATCTCCAAATGCCTGCCGGACTGCAAGCTGTCGTACGCCAAGGTACCAAAACATGAATCGCGATTTGAGATCAACAGGACAGTGAAGGTAATGATTTTACTACGGCCTTCTGTGATACAAGAGCGTGTAGTCTGGTACAGATTTACAGAGGTTATGGAAAAAAGCCCTCCGCAACATCTATGAACTTCTGCCAGATTAAAAGTGTCACCTACAGTACCGGAATACATTAATATTCACAATAGGATTCCTTACCACCGTAAGAATTTGAAAGTTTTTTTCTCAGGTAAGTTACGATTTTATGTTTATATATGTGTGGTTACATGTGTGTAAATGATTATTAAAACATTTTAATTTAGAGGCATTAAAGTATACATATTTTTTTACACAGTCAATCTGGTCACTGCAACTTAAGTAAACTTACTCGGTGACTAATTATTTCTGTGAATGTAATGAGTGCAAATCTAAGTGAAGGCTTTAACAGAGCTTTGAATTATGTCATAAAGAGTACATTAATAATTGCAACACATATTCCGCGTACTTTTTCATATCTGCGCTCTGTTATCAGCAGCCACAGTATTAGACACACAGCACGCCAACTGCAACTATTGCATGTCTTTTATCGATAAATTCTCTAACACTACTGCTATAGAGTAAATGTCCTGACAGAAACTAATATGCATACAGAATTGTTCATTACAGCTGTCTCGATGTGAAATTTTATCACAATTGCAACATTTAGAAAACCTAAAGGCATACCAATAATGATTAATTATTCACTTCCTACTTCGAAGGTACCACACCTGTTAAAGTCGATTAATGTTGTCTAAGGAAATAATCTACGTTAATTCCGAGATTCATACAAATGCAAAAAGGTGTACTCGAATATTTTCCTTTCCCCCTATCTAGTCACACATTACTGTGTACTTTGACCTAACAATTCCAAGTCTGGAGAGAACATATTTTCAGACTTTTAATACCTCAACGGCTCTGGCACTTTAAAAAGCTGCGAGCCGTTGATCTAGCCGAGAAGTATGTGGTGTTTACGTATTTCAGTTTTTCTGGGACACGAGGTAGCCTCAATGGATAAGAGGATCCTGCAGTTTCGAGGCAACATATTGTCCTCGTCTGTCTGACACTTGACGATGAGGGAGGAAACTATGTTGCCTGAAAACTGCGGGCTCCGACTACCCAGTGATGCAGTGTCATTTCACAGATGGTAATCCTCAGTTATGCGGCGGCGAAGATCTATAAATCCGGGTAACTCAAGATTCTTTGCCGTTTTCATGAATGGCCCTAAGGTCCTTATCTCCTCGTTTCAACACAGTCCGCAAGCCCACACTTTAAAAGAACTATTCTATATTGCATTGCCATTAGCCTACGTCTGCAGTTTACTGTTTTGACCTGGGAGGGTTTCTTATGCCAATGTTACATTCTTCCTCAACTCCCGTGCGCGCTACACGTTCTTCCCTCCGTGATCGACCTGAATTAAACCTCACAATAATATATGTTACAGACTGTGGAACTTTTAAAGATCATCCATCGTCAGGCCTACAAGACTGTTCACATCTTCCTGTTACTTCTGTTCAAATATTAATTCTGTAACGCTTTACATACGTATCGTTCCGGCTGGGTCAGAGGTCATGTTTAAAGATATGTGCAATAGAGATAAAATCATACATAAATATACGCTGCGATTTTTATTTATTTCAGACATGAAACTTGCACGTAAATGAATTCAGCAAAGTCGACCGTCGTGCCAGTCCAGATAGTGTCTTAGCTACTTTGAGAAAGTAGCAAAAAAATGTTGATTTTTCGAGTTGTACTTGGATATTTTTAAATCTTCAAATTATTAATGAAATGTGCTAACAGTCGCTAAAATAGTGGTTTCTTGCAGTCTGCTAACAAGAAAGCAAGTTAGATTCAGTATTTTAAGTTAGGCCAATTAATTAACTAATCATATAATTTTATTACGTAAGATATCCTCTTGTAAGTAATGGCGTTGTAATTCATTTTATTTACTTTGGCTATCGTATTTCAACAAGAAAAATCAATTTTCTTACCCACAGAACTAAAAAAAAAAAAAAATACGAAGCAGCTTTCAGGATCGCACATCATTCATCTTTCCATTTACGTCACGGTACACATAATTCTCATTAACCTCTAGACGCCTAACGTCAACTATAGTTGACGTACCGCAGCGCTAACATCCAAAGTTTCATTTTATATATTTATTCAACAAATATAAGTACCGAATATTTTAAACATGGTGTATACTCTCCATTTTTTTCTCTTCAAAATGCAGTTTGTTTCATAATTCTAACGTATTTGATTCCTGTATTATTCACATTTTATATACAGGGTGTGCTAAAATTAAAAAAATAATCCCGGCGCCAAAAGGTTAACATTAAAATCACAGTACTTTGTTCATAGATTTAATTTGTGTTTCTAATTACTCAGAAAATAATCGTAAATATCTATAATGTTCCTATGCACACTTAACACGTTTGTATTTGTAATGGCAACACAGTTTTCTCTGTGCTGCAGAATACACACTTATACTAAATATTATCTGCATGAATTTCAGGCTCCAAAGTGCTTTTTTGTGGTTATTCAAGTTATGAAATATGAATGTTCTTTCACGTGAAATAGGGTTTGCTGATGTTAGCAAAACTGTTTCAACGTACAGAAACATGTTTTATGTACCTCTTTGTGTGGTTCTGAGAGGAGCCTTAAGCAGCAAGTTTTCTCTAAAGTATACACCCACGGACAACTTCACAGTTAGGCTCATAAATGTGAAGAAATGAACGCCATTGTATGAGGCATCAACAAAAACCTGCATCGAAACTTGGTACTAAGTTCCAAACAAACAAACAAACAAACAAAAAGAAGACGGTGTTTCGCTGTTAAACTGTGGCGTTAACGCACTAGATCCTACAAACAATCAGCGGTGTGAAAATTGGCCAGTAGCTAGATAATGGGCGTTGACTGTACAAACCAAAATTTTGGAACTATAAGACAGTTCCTAAAACTGGAATCAGAGCGGCGGGCGCAGTATATAATAATTTGTGGTTTATTTAACGAAAAAATGAAGTTCCCGCTAGAACAGGCCACGAAGGCCCAGTGAGGGACTAGAGGTATAGCTCTACTCTTTCATGAAACTCGCCGCTAAATGGGGTGGGTGGTCAACACCACGTCACGGCCGCTTTACCCCCAGGAAAGACTAGTTACCTACTCCATAGGAGGCAGAGTGGGCCTCAGGGACGGTCTGGACAGGTGCGGAAAAACTCGCCCGCACCGGGATTCGATCTTCGGACCGTCCAGCCCGTAGCGAGTGGCTGTACCCACTATGTTATCAATAACCACTTAATTTAAAGAAACCACTGGTAAATCATATTACATTTTGTCAAATAATAGGCTCATTAGGGACTAATGTACAGAAAGGTATGTGGAAGGAAGGAATCATAACTTAGTTTGAGACACAACATTTGGATTGCCTGGAGGAACTGAGGAAAAGAAATAAAAATATTAAAATAAAATCCTTATAGTTAAGTACTTCATTATTTTCGTATTCAAAATGGCTTGGAACAAGAAAATGCCTGAATGTTTTCATTAGTCTTGTGACGCGTATCTGCAGGAATTGTAGACACCATATATTATTTGATTACAGGAAGTAGGGTGGTTGTATATGGTTATGAATTTTTGGAGTTGAGAAGAAGCTTGTCACTTTCTTCGCTACCTTCGTACCCCCACTACTTGGCACGGTGACATAACCCGGAAACCCTTAATATGTATTTAGTAAAGTAACAAGAAGTGGGATTTTCAGAGCTATTTTCAGAGACGCTCTGTGTAAATGCTAATTTTCATAGGGTCTGATGATTTCTACTCTAGATTTACGCTGTTAGAGAATGACCCTGCGTAACTTACGGAAATAAATCCTGTTATTTCTTTACTTATATATCAATTCGTATTTACTTCACTACGCTTTAAACGATAAATGTTTCCCTTTGCACAAGTAAGAATAATCTAAGAAAGAAGCACAAATGATTCAATGTACATCTTCACACATTCTCTAACATGGCGTTAGATGGAGGCGACCGATCGGCTTCAGGTTTCGCGCGCATTACGTCCGAAGAAAGCACTTCCGGTTCCTATTAAATAAGAGGCTATGCAAACTCAGGACCGACCTCGCAGCGTACTGGAAATCGGCCAAGAACTCCTCGGTTGTCCAGCTTATAGCCTAGTTCCTTATAGACTGAGCTATCCCCCGGTTGAAATTGAACTGCGTCGAAAAACAGCATGATTTAATATATAATGAATTGAAAGGGATGTGGCTGAAAGTTTATTTTGCCTGTTGCTTTATGTGAGTGTGAAACTTGGTCGCTGACATTGAGCGAGGAATGCAGACTGAGGATATTTGGAGAATCGGGTGTTGAGGAGAATATTTGGGCCTAAGAGGGGCAAGGTAACAGGTGAGTGGAGGAAGCAGCATAATGAGGAGCTGAATGATCTATACTCCTCACCCAATATTGTTCGGGTGATAAAATCAAGAAGAATGAGATGGGTGGGAATGCAGAGCGTGTGGAGGAGAGAAGAGGCGTATGTAGGGTTTTGGTGGGGAAACCTGAGGGAAAGAGGCCACTTGGGAGATTCAGGCGTAGATGGTAGGTTAATATAAAAATTGATCTTCAGGAAGTGGGATATGGGGGTATGGATTGAATTGAGCTAGCTTAGGATAGGGACAGGTTGCGGGCACTTGTCAATGCGGTAATGGACTTTCGGGTTCCACAAAATGCGGCGAATTCCTTGACTGGCTGAAAACTGGTTAGCTTCTCAAGAAGGACTCTGCTCCATGGAGTAAATAATTAAGTAAGAAACAGGCTAAAACCAATGTATTCTGACTTCACGTCAACATTACAGAAAACGTCAGGTCATTCGATTGGAGTGATCAAGGGATTTCGATGTCTTGCCCCTTGGCTACTGCAATGCTGACTGCCACGAAGCTGAGAGGCATCAGTAACATTTAGACGATCCCACAAGGAATGATTATTTCCTGGCTGATAGACATTTAAGATTGACTAAAAAAATCAGTTTTCTTCCGTTTCTACGCCTCGTATGTTGCAAGAATCGGCTTGTGTTAGTGAAATTCTGCTTTAAAGTCCCTAAGGACGTACTGGCTCGCCACACTTTCTTCCCTCCAACGACATGACTTTTCTACTGTTCTTTCTCCTTCCATTTTATGCCCATTCATTTTCTCCTGTATGTCGAAATGTCTCTTCAGATGACATCCTCAGATACTGTACGCAAGGTACAAACTAATTCTTCTTTTCACTATTTGAAGCTATCTTAGTATCATGCTAAAAAAGAGGCAAATTTTTTCAGTGTGTATTTATTCAGCGCTCCAAGAAAGAATACGGGGGAGTCAAAATGTACTCCCACGCATTCTTAACCTCGGCATTAGAGAGAGGTGAGCATTCTCACTCTAAGAGATCCAGATTTTTTGAGGGCAGAGCTATAGAGACAACGTAAATGAATTTTAGAGATTCCACGAAGTCTACCGGTGTCTCTAATTGTCAAACATTTTATACTGTATATATAATGTTTCTGTAAGCTTAAACGTTTCATGTTCATTAGACGGAACAGTACAGTTCCTTTGGTTGTGATTGCTGTTGAGAGGGGCTGCAGTTCCCTAACCACAATTTTCATTAAATCTTACGTCTTGTAGCATGTACAGCTCTTGATAATTGCTTGCGTCTTTTTAACCGCTACGTTTTGTAAGAACGCCGTCCGCGCGGATCGAAAAGTGGCTGCTGTACTTATGTGCTGCATTCTTACCATCCTTGTCCTCGTTTTCTTCATCCTTCTGCTTTTTCCTCTTCGCTCCTTATTAAACTTACTTCTCCAAGTGAGTGCACCATCAGTCCCTGTGGCTTTCACAATCATCTTTCGCCATAAATCTTGCACCTGGATACTAATTTCGCAACTTTATAGTCATTAATACGTCCCCTACATGCCGAACACATGTCTCTAGCACTAAATAACTTATTTTACTCAGTTTTTCTTTCACTTCCGCAGCAATGTTAAAATTTCTTATCTCGACTGACAGTCTGTACAGACCTACTACACTAAAACAAACTCACTTTTTTCTGTGGTGTTCTTATTTGTCCTTACTGTACCTCCCATGCTGAGAGTATTTGAGAATAGGGTGCTGATGAGATTATTTGGGCCTAAGAGGGACGAGTTAATAGGGG
>Ga0131853_10017120_pt1:10000-13211 | contig 13211 bp, 15 predicted proteins | sample TergutLab28metaG_FD_92764 | JGI IMG/M metagenome (GOLD analysis project Ga0131853, IMG submission 92764) | Labiotermes labralis P1 segment gut microbial communities from Petit-Saut dam, French Guiana - Lab288 P1 (version 2) (version 2) | ecosystem: Host-associated > Arthropoda...
TAATGTTTACGTAATTAAATACCACATGATATAACCCAGAACTGAATATATCACTTATGCTGGTACATGTAGTGCGTAAGCCGGGAGATAAGCTACTGCATGGTTGTTTAATACAGGTGCAGCTTCAGACACTTCATTTATACGGCAGAATATTAGAACAGGAGATACATTTATTGTGGTTTAGCTCAGAATTATGTTGAAGGAAACAGTCCTGGCGTAGTTTGCACTTCCCTAATATCGTAGCATTTGTCCGGCGAGGATGAGGAAAGATACAGTAGAACTTACTCAGAACTGTAGATGACCAGGTCTCAATTAGGACTCTCAACTTTCCGAACGCAAAATATGAGAGCCAGCAAATAGACGGGGCAACGTTCAGCACGACTATAAAAAATTCCGACATTTGTTACGTACCCCAAATAACGGCAGTCTTCAGCTGTAGATTTGTCATCACACTTTTTCTGTTAGTTTAATGGAGCTCCTTATGCCTGTAATTATAACAAAAATGTTCGGGGACAGTGTTCAGTGAATTAGCGTATTCCCTTGATTTATTTGACTTTCAGGTGACCGTGCATCGTGATTAATTCTTATAATAAAACCAACCAGATGCACTAATATCTCAAATTTATTTTTGGAATAAAATTCTCCATGTTCCGGACAGTTCCTCTGTCCGAAACATGTAGAATTTTATTCCAAAAATAAATTTGAGAAATTATGCATCTAGTTGTTTTTATTATAAGAATCACTTGATTTGCTTTATTTTATTTTAGCGATTTATAATTACTTACTTGTGCACAGCAAGAAGTAATAACAAAATGAGTAATTAAAGGGAAAATAATTTTGAAAATAAAATAGAAGAAAAATCGACATACGCAGCGTCACAAACTTCTGCAACCCAGTAGGTAATGCATATGGTGGATACATAACATCAGTTTCGTGCCTTTAACCTTTTGGCGCCGGAAATAATGTTTTAAATTTTAGCACACCTGTATATAAAATGTGAATAATACTGGAAACAAATACGTTAGAATTATGAAACAAACTGCATTTTGAAGAGAAAAAAACGGAGAGTATATACCATGTTCAAAATATTCATTACCTATATTTGTTGAATAAATATATAAAATGAAACTTTAGAGGTTAGCAGTGCGGTACGACCACTATAGTTGACATTAGGCGTCAAAAGGCTAAAGGCCGTGCCATAGACCAGGCGACTAGGCGCTGGTCTGCAACAACGGAGATCTGGGTTCGATACTGGGCCAGTTCATGTAAAATTTGTGTTGCGTCATGACGTCGGTATAATTTCAGCTGTGTTGCTGGTATCAAAAAGACAAACGACAAAGCCTGAAATCTGTCAAAGAAATATTTTCCATACATCGGGGAAAAACGAAATATAATTTCTTTCAAGTCAGATGTCATGTAGTAGTACCGAGTAACGTAATATGGGTCTCTTTTCAACATTCCCTCCTTTTACTATGCAAAATAAGGTAAAGACTGGAAAGAAACATACATAAGAAATCTATTAGTACCCGCTATTCTTGGGTACGACATAAGTAAGTTTCACTACGAAGAAGAGAAATGTTCGTAGAGCTACAGAATGTACAAAGACAGCGTGTTCAACTCCTGAAATATTTAATGAGTTTCGAACAGTTTGAACCAGGGGAATTTGGTTTCTACACTGGAGGTTTAAATTATTGTGTAGAGGTGCCAAAGTTGTGGCTGAAATAATAAATTCTAAATGGGGCTCTGTCTGGAAACTTCTAAGAGTTTCGAATGTTTTGTCACTGAAGAGTGTTAGAGGTTGAAGATGGATGAATGTTGGGAACAGAGGACTCACTTTTGGCCTAAGGGGATATCGTTCTCCTCTCTATCTTAACGATCGCGAAGAAAGTTAGAACCATGTTGGTTTACCGAGATTCAGTAACACTTTCGCAGTTTAGTGAAAAATAGTTCCGTAATAGGTGTTTTGGGATGTGACACCGTGTAGTCTGGAACACAGTGCCAACACTTTGAAGAAAGTACTGCACTTATCTTCATGTTAAATGGAAGAGTAACTTTTTTCCGAAATCTTGGTAGCAATCTGTCAAAATACACGAAGGTAAGATTCTATCCTCTGGAATTAGAAATTCTTGCAGGAGGGCCTGATTTCCCCATCGTCGAGGTAGATGCTGATGATAAGTCAACTTTATTCTTGCGAGATTTGAGGTTGTCTTCTTAGTGACCCTGAAAATTAGATATTTTTGAATGTGACGAATGTGGAAGGCAGTTTTTACCAGTTCCTTCAGGTTTCGTCAAAGTACCTTCTTCAATTGGGGACCGCGGTAGCGCAGAGATTAAGGAACTGCGCTACAAATCGGAAGGTTGCTGGTTCGATTCCAGCTGGTGCCATTGGAATTTTTCATTGATATAATACTTCCAATTGCACTACTGCCCTGGGGTCGACTCAGCCTCTAACAGAAATGAGTACCAGGAGCATTTCCTGGTGGTAAAGGTGGCCGATGCGTAAGGATGACAACCCTACCACCATCCTGTGCCGTTGTCATGAAATCTGGGAACCTTAACTTCCTGGAACCCTCTGGACCACTCCAGGCCTGTAACGGGCCTACTTTACCTTTACTTTTACCTGCTTCAATTATTCCAGTATTAGTTGCAGGATACTTTTGATGGTTGTCGTCCTGTTGTGGTTAAGTGCTGTATGTTTATCTATATTGCAGGACACTACTTCGTAGTGGGCCACGACCGTCTCTTCCACGTCACTTATTTTCTACATAAATCCTCTATATTTTGTCTTTCCGCGGATCTATATCCATTTACGCCTACAATTGTGAAATTACGAGGCGTATTCAGAAAGTAAGTACCGTTTTGCTGTAAAAAAATTGAGTAAGGTTTCGTATAAAATTTTATTGTTACCAGATTCTACATGCTTCAAACTATTTTTCCATATATTCGCCGCCATTATTGAGGCACGTATCGTAGCGGGGCACAAGTTTTTGTATACCCTCCTCATAGAATGCGGCCGTCTGCGATGTTCGCCACTACTGATAATGTCATAGAGTCCTTGAAAACTGAGGAAAGTGCAGGGACAGATCATAAATTGTGAAACGTCTGTCGTCACGCACTCTTTCGTTGACCTTACGCACCAAATCATCATTCACCAAAGATGGACGCCCACTTCGCGCCTCATCGTGCACGTTCTCTCGTCCTTCATTGAACA
>Ga0131853_10017123_pt1 | contig 13210 bp, 8 predicted proteins | sample TergutLab28metaG_FD_92764 | JGI IMG/M metagenome (GOLD analysis project Ga0131853, IMG submission 92764) | Labiotermes labralis P1 segment gut microbial communities from Petit-Saut dam, French Guiana - Lab288 P1 (version 2) (version 2) | ecosystem: Host-associated > Arthropoda: Insects >...
ATGTTGTAGTGCTGTCCCACCAATTTCAGTCAGTGCTGCCAATGCCACAACAGCAATATGTGGCCGGGCATTATCCTGGAGCAAAAACCACTGTTTCTTGATCAAATCCGGTCTTTTCTTCCTCATGGCTCCTCGCAAATGGGTTTTCAGGACGTTTGCATAATAGGCACCATTCACTGTCTGCCCACGGGGAACCCAGTGCTGTAAGATCATCCCGTGCCCATCAAAGAACAGCTGAAGCATGACTTCACCCGCCGAGAGAGATGAACGGAATTTTTTGGGTGGTGGCGAATTTGAGTGTTTCCACACATTTGACTGTTGTTTTGACAACGGGTCATAATGAAGAATCCATGATTCGTCGCACGTCACAATCAATCACACACCTCTGCCGTATTTTCACACAGACGTCTTCCTCATCCGCCATGACAAAACGTACTAGGTGTTTCCACTAGCTGTGACCAAATCCTCAAGGCCACAGCTGTCCAACTACAGGTTCAGACACGTCAATGTATGACTTTCACAATCCCTAATGCAGTGTTGCCACGACTAACACCAGAAAAGAGAAACAGAGGCAGTCTTGAAACTTTTCAATCAGCCTACGTATCAAAATAAAAGAATGATAAAGTTAAATTTTTTTTCCCCTCTTGCAGTGATTAGGCTCAGGTCCTATTCTGAAGCTAATTTCACTGGTCTTTCAATTTCCTTGGTTGGCCTGTGTCATCTTCCCACAGGATTAGAAAAATAATGCTGTAACACTCAATGCTCTGAGGCTATCCTTTTTTTGGAAGGTCTATTAATGTCTTCAGACCCTGCTGTACACCTTCTACTATGTTATTTATGCTTAGCTGTGCCTGCATCTCCTCATTTCTCATGTCTCTGTTGTTAATTTCTGTCACTCCTAAAAAAATATTGTGGCCTTGTTCCAAGCCATATAACTATCCTCCTCAATAATCTGAAGTTTATAAAGTTTTGAAGCAAATATTCTAAATAGTGCATATATGGGGGAGAATCAAAAAGTAAAGGCAAAATACATTTAACAGTTTTAATAGAAGTAACTGTGAGCAATTTTACATACCATTTTGCTACATAGTCCCCTTGCAACTCAACGCATTTGTTACATCGTTCAACTAGTTTCTGTATCCCTGCGGAGAAGAAGCTTTTTGGCTGTTCTTGTGGTCTTGTGTGCACGATGATGATGGCCGACCAGAACGACCTTCATCAGTAATACGTGTTCGACCCGATTTAAACCTTTCCACCCACTCATAAACCTTTCGTTGACTCATGGTGCTCTGTCCATACTGAGCCAACATACGATGGTGAATCTCCACAGGTTTCGCTCCTTCTGCCCAAAGAAACTGCACTACGCCACGTTGTTATTCAATGGTGCAATCTTGCAAAGGAGCGTCCATGTTTTGGCCCTTGTTGCTGCCACTTGACTGAAGGCAGAGTGCTGTACTGCACATGACTGAACTCTTCAACAGGCCTTGTCAATACTGCGCAATGCGCCAGCTCCTCTCTGTCCCGGTTACCCCGTAATTTAAGAATTGCCTTTACTTTTTGATTCACCCTCATATAAGAACTAAATACAATAAAGAAGTGCATCAGACACATGGTTCAACTAAAAAAATTATACTCTCAGAACCTACACTGACAGCTCTTTTCTATCAACAGTAACACACCTGTAGTCAAGGGTGGACTCTTGTATTAAGGAATCACTGGTGACTGAAAGAACATCTGTTAACCATTCTGGGTCTTCCTGTTCTCTCTCATCCGTTGGAGAGAGCAGTCTAGTCACCTCCTGTGCTTCTTCATCTGACAACAGACCCTCCTGACTGCAACAACAAAGGCACTATTAACCCACTGTTGATAAAATGACATCTGAACATCATCTGTCATTAACAATGGCCTTTCAAGTTATCACAAGGCAGACAAGCAGCAAATAAAATAATGCAGCTACATACCGTAGGAAAAATTAAGTGTATTAATTGGCAGGAGGTTATATTTTTCAGTTATGTTAGTGAGTTACACTAATGACTTTTTTTTTTAGTTTAAGATGCTTAGAATAAAAGAATCCTCAAACATCCTTCAGAATTCTGACAATTATAAATTTGACTCTAATTTTTATATTAGGCATCCTATTGTGCTACTTACATCAATCAAAGAATACTTCTGCACCTTCAACACAACTCTTTGTAGTAAACAATTTTCTTTGTTTTCACTTACATTAGCAACATGTTTTGGCTTATTTAAGCCACAATCATGCTAACTTTACAAATACAAAAATGTATGACTATAAAAAATTAAAATCTGTCTTGTATTTCATCAATTACTGGATATGAGGTATCAATCTTTACAATACTGTTCACAAGTTTTCCATATGTTGCTTGTTATTAGCATTATATTTATAATAATTCAAATATTTCATTTCATAGAGTTTTATAAAACCTTTTAAAAACTATTTATAATCTGTTTTAACCTCATAACTTCCTCTTGTTTGTTGATTTCTTTTGTAAAGATCTATGTAATGGCCAATGTTTTGCAATTCTTTGTGCATCTAGGTACACCTCAAATAGGCTGTTACAGACAAAGGTAGAGCTGTCCCTGTGTTTAATTAGGAATACAGAGCAGTAGAGGTACAGCTTTACATGTTCTTAATCACAGCACTACATGGAGATGACTGGTCATCTTTACAACCCAGCTGCCTTATGCCTGAGCAAAAGGAACTTGAAATGGGGAGCTGGGTAGAATTCAGAGACGGTCCAGACATTCTGGAGAAAATAAAAGTCTCTTTCCCCTCCCAAATACTGAACAAGGATTTCTCGGTAATCCAACCTGTAGTCTAGACACTATGCCACCTGAACTATCCTGGCTCCCAATAAACAGATATTAATTTATAAAACATAAAATAACAACACATACACTAAAATTTCTATATGACACAATGGAGAAGTCATAAGATGGCAATTATGAAAGTATGTTGCTGGAAAAGTAGATTGCCTGCCCTACTTGTACCTAAAGTACTGTACTCATTACTTACTCGTACATGCAACATCCGAATTACTCAAGGAAAAAGACTGGCTTGACCCTTTCAAGCATGAAGCTCATTCAAATAGTACTTCAAACACAGATCTTACCTAACAGATTCACACTGTTTCTCCATTACAAAAATAAACTGGTTGATGTCTTTTAGGGAAATTATCACCACTTATTCTGAGAAAAATATAAGAACTCATAAATGTATTGTGTGGGCAACAGCATCTGATAATATGCAACTGATAATGAACTATGCATAAATCTGGATAACCTAGAAATTAAGAAAGACTCTCATCCATAATGAAGGAAATCAGTGTGTCTAATCCCTTATAAGTTTCAGTGCATAGGGTTTCCACACTGTTCCAGAATAAAGATACACACAATGAATACATGTACCTACCCAACACTTCGTATCTTGCCATTAAATGAGCAATAACTACAATTTTTTCCAAATTATTTTACAATTCTACACTAGATTTACAAAAGAATTAATTCATACTCACACAACAATAAACTAATACACATCCTACATACTCATGCTTTTGTCAAAATAAACTTGCAAGAGCCAAGTATTTAAAACTAAATTAAGATATGCTAAGAGCTGTCCACTTACTGCAGTAAGAAATGGAACACTTTGAACATATTTCTGGATGACTTATTAGAAAGCATTACAATATTTGTGAAATATGAGACTACACAATGCCATGTCTCATTTTATTGAAAACAATTTCTCAGGAGTTTGTTAAGTCTGTTTATGAAAATGGAAAACAAATGAAAATCATAGTTACAATATAACCACCCGATGGCAACAATAAGTGCCATTTCAAGGCATTATTACTTCCAGAAAAGTTAACATCTATATCACATAGCTTATTTTTAAGGTATCTTTACATTATCTGAAGGGACCAAGTTCAGAGTTTTAAACAGTTAGTGTGCATTGAGTAGACAAATGAAACTACCTTTATGCTATGGGTATCATTATTATGCTTTGTTCATTGTGCTTTCTCATGAGAACTTCTCAAGTACACAACATGCACATCGAATGGAATGGTGATATTAAAGTGTCCCTCATAGGCTACAATGTACAAGCAAGGATTAATGCATTAACTGCCTCAGCCAAACATACTCAGGCTCAGTACTAGGTCCTTTACTATTTCTCGTCTATATTAATGATCTTCCCATAACTATAAGCAAAATAGCCAAATCAATAATATTCACAGATGATACAAGTATTATTATAACAAACGATAACAAGGTTGATCTTACGAATACTTTACACCTAACAATGATAGAGATAAGTAATTGGTTTCGGAGAAATCTTTTAACCCTAAATTATGATAAGACCTATTTTTTGCAATTTATAACAAAAAAAAACAGAATTAAATGCAACAACAAGTAGCCATTTCTAACTCAATAATTACTAACATTAATAGTACCAAATTTCTAGGTCTGATTATTGATAGTACACTGTCTTGGAAAGATCACGTTACTGAATTAACACCGAAATTAAATAAGGCTTGTTATGTTATCAGAACACTAACATTTCTCAGATCACCCGAGGTACTGAAAATGGTTTATTTCTCCTGTTTCCACTCTATAATGTCATATGGTATTATATTTTGGGGTAACTTCCATCACAGTATTAACATTTTTAAAATTCAAAAAAGAATAATATGAATTATGACAAACTCCAATAGGCGTGATACATGTCCTCCATTGTTCAATCAGCTTTGAATATTGCCCCTTCCATCTCAGTACATATTTTCTTTACTTCTTTTTGTTGCCACTAACACGAAATTATTCTTAATCAATTCACAAATTCAAGACATAAACACCCGTCATAATAACAATTTGCATTTACCATTGACAGGCTTAACATTGGTCCAGAAAGGTGTTGCATACTCTGGATGCAAAATTTACAACAACCTACCACCATAAATTAAAAATATTTTGAACAATGTAGCCCTATTTAAATCTAAATTGAAGAAATTTCTTCTACGATATGCTTTTGATAGTGTTGATGAATACTATCAGCAAAATTATAACGATTATGATTGGTAACAACTAAGCAAATGTAAAACAAATGTATTAAGATTAATTTTAAGGCAGCAATATATGTTCCTGGCAATACACATACTCTGTATTCTCTTATTTTGTGACGACTAAGTTTTGTATCCTGTAGGTTTTATCTTAAGATGTACCATGTTATGTACTAAATCTATATGTATATTATTAGCAATATGACAAGTTCTATATCCTTTAGGTTGTCAGGACCTTGTAAATGGATTTACAGAATCCTCTAAATTTCCAACTGGCACTTCATTAGTATGAAAATAATATCAAAATATGAAGTTCTTTCAAATGCTTATATCACTTGCACACTTCTAATGTTCAGGCACCTTGCCTGCAACATATCTGCTACTTCTACAGATCTCACCAAAATTCACAGTTGGCTCTTAAAGTTACAGAGTGCAACCCAATAGTTAAGTCTGTGTCACTATGTAACAGTTCTCTCACACCTGAGACACAGCTGTAAGAAATGTGATTCTGATTCAAACATTTGATTGCTAAATTTATACCTTGTAAATTGCAAATCTCAATAAGAATTAGGTCTGTGAACAGTTAAAACACAGGACAGTATAATTTTTATGTATGTGAGTGAGGATTCTCTGATGAATAAACCATTTCAGAGCATAAATACCAACACCAAGTGGTCTTTGACTCAACTCACCGTATTTTCTTTTCCAGAATGCTGCAGGTACAGGAGTACAGCAAGAGGAGCAGAAAAATAGAACATAAATTAGTTAACTGGCAAGCAATGCAGATTTCATACATTACTGTATTACAGTTTGCTATGGCATTACACAACTACATATCAAAAGTTAGAAATGTTACCAATTTTAGTCATGCAAACAGAAATTACTGTTTCCAAATTTAAGAGAATTGGCACACCTGATGAGTAGAATTATCAATACTCAGACCTCCATCATTATTGTATGAGGGGCAGACCCAAAATTCCTGGAATTGTTTAAAAAATTTATTTAAAATATTTATACAAGCTTGAAACTTTAGTCCCCTTCAAAGTACTCTGCCTGTGACTGGATGCAGTGATCCCAGCTCTGCTCCCACTGCTGGAAACATTGTCTAAAATCTTCAACAGAAATTCTGTCAGGGGCCACCAGTGATTCTGGTTGAACCTCTGCAATGCCAGCAAAATCCTCCCTTTTGGCTAAAAACAAAATGGTGGTTGTGTCACACCCCTCCTCTACTTGCCTGACCTCACTGTTTGCTACTTTTTTTTTGTTCCCAGGAACGAATCAGGATTTTAAAGGAAGGCATTTTGCTGACGTGAGATTCAACGACAATCATGGTGGCTCCTGACAGCATTTCTATTGAAGATTTTAGACAGTGTTTCCAGCAGTGGGAGTGGCACTGGGATCACTGCATCCAGTCACAGGGGGAATACTTTGAAGGGGATCACAGTTTCCAACTTGTACAAATATTTAAAATAAATTTTAACTACTCTGGAAATTTTTGGGTCTCCCCTCTTAAGACACAGGTGCATCTAAAGTAAAAGACCGATGCTCATTATGTACAAATGTGGAAATGTTAAGGACACTCTTTCTTCTCATTGTGATGATATGTCATGTTTATCAGGTTCAGGTGTTCTTACTTTACTGAAACAGTGTGTACAACAACACGCACTGCTGAGCGTTAATTAAATTATGAAACAGAAAGAACTCATTAACAAAACAACACATCAAACAGATCTAACAGAAATAAAATATGTTAAATCAAGATCCATTCTTCTCAAATTAAATTTTGCATCAGAGTACCAAGTCAAACAATGAAATTTAAATTACAATATTGGAAGCTACTGATCATGCAACAGCATAAAGCATCCATGCATGTAATGCTACTTTCACACTCAAAGATGCCAACTTCTGTGAGGATTTTACGTGCACAAATGTGATACATATAAACAATTCAGTAAACACTTACAAATATAACAGAGGTCCAATTTGCAAGCACCAATTTCTCATACACATCAAACATTTTTTAAATGCTTATGCTTTTCCAAAATGGAAGTATATCACATTTGGCACTAGCATAACACCTGATAAAGTCTCTTCATGACAAGACAAGTTCAATAATGACCAACAACCTTCACATGTAAATAAACAAATCCCTAGAATTTGGCACCCCTATATACTATTACAGTTTATGTTTCAAACACAAGAAACTGTTGATATGGCTGTATGTAACAAGGTTTTTCCTTGATTCTCTGCAAACAACATAAAAACATACCCAGTAAATGGAAAAAAGTGCCATCTGCAAGTTGCATAAAATCTCCTTGTAATTAGTGTGTTACGTTTTTTGCCTTAAATACACAGACAACATAGCACCACTTGTTACTGTACCCAAATAAACATTTTCATGCCATTAAGTAAATCTATCAGCCATAACGCAATGCACCCATTATAATCAAGAGTCTCTTGTGTACAACAGAGTAATAAATTGTACACATTAATAGTGTAACACTCATTACTGATGCAAAAACATTATATATCAGTGACAAATAATTTATTCTGTTACACTGTATTACTACTATGTGAAACTTGAGGAAATACGTTTTATTATGTCCCTGACCACAGATGTCACAGGAGCATTACTGTATATGAAGCCTGCATACACTGAGCATTTAGAGTACGTTTTTCCCCTGCCTTATCCTGTTTCAAGTAACAGCTTCAAAGAAGTGCTGAACTGCAGCTTCTGAACAGGGCTTGTACCATCTGAAAATATTTCTTGATAAATCACAAAGCCTGTCTTGCAATATTAACAACTTTTCTCTAAAAATTATACTTAAATTCTTGCAAAGAAAGGGGACTGTCCTACATTTTTCTTTCTCTGTAGATTCCCTGAATAATGACATCAGAATGAATTCAGTGCATCTGTCAGAAGCCATTTCTTCAAAAAAAAAACATAGGCCCTGTGATTTTGTGGGATAAACTGCACGCTGGACCTGACTTTAGTATTCTGTAAAGAAACTTCATAAACTGTATAAGAATTTCTGTATCACAAATATCTGTTATTCTGACTCTCTTTATTTGTACTTAAAGTATGAGAAAAATACAAGTTTTGAAATTTGTTTGTCCAGCACCAATCACGTCATGTGAAATTTTGCCACCAGGCAGGCTTTCAGTCTTCCACCATGCTGTAAATGAGATCTGCACTCTTCTGGGATCTTACAGAGTGTAGAATAGAAATTCCATACCAATATCTCGGGAACACCCTATCAGTCCCATCTTAAAGAGTCAAGAAGTCTTGGATCGTGCTATATAATATCCCAAAAGAGCAGTGATCTCAAACTTTGCCACTATTCTGTACAGTAAAATTCTTTTAAACTCCAAGCTGATACTCCAGAAATCCTGATACTTCAGTAGGTGAGGAAGACAGTCCATTTTGACACTGACAAATTCCAGTATAAGTGGTGACTCCATGATATTATCATGTGTTATCTGGATATTACTGAGTCCACTGAGCTACTTTAATAGCTTCCTAATCCATAATTTTCTGGTCTTTTAGCATCCATGGTAAAAAGTGACAACACTACAGAAAAAAATATAAAGGGACCCTGATGCTCTTGAACCAGCAGTTGAAGGGGATATCCAAATGGTATAATCCACTGATTAGCTGTATAGCCCAAGTACAGGAGCAGTAACAGAAAAATTATCTGCAAGAACTTAAGTCAGTACAGGTACTGTTAGATAATCTGGAATGATTAATGTAAATGTAACACCTGTCCAACCTGATGGATGCCAGATTAAAGGAATTATGCTGTACATGTTTTGTTCACATGGTAATGTTTTTGTGGGATATTCTTTACAAACTTTCAGCAACATATTTTCCATGATACATACTTCACATAGCAATGAACACTCTTTGTTCAATCAAATACATTCCACAAGCAAAATCAGACCATCTGATGTCCATGTATAATAACAGATGACAAAGAAATCAGAGCCCCTTCCAGCCATTCAGTTATTAACTGTGACATCTGCACAAGTTATGTTCACTCGCAAGTGCACACATACAAATTTTATATTTTCCTGTGTTCAGGTAAAAAAGGTAAAGCAGTCCCATTACAGGCCTGGAGTGGCCCAGAGGGTTCCAGGAAGTTAAGGTTCCCAGATTTCGTGACAACGGCACAGGATGGTGGTAAGGTTGTCAGCCTTATGCATCAGCCGCCTTTACCCCCAGGAAATGCTCCTGGTACTCATTTCTGTTAGAGGCTGAGTCAACCCCAGGGCCCTAGTGCAATCAGAAGGATTTTATGTCAATGAAACATTCCTATGACACCAGCTGGGATCAAACCAGCGACCTTCCGATTTGTAGCACAGCACCTTAACCACTGTGCCACTGCGGTCCCCTTCCTGTGCTCAGAGACATGATAAATTCACCTCTCTGTACTTCACTAAACATTACAGACCAACAAAAGTGACAAGTGACCTAAATGTAATGCCATTTTCTCCACTGTGTAGTTGCCCATCACAACTCTATAACATAAGTTGGGCCACACAGCACTCACCTTGAACTTAGTAAGTTCTCTGCTTCATCTGGTGTCATGGTCTCAGGAACATCTGATGCCAAACTCTGGGGTGCCTCTTGTTGCTGATCATCTCTCTGCTCTTTTTCTTTTCCTCTTTCAGCCTGTGTTGGAATTACCTCAAAATCGACCTACACATGAAACAATACCACAGCAAATTCACCCAAAAAGTATTCCCTCTACTTATGACTTACCCAACATGTATAGCAGACTACATAGCTCATAGGCTTTTACTGCCAATGGCACCACTCACATTCCGCTAAACTTTGTACTTATCACAGTGATAAGAAGCATTTGTTACTACAGGATGGCCAACAATGGTTTTGTAAACTGTACACGTGGACATCCCTTAAAAACAAAGAATAACAAATTGTTTTCAATACGTTTACCTTCACTTACCTGTCTCCATGTTGATGTGTTTTGAAAATAAATTCTGAACAACGAGCTATATGAATTAAAAGTGACCATACTGTCTCATCTATGAACGCAAATCACCATCTAATATACTGATCCGGCTACATAAGAGAATGCAAACTCAATTTCCACATACCTGCTGTGCGAATTCTGCAGGCGCTTTAAGCCTTTCCTCCTCATGTTCAGCTTCATCATCTCCATCCTCAGCATCGGCATCAGCATATTCAACATCCTGCAGGTCTAGGATACTTGCTTCTGATGATGCCTGTTTCACACCGACCTGCTGAACAGGAGACCCTGCTCTCACTGTCATAGAATCAGAAGGCAGGGAAGCAGCAGTACTTACTTCTTCAGGATGAAGAATCAATTGAGGTAAAAGGAATGGCTCTGATTCCTGACAAGAGGCCTGAGTGGACGGTTCCGTCACTGAAGCACAATTGTCGATGGTGATGTCCTTAATTTTGACTGAATCAACATTATCTGTTGCTGTTCTCGAAAGAACATGCACATCTGAGTTTTCATTACTCGATACAAAATGAGAGGCAACGTACCCACTACCACCAAGCACATCGACACCTCCTTTCTTCATTTCCAACTCAACTTCTGGAATAGAGGTATCGTGCAAAACTGCTCTAGCTGATGACACTGCTGTTTCTTTTTCCAGATCGAACTGTTCTGCCTCATCTGATTGCACTTGTTCTTCATCTCGAAGGACTGGCAGTGACTGTACGCTAAAATTCCCATCAGTCTCGTCCTTTTGAACCTCACAAACATTTCCATTAAAAGCTTCTTTACCAGAATGTGACTTAGCAACATCATTTTCATTATATTTCCAAGTAAAAGTGTCCTGCTTTCCTAAAGCTTGCAACAGTCTAGATTCCTCTGCCTTTTCACTATATTCATGATTGGTGATCTCTGTGTATCTAGCTGCCAGTAACCAAGAAGTGTTATCTGAGCCCTGACTCTCCAGTTCACGAAGCACTGAATTTGTGATGGGTGCAGGATGATATATTTCCGCAGCATTTCCACTGTATGGACTAGAATCATCGTGTGCAGGTGATGGAAGGGAATCTTTACTCTCATCTCTGGAACTAGCTACAGATACTGGTTTGGTTGGGCCAAGCCCTGCAGCTTGAAGGTGCAGCTGGACTGAGGACACCATCTTCTTGCTGCGTTTGTCAACATGGGCTACATCATGGCGAACTTCTCCTGCTTCTTCTTCACGCAATCGTTTCTCTGCATCCCCAGATGCTACTACAGGAAGGTTACCACCACTGCCAGCATCACCTCCTTGCCCTGAACATACATTTAAAATGGTCTGTTTTATTCATACACACACACACACACACACACACACACACACATACAGCATGGTTCAGAAGCAGATAAGCTACAACTTGTGGGCCAGAAGTGGCCCTCAGAAATTGGAAAACAGTTCACTGCGAGACTGAGATACATAGCCAACACTCAGAAGTAGATTTAAAAGGTAAGGTTCACCCTAGAACACACTATGAAGGCCTAACAGAGGGGGAGGGTTTGACGTATAGCTCTACTCTTTCTTTAACCTCGGCGCTACATGGCAGTGGGTGGTCAACGCCACACTTTGGCTGCTTTAACCCCTGGAAAGGGAGCCAGAACCCACTGATTGGGGTCCGGGTGGGAACCAGAGTCAGTCTGAACAGGTGCGGAAAATCTCATCCCCGCTGGGATCCGATCCCCAGACCGTCCAGCCCGTAGCACATGGTTATACCGACTGAGCTATCCCAGACCACCAGTAGTATACTTACAAGGTACTATGTGTTGGAAGAGAACATTATTATGTATTAAGTTCACATACATAAATTACACATATATTATACAATAAAAATTAGTCATTCAAGGTTTTCAAGAGAGACAGTGGTAGGTACAGGTAACAGCATTTTCAATACAATTTTAAACCATGTTAAAACTGTCCCTGTCTTACCCACCACTTTATTGTTACTCATATACTTGTAATACGTGATGTCCACATTTTACAATTGTGGCCAGAACAGCACAGTCATTATAGCAATTCACTAGAGACTGGACAGTCCGAGGATCGAATCCTGGTGGAGGCGATATTTTCCATGCCCGTACAGACCGGCTCCAAGGGCCATCCTTCCTCCTGCACAATGGGTACCGGGTCCTTCCTGGGGGTAAAGCGGCCGGGGTGTGGTGTTGACCACCCACCCCCTTGTAGCACTGAGGATGCAAATGAGTTGAAACTATACCTTCTCCTACCATCTGTGTCTGCATAGGCTTGTAATGGGTTGGCGTTTACCTTGACCTTTACCATTTGTACAATACCATCCACATACAAGATTTTCACAACAATTATATATTAATGTGTGGAATGACTTTCTCTTTCACTACTTCCTATATTTCTATTAACCCTATCCCATGCCAACTAATGTAACATGTACCTCAATAATTATATCAGCATTCATGAGCACTTTCCCAAGTTCAAATACCAAAAAATTAGTACAAAGGGACAGGTCTTAGCTAAAAAACATAACCATTCTGTAACACACAGTACTCCAAAGATTAGGGGACAACAAAATTACATACACTGACACAGCAAGCAGAACCATCTTTTCCACCACCTGTGCTTCCAACTGACACCCTACAGTGACCACTAGACATTCCAAGCAGCCATTCACAGAAAACACAACCAATAAACAACTCAACCATATTTACCAATACGAAACAATATTACTGAATAGGAGAGTACCAGAACCAGTTAAAAGCTGACAACATCCAATCAGAAGTTCAGATCCTGTTAACTGAGATAACCATAAAAACTGTCACAACCAGTACTCAAAATGCAGGAAAGTAACACAGCTCATGGTACAGTATGAGTTGTATTTGAAAGGGTGAGTGACACTCTTCAACTGACCAACTAAATCTTATGTCATGCCAAGTCTGATTGCTGAATCAAAACCTTGCAATTTATTAGCATCATATTATACACATGATTTAAAAAGAGAAAAGAATTGTTAAATTAAAAACATGTATAAAATGAATTGAATATACCCTACTAATCATTTGTATAATCACTCATCAGTAATTCTTTTAAGCTCATGGTTCCGTGCATCGTAATACAATGTTAATAAAAATCCAACCAGATGCATCAGTATG